>Ga0228674_1001218_pt1 | contig 15652 bp, 14 predicted proteins | sample 1D_rmetaG_FD_189054 | JGI IMG/M metagenome (GOLD analysis project Ga0228674, IMG submission 189054) | Seawater microbial communities from Monterey Bay, California, United States - 1D_r | ecosystem: Environmental > Aquatic > Marine > Coastal | place: USA: California | collected 2016-09-26
AGCAGTAATAATCATTAGTTGCTGTAATTTATTAATAGGACTATCTTTCATATTATCTCACTTATAATTAATGTTAATAATAAATCGTGTAGTACTGTTGATTGGATTACTTGCTGTATGGTAGTCTAATCCATCAAATACTAACAGTCTATTAGGTTTAGGTGTTATTCTATCCTTAACAGTAAATTTATCTGGTTCTGGAAACTTTGTAAACTTCTCGTTAAACATCCATGTATCACCATCACTTTCGTTTAGATAATAAATTATAGATTTATGTGGATAGTTATAATCAACATGTGGAAGGTTATAATCGTTTTCTGTAAAACCTTTGAGCTGTGTTTTTAAACTAGCTCTAATTCTAATAAATTCAGCATTTTCATGTGATACAATTTTATCTAACAATGGTTGGATTATATCCATTGTAACTGAATCAAACCCATCTTCCTTAGAATAAAAGTTATGAAACCAGCCATATGTTTCTGTTGATCCTGGAGGCATATATGACCCTGGGGGTCTACTTACTGTAGGTAAAAAATACCATGGAAAGTTATCACCTAACAGTTCGTTCTGCATCGTTTTAAAATCAGCATCTGGTAAAAAGTCATCAATAACTAACATTGTCTAGTACTCTATCTTTGCAGTATCAAATTGGACTTTTGAGTGTATCATAATATTCCAGCTCAACACTATTCTTGTTTCTGCATCTTCCACAGCTGGTACTGTTTCTACTGAGTGTGGAAGCCAGCTTGGGAATATAATCATGTTGCCTTTTTTTGGAATTTGTCCCCAACGAGCACCTAAGAAATACGGACTTGCATTTTCGTAGTCTGGTCGAATCATATTTGCAATAGGTCTAGGATCACTAAACAATGTAGGACTACTACCTTCTGGAACTCTAAGATATAATACACCGCTCCATAATGAATTAGAGTGTATATGTTCTGCGTGTGCTGTTCCTATAGGGGCTTCATTTGCCCACATACATGTAATATAATCAGAATCTCGTATAACAGTCATTTCATCTAATGCACGTTTTGATTCTTGTAATAAAATATCAGCTAGTTCTTTAAATTCAGGCAGTGTTTGTAAGTTATCATCTGTAACCCAGTTATTAACTCTGTCAACTCCGGGCGTAGTTTCTTTTAGTTTTAAAACATTATCAACAGCATCATCTATAATAGTTTCATCAGTAATAGTTGATAAAAAAACAGGAGTAGTAAATATGCCTACCATTCCTGCATGTTCAACTTTATCGTTCATTTTCTTGCTCCAATCTCCATTGACAATATGCTTCCCAACCATATTCGTACATACCATACGCAACAACAAAGCCAACCCAAGGAATGGCAAATGCTGCTGTTAGCATTAAGTCTGCTGCTAAAAACGCTGCGGGATAATCATACCACCGTATCAACGTTGTACTCCTAACTCCTTGTATGCAAATTGCACACCTTTTGCTTGAAAGTAAGCGTCTGCTAGAGCGTTGTGTAAGTCAGTTTGCTTTAATACCTTACGTGGATCTACCTTACAACAACCAAATAGTGTACGTGCATCCTTGATTTGCCAAAACTGCCACGGAATAGGAATACCTAGCATACGATACATGTCTTCCATAATGGTTAAGTCAAAGCCGTAGCCTTGTCCCCAAATAGTATCAACACCTACACTCCACTTGCTTACTTGGCGTAGAGCTTCATCAACACTTACTGCACCTGTTTGATCAAATGCTTCTTCCATTGCTTTAGGATCTTGTTTAGCCCACCAAGCAATAGTGTCGTCACTTGTAGTACGACCTAACCGATCTTGGTCATCTACGTTAATTTTAAGATATAGTTCGCTATGTGGCTCGCTATCGTCTAATGGATTAAACTTAATTGCTCCTAAACTTAGTACAGTACAACTAGGCTTTGTGTCTAGTGTCTCTAAGTCGATCATGCCGTGTGTTGCCATGTTTAGCCCTTCCTATTTTCTTGTCCAATTCCTGAGATAATAAGGCAAATGTACAGCAAGGGCCATGCCCATCCTGTTAAATGTCCTGTAATGTGCAAGGTCATTAGAACAATACCAGTTAAACCAGTAGTGCCTAAACTTGTCAGTTGTGTTGGTAGTTTCATATATACTCCTTAGCTTTATACATATTATAACGCATAAAACACACTTTGTCAAGTGTTTTCTTTGGTATATATGTCTTTTACGAATCCTGTAGTGAGGTCAATGTTATGGTTAGTATCTTCAAAGAAATCAATAACTTTGTCAGCTAATATTTTATGATTAACTTCTGAAAAATGATTCCATCTATCATCAGTTGTTCTTTTGTAATATTTGTTGAGTGTTTTTTCACAATCAAATTCTGCCCAACTAGCAGTTGATAACGTTCCAGTTATGCTATGTATTTCATGGAAACCGGGCAAGATTAAAAACTTAACTCCTAAATGTGCAACACTACTAGCTATAGCAACAGATCCCCAAAATGTAGAAGCATGTATTGCTTGACTTGATTTAAGGTTATCTAAATACCGTCCGTATTGCTCTATAGCTTTAGCTTCTGCTTTAGTAGGACTATCGGGCTCATCTGGTGTAAATGCACAGTTTGACCAATTTGCAAGATGTGGCAATCGATCAATTAACCATCTTCTATTTTCAGCAGTAAGTGATAGTATAACATAATCACCTTCTTGAAATTGACCAGCATGTTCTATAAGTTCATAAAAAATGTATTCGTTTGAACAGCCGGCTATTGCTTTGTTATTATGACGTCGATCACCAGTTAGTTTTTCAGATACAATTCCTACCCAGTTATTTTCAATTTCTTGGAAGGGAGGAAACAAGCCAGAATCTACTCTACGTTGATTAGAAGCTTCCATGTCCTTTTGATCAACTACAAAGCTATCTCCAAACACCCATAACTTTGGCATACTATTCTCCTAAGAAAGGTATTAACTGCGGCGCTTGCCAACCTTCTGGTTTTAGTACTTTGCCATCTTCACGTTTGATTACTTTGCCTGTAGTTGGATCAATCTTAGCAAAGTTTGTATCCATTACTTCTTTCCATGCGCCTTCGGCATCCCAACCAGCGGCACGTATAGCGCCAATAGTAACAACCAGTATATCTACTAGTGCATCTAGTTGTTCTACTTTGTCGTTGTCTTGAATAGCTTCTTCTAGTTCATCTGTTTCTTCACGGATTAAATCAAGATACATTTTATAGTTTGCTTCACTTGCAGGCTGATCACATGCTTCTGCAAATTTATTAATGTCGTCAAAAACGTTCGTCATATTCTACTACCTTCTCTTTGAATGTATTAACGCACAAATGCGCTAGGATCTATAGTTGCATGTTCGCCATCTGAGTACTCTGCACCAATTTGTGCATCGGTAGGTTTTTCTTTGCTCATTGCTATAACACTTTCTAGCTCAACTTTGCGCATTTCAATTTGTTCGCCATCGTCAGTCTCTAATAAAAGACCTCGAGTCCAGCGTCCGTGCATTGTAAGAATCCAATCACCTACTTCATAAGGTTCTTTATTTCTAGGACCTTTAGAGAATACTTTTGCCCAACGTGGGTATATGCCTCTAGTATCACCGTCATCTGATCTTAGTATAATACCACCAGAAGTTTTCTGCTCTCCGAAATGCATTTCTGTTACTAATACATCTTCGCCGATTGCCCGTGCGGTACCTTTAATTGGAGTATAGTTTTGCGCCATTGTTTATTTGCCTTTTTGTACAAAGTTGCCGTCTTCATCTTCTACCCACTCTTCTTCTTCGTCGAGTGCTGATTCTTCGGCTGCTACTTCTGCTGGTGTTGCAGATTTTTTAGTTGTTCTAGTTACTGTTTTAGAAACTGGTTCGACTACTTCTTCTACTGCTTCTGCAACTGGTTCATCTGCTACAAGTCCTGCTGATCTACCTGATGCTTCGGCTGCACTGCCTGCTGTTGCATAATGGTCTGCTACAACTTCTTCACGTTTCTTAATAATTTGTCCGCCTGGACCTAATTCGTCACCACGTGCATTTACACGAGCATTACCTACTGCTGGTGTTAATTCATTACGTTTTCTAAGCAGATCCATGTCTACTTGTTTGCCACGCATACTTCTATGCTGCTTTTTTGCTGCTGATACCTTTGACATATCTTTCTCCTATATAGTTATATACTTACTTATCTCAAGAACTCTCTCCAATCCAGGTCAAACTGGATTGAATCAATCTTATGTACGCCTATCAAGTATAGCACATAACTTGCTACACTACTACCTCTGCCTACACCCCATACAATATTATTTTCACGCATAAAGTCTACAAGGTATATCATATAACGTAATAAGTTATGCATATCACGTTCTCCATATGCTTCCATTTCTTCCCATATACGATCTTGTACATGTTTTTCGCATGGTATTTTTGCTTTTTTTAATACATATTCATATACATTAATATCTTTATATTCATCTGGCATAAACCATTCTGATTGTAATGCACCGTCAAATGTCTTTTCGTCTACATCTAATGGAATATACTGTTTAAGCTCAGGCAAATATTGTTCTTGCATTGCTGAATTAAATTTATCTATATCATCGCTAGGATCACATAGCACAACGTGACATTTGTCAACATGACCACTATAGATCATATCAACCAAGTCTTTATTTGTAAATCGTGGGATACCGAGATTATCTGTTTTCATAAGCATACACTTATTTTAACTTACTTTGATTAGATTGTCAAGTCCATTTTCGCCATCTTGTTGCTCTTTTTGGCGATTTGCTTCAATTGCACGGCGTGTGTGTAGTTCTTCTTTGTAGATTTCTAAGAAGTTTTGTATTTGAGATTGTACTCCAGGATTTGCAGTCATAAAGTATCTGCGCTGGAGTACAACTATTTTTTCTTCTATTTCATTTAGGGATAGGTCAGCAAGACTACCCATTAAAGGATTAAGCATTAATCTTCAAAACGTCCTCTGTATTCTGCATATACAGTTGTACCTTGATTATATGTCCAAAAGTCAATTACTACTGGATCTGTGCTACTATCAATCGTTAGTGTTGCAGGATAAGGATTGTTACCCGTTCTATTATATTTGATTGTTCCGCCACCTGCTACTGTAAATGTTACTGTTTTAGCAGTATCATTGCCAAATAGCTGTACTGTCATCTTAGCAAGATGATCTCTTGCAGGCCAATCAGCTAATGCAAATGCAATACTAGGTGTGTCTTCTCCTAAGTTAATTGCTAAACTTTGATGATGTCCATTTAAGAAACTAATATTTTGTCCTGAAATTACAGTACCTATGTTATGGTATTTTTCTGTGTTCAGTGAAAAGTTAGCATCTGTAATTTCAGTGCCGTTAAAGTCGTTTGTTTCATTTAGTTTAGCAGTAGTATTTTGTAACGTAGTAATTTCACTAGTTGCTGTTGCTAAACCTGTTTTAATTATTGTAAAGTTGTCGCGAAACCCTTGTGTATCGTTGTCAATACCCGCTACTGGATATGCTCCGTCAATTGTGTCGCTTATAATGCTGCTGGCCATTTTAATTCCTCTTTAATATATTTATCGATGTTAAACATTGAATTGGTAATTTGCGAACAGTACAAATTTTTCAACATCGGAGTTTTCGGTTTGTTTTACAACATATCTGTCTATGTCATAGTTTATTATAGTTGGATCAAATCCATAATTTTTAATATTATTAATTATGGTTGCACTTTCGCCTGGTTTGCAATAACAAATAGGTATAGCAGTTACATAATCTAATTCTTCAAATCCTGTTTGTGCTGTACGCATCCATAACGGTAAGTAATTTCTTTCTTCATCACCAATAGTTTTAATATTAGCTCTCATATTATCTATACTAGATATATATTTTAATGAATCAGTTGATTGACTTACTTTAACTGCATTACTGTCTGTTTTAACTGTATTAGTTTTAGGTCTAAATCGAGTTGGTTCACTATCACTTAATGTTAAGTTAACATCAATGGCAGTACCGTCTCTTACAGTAACTTCAAAGTCTGCATCATCTACATTAAGTTCTTCATCACTAGGTGTTCTTGTACTAACTATAATTTCATCTGTGTCGCTAAACACAAATCTTACTATATTTCTAGTGTAAACTGGTAATTCGTTATAACCTAATCTAAATCTAGTAGCATCATCAACGGCAGCATATTGAACACTATCAACTGTAATTTTTTCACTAGTGTCTATACCAAAACTAATAGCAGTACGTTTGTTAGGTACTGTTGAATTTGCAGGATCTTTAACGTCAATATATACTACTTCGTATATTGCATCAGACTTGGCATCTGATTTAGCAACTGCGCTCTTAATATCTCCAAGTATATATTTCTTACGCTTATGTCCTTTTGCTGCTGCTGCAACAAATTTATTCATAGTTGTAGCTTCCACACCAGCATATACAAGCATATCTAAATGTTTTTGTATTCCAAAAGTTGGATCACCTGGTCTATAAATTTTATTAGGAGTAAACACTTCAGGATTACTTACAAAGTCGCTGTAATATTTTCTTTGTACAGGTTCTAACATAGGACGCATATAGATGTCTGTATACTGTGTTTTATTTAAATCTACAACGTCTAATGTAAACTCACGTTCAATTGCTGTATAATTAAACCTATCTCTTGCTTCGACTGTAAACTTATAACTTCTATCAAAAGTAGTGTCGCCTGGCAGTGAGCCGTCCCATGTAACCACTTTGTTTTCAAAGGTAGTTAGTCCTGGTTTTGCAACAGTGCCAAATTGTCTTGCTGAACCTATTATTTCACCGTCATAGTTTAATATCATTCCAAAAGGAAGACTACCTGACTTAACTGAATAAATCATTTTAGTATCTGGTACAGTTGTTTCAGCAACTAATTTTATTGTACTTGTAAAATTAGCATTAATGTTACCTAAGTTTGCTGGGGTTATCCATTTAATATTACTATCAATTTCACCAATAACTTTTAATTTAAATGTTTTAGCAGTACTTGGAACATCTACTTCGTCACGTTCCGATATAATAAGATTCTTAAAGAAACTATCTTTTGCAAATAATGCAATACCTATGTTTCTGCCACTATTAAGTTGTGAACTTAAATTAGATGCAATTTCTACTTTATCTTCGTTATCGCGTATCAATGTTGCAGTTACATCACTACTATCAGAACTTTCAAAAAATCCTTGTATAATCGATGTAATTCTTGATAATGATGTACTTGGAACTCTTAATCTCCAATTGTTAGGATCAACTACTGTAATATATGCAGTTCCTTTAAACAATGCTTCAAGTGCTTGTTTTGTAGCTGTTACTCTATCTGCAACTGGAAGGAATTCTAATGATTCTGCTACCTGTGTCCAATTAGCATCTATAAAGTTTAATTGTATAATATTATTAACTAATACATTATCACCAAAGCCATCTGTTTGTGCTGCTACTGCATGTGCTTCTGTACATTTGTAAATGAATCCATTGCCACCAGTTTCAACTGTGTTAATAATATAGTCACCTACATAATAGTTTTCATTAAGTTGTATTACTCTTGGTGTACCTGAAGGTAAAAATGGATCATTAGATGTTAAATGTGTAACTTGCCATTCTATATATGGAGTAAAATTGGTAATTCTATAAGATTCGCTATCACTAAATGTTAATGATCTGCCCATATACTTTGATTTATTTTGTTCTGTTAATCTATTAACAAAGAAATGGTCTTGTCCTACTACTGCTGTTTGGCTTAGTAATAAACTAATACTTGGAGCAAGAGTTTCGTCTACAAATACTACATCGTAATCAACATTCCTGTTATCCACGTTAGTAACTGTATATTGTCTTGTACCTAATAAAATACTTTTGCCAACTAAGTCAAATAAGTCATTAGTGCCGTCAATGTTATCAGTTAAATTAACTTTAAAGATTTTAAAACTATTTTTACCAAGCATTACATCTTCATAGTAGTTTGCAAATATGCTAACTGTTTCTAAATCAGTAGTAAGTCTTGTTGCTCTTACTGTAAATTTATAATCTTGTGTAATAGCTGGTTGGTATGGTAAGCGGCCTGTTACTTCGCCATTTTGACTATCTAGTGACATACCTGGCGGCAACTCACTAGGAGTATTATCATCATTGATATCTTCTAACGTATAAACTATAACACCTTCTAGTGTCCAGTTATCAACAAGTTCTAAATAAATTGTCGTATAATTATTAGCACGTTTAAATCCTAAGTCAGTTGGAGTTATCCATACTGGTGTTCTTACGTTTGTTGTATCAGCAGTAAACACACCTGTACTTGATTGCATTATTGTATTGTCTGCTTTCAAGTAGTCGTCACCAACTAAGTAAATTTTAAATTCTCTACGCTCGAAGTTTTCGCCGTCTGTTACAGTTACAGCAAAAGGATAGTATCTATTTAATTTACGTAAATTTGCTGTTGGTTCATTGTAATCAAAGTCAACTGTGTCATAATAAAAGCTACCGTAGCCATTTGAACTTAGTGTTGAATAATCCATAGGCAATCCTGCATATGGCGCACTATCGTATTGTCCACCTGTAAACCTTTTATCTAAACTAAGTAATGGTTCTGTTGTGCCTTGCAGTCTACCTGTATCACTCATTGTGATACCTGGGGGTAATACACCATCTCCGTCTGCAATAAAGTAATTAAGTACATCACCTGCACTTAGATCAGTATCTGTTGCTACTAGTTGGTAATCTATAATTTCATTATCAAGAATAAACAAACTGCTATTTGAGCCAACAGCTAGTAAACCTTCTGACGTTTGCCAGTTTGGACTATCAGGTCCTGTTACCACAAATTCAATAGTACAGTCTTGGAACGAATCATCAGTTGTTGCTCTAAATACAGCAGTAAACGTTTTATCAAACGCTACTTCGTATACTGTTCCAACTAATATGTTATCTTCTAATCGTGTACCTGTAGGAATACTGCCACTAATTAGCTCGATATCAGCGGTTACACTGTTTGCTAGTGGTAGTAATATGTTAACTTGGGTTCTTTCAATTAATGTTTGAAGTCTAGTACCAGTTGTAACGTTCCATAGTTGTGCCATTCAATAGTTCCTTAATACAACGTATTTATCGGTATTAGGTTATACTGCCAGCGTACCTAAATCAAAAGTTCCTGTGTTTGGTGTAACAATTGTTCCCCAATCGATATCAGTGTTTAATATAATATATTGTAGTAAATTTTCTATTACAGGATTAATAGCACCAAATTCTGCTTGGTCATCACCAGCTATAGTACGAATGTCAATACCGTGAACAAGTCCTGTTAAATTACCTGTAACATCGCCTGTAACATTACCTGTAACATTACCTGTTAATGGTCCTGTAACACCTGATGTAGTAATAGTTCCTACATTTAATAAGTTGTTGGTATCTGCATCTAAGTCTGCACTCAGTTGTGGAGTAGTATCACTTGCTAAATCTGTTACACCACTATATGCAATAGTTAGTTCACCAGCTGCAATTGATGTAACAATATCTGCGCCACCTGTAACAGTTAATGCTGCACTATCATCTAGTATAGTAGATCCTGTATCAGCAGTAATAGTGATATCTGTTACTCCAATGTCTGGAGTAGCAATTACAATTTTATTATCGTCAGCAGTTAGCGATACATTTGCACCTGCACTAATCTTTTTAAACTCTAAGTCATATACATTCCTACGAAGGAATAAACCTTCTCCAGTATCACCTAAGTTACTGGCAGTTGTTTGTTCGTCATCACGTAAGTCTAACTCCTCAAAGTTAGCATTTGTTTTAATAAATGCTTCACGAAGATCATCACCTGTTCCGTCGTTTGCAATATTGCCTATGTTAATTAATTGTACTGCCATTTTAGTTTCCTTATATTACGTATTTGCTTGGTTACCCATGTTTGCATGATTAACACAGTAATAATGCAATGTTGGTGCTCCGCTTGCTACAACAATTTGTGTATATGCTCCAGCTTGGCCAGCAGTGCCTACTTTAGTTACGCCTGTTGTGTATTCAGTGCCTCCGCCATGCGTACCGTTACTAGTTGTTGAGAACCTAAGTTGGTGACTAGAGTTAGATGAATCTGATTGATTAAATCTATATGTCTGACCTTCAGTTAATGATATCACAGGACCAGCTGTCGCTCCTTCTGTTGAGAAAAAGTATTTGTTTCCTGTGCCAAGTGCGTTTGTACCATTTGCAACTGTAACTGTACTTTGGTTAATTGATCCGCCGCCAGCTTCAGTTATTGTTACATCACCATGCATATTATTGTGTATACTACACTGATAATAGAATGTTCCTGTACTAGATACAGTCCATTCAAGTGTTGCTGTACCTTGTCCTACAACGCCTCCAGCTTGGTTACCAGTTCCTGTTCCTTGTACTGTTTTAATATACAATGGATGTCCTGTATTTGCTGCATTATTAAACTGAACGTTGTCACCATTTTCAAATGTAAGTGCTGGATTGCTTCCGCTTACTGAACCATTACGGTCTGTACCGGATAATGTGTATATTCCACTACCGCCAAACGATACGTTTATTGTATAGTCTGGTGACCAGTCTGGTGTTAAACTTGTATCAGCTATTGTAACCGGAGCAGTAGTTGCAACCACTGTTCCACTTACGCTGCCAGTTCTTATTGAAACTGTAAACGTTTCGCTACCCTCAGTTGTTTCATCAGCTGTTGGTGTAATTGTAAAGTTAGCATTGCCACTTGTTACTGTTGCTGTACCGTTTGCAGTACTAAAGTCTCCTGCATTACTATTAATAGTCCAATACAATGTTGTTGCATCTGCAACGCCTGTTGTTACAATGTTAACTTGTAAGCCTGCTCCTTCGTTCACTGTAAGTGCTGCTGGGAATGTATAGTATGTTGGACCTTGTGTAATACTTGAGTCTGTAATTGTAACATTCTGCGATGCTTCACCATTATCTAATGCAAGTGCTAGTGTTTCTGCACCATCAGTTATCTTATCTGGTGATATATTAAGTGTTAGTGTAGAAGTACCTGAATTAACTGTAAAGTTACCAGTTAAGGAAATTGCTGTATCTGCTACATAGTTTGAAGCACCTGCTTGTGTTGGATCACCAACGTCACCGTCTTGGAATAAACTTCTAATAGTTGCAAGCGATGGCTTACTAATTGCTGTAGCAATATATGTATTATGTAATGCATAACCTAATGGGTTGTTTGATTGTACACCTGCAGGTGTTCTGACATCGTCTGTCCATTCAGGAGCAAGACTACCGCCATCCCATAAACTTGAATAATCAAACATAGCAAAGTTTAGCAAGTAAAGGTATTCTTTTAATGCTACTTCAAATACATCATTATCAGTGTCCCAAGCTGATGCGTAAGCACTTGGATCAAACTTACCGTTATCAATTGCTTGTTTCATAGCAAGGTATGCTGGACCTGATTTAAAGTCACCGTCGAGTCCTGGATACATTTTCATATCTCTTGCAGGTAAACCAAACATATGTAATGTATGGAATACATGTTCAATAACTTCAGATGCATCATTATCACCGTCACCTGGAGTACCACTAGCATTTAGGTACCAAACCATATCGTTAGCTTTGTGACTATCAAATAGTGGTGTTAATCCCCAACTCATTATACCTGCATCGCTTAGGAAGTTTGGAGTATAATCTGCTCCTTGACCTCTTGCTACTCGTTGTAGTGTTGGAACACCTGCGTGATAAGTTCCTGCTTCACCGCTTAGTGTTTTAATAAAAGTATCTTGTGTAGCATCAACTACATCGCCTCCTGGTTCAGTAAAGAACTGGATTGTTTTTGCTACTTTTTCAGTAAATGCATCTGGAATTGCTGCTTGTCCACCAACATCACCTGCTGCTACGATTCTTACACCTCTTGCTGTAACATCTTTAGTAAAGAAATTACTACCGTATCCTGTCATGTTAGCAAGTGCGCCACTTCTTCTTACACCTTGATCTAAGTCAGCTTCACTAACACCTGTAATTGTGTAAGGTACTTGTGTTGAGTCTGCTACGTTAGATGTAGATAGTGTAAATGTTGTTGATTCGCCTTCGTTAATTGTAGCATCACTTACTGATATACCATATGAAGGTGCGCCACTGCCTGTACTTGTATCATTAATTGTAGTTGCTGCTGATGTTGCAACTATTGCTCCAGCAATGCCACCTGTTCTTATTTGTGCTGTAAATGTTTCTACACCTTCAGTTGTTGCATCAAGTGTTGGCGTAACTGCAAACGATCCTGCATTGCTTGTAATATTAAAGCTACCACTTGATGTACTAAAGTCTGATGCGCTTGTAACAGTCCAATACAATGTTGTTGCATCTGTTACATTAGTTGTAGTAACATTAAATGTTAGAGCAACACCTTCGTTTACATTGTTAGCAGTTGGTGCTACTGAATATGTTGGCGGAGTTACACTTGTATCATTAATTGTAACACTTTGTGTTGTGCTTAGTGCATCTAACGACAGTATAAACGTTTCTGCACCTTCAGTCGATGCGTCAGCTGTTGTAGTATATGTAATACTTGCTGTGCTACTTTGTACAACAAATACACCTGTTAAACTTGCACCGTTAATATCAGCACTTTCAACTCCTGTAATTGTGTAAGGTATATTTGTTCCATTCACAATGTTAGTTGTTGTTAATGTAATTGTAAATTGCGAGCCTTCGTTAACATTTGCTACACTACTTGATAATGAGTATGTTGCAGGATTACTGCCAGCTTGAGATGATGTTGTTTCACCTATTCTAAGTTGGATAGGGCTATTAAATTTATTAAATGCAAATCTATTTGTTGCTCCTAGTAAACTTCTATCTGTACTATAATCAGTTGTACTAGCAGTATCATAAAGTTGCGTTGCTTTTGCAGTTACATTCATGTATGATAATGCTTGTGCTGGTGTTGCTCCTGGATTAATTTGTGTCCATAATGCTAATGCACCTGCTACTTGCGGAGATGCCATACTTGTACCGCTTATATTATTAATTAAGAATGTACTATTTGATGGATATGGATTGTTAAGTGTAGTAGCACCAAACTTGTTAGTTGTACTCATTGCACTCATAATATCTGTACCCGGAGCAAATATACTAACACCTGGTCCTGCTTCTGAACTTACTGCTTTTTGTTCTAATCCACCACTGTGTGCTGCACTATCTACGTTACCAACAATATGTGCTCTTACACTGTAAGGTGAAGATCCTCTATGATAGTATACGCCGCCTGTATTAGCTGTTGCATAGTTGTCATAATCTGATCCTGCTGCTACGTCAACTTTGTGACTTCTATTACCAGCAGCAACACAAACGTGTACGCCTGCATCAATTAGTTCTTCCATATCAGTATCAACGGATGCAACTCTTGTATTAGTTATATATCTAGCACCATTCCAAATTGGAACTAAACCAAATGCGTGTCTTTTTGCTGGAGTATCAATATCTGTACCCGACTTTAAGTCACCTCTATATGTCATGTTGCTTACTGAATCGTAGAATCTTAAATATCCCCAACTCATGTTTACAACTGTTGGACGTTTAACTCCAGTAGATGCATCAACTGGTTTTGCTAAATGCCATTCTTTAATACAGTCAAATGCATATGTTGTGCTTGTACCGGTTCCGCTATCTCCCGAACCTTCAAGACCAGCTAGTTTCAAAACATAAATTTTAGCGTTCTTTGCCCAGCCGTATGTTTTGCCTGCTGCTGTTCCTGCAACGTGTGTACCGTGTCCATCGTAATCTCTGTAGTAGTCTGCACTCTGTGCAGGCATTCCTGCAATGCCACTTTCAGTTGTCCAGTCAATTTGTTGTACTCTACTAGCACCATTAGCATCTTGGAATTCTGGATGATCTATTTGCAAACCACTGTCCATAATAACAACATCAACACCTGTACCATCTAACGTAAAGTCATATCCACCAATACCGGGAGCGACACCTGTATATGGATTAGTTGCAGCGTTCATTCTACGCATACCCCAGTTTAAAAAATCTCCGCGGTCTAATGTAGTTTTTGTAAAGTTACCTGTCTGAGTACTATCAAAACCAATACTAAGATCTGGATCTAACTCAGGTAGTAATGTTACTCCATATACTCTTGAATCTGTTTTTAATAATTCAGCTTCTGCATCTGTTAAACTATAATGTGTATTACGTTGTGAAGCAGGCCTTGCATTTGCAACTTCGACTGCACGTTCTGGAACAGTATTACCTGCACCCGTCGACGCTATCATTTCTGCATTAAATGCATCATAATCAACATCTTTGTTCAAACTTACAATATATTCTCTTTCGCTCATTTTATTTTTCCTAAGTTATTATGCTATAGTTGCGTTCTGGTTTGCAGTATTCAACCAACCATTTGTAGTGTATAGTAATGTTATATTATCATTAGCATTGGTAAATGTAATTGTTGTTCCAGTTGCTAATGTAGTTGGAGTAAGTATTGCCAAACCGCCACTATTATCTATCATTGCAATTACTTTTACTTGTCCTATAACACCGTCTGCTAATGTAAACGGATCATCTACACCAGTTGTTGTAATTTCAGTTACAAGTGTATCTAAACTGATTGCACCTGGCCCACTGATTTGTTGTACATCGCCAACTATTCTACTTACTGGACCTACAATCTTGCTAGAAGTACCATCAATTAGCATTGCACTATCTTCGCCAAATACTGATCCTGATAAGTCTCCTGCTAGTGTTCCTGTATGTGCGCCTTGCGCACTACCAACTAGTGTTCCTGTAACCGTTGCTTGATATATTTCTACAACTTGTCCTCTTGAACTTGTTGATGCACCAATTATAACATTACCCGATGCTGCTGTAGCATTAATAGCAATGTTTGCTACGTCGGCGGCATCACTTGGATTACCTGGTTCAGTAGTTAACTCAATATGGTTAATACCATTCTTGTCCATTTGTATATTTGATACACCAGCATCATCTGCTCCGCCAAATATATTTAAAAATCCTGCTGCTGTAATATCTAAAGTAGTACCAGTATTATTAACAATTGTATCTGCTTTAAATGCTGCACCGTGTATGTTTGTAGATTCTACATCACCAACAACTTTATTATTGTTGCCATCTACAAGTACTGTTGAATCATCACCAAACACACTACCTGTTATGTCACCTGTAATACCGCTTGTAACAGGACCAAAGAATCTAATACTGTCTGCTGTTAAGTTAATAACTCTATTTGTTCCTGCTGGTCCAATACTAATAGCATTTCCGTCGCCTGTAGCAGTAGTAATACTCATGCTGTCGTCTGCTGTAATACTACCTGATACTACAGCTGGCATTGCTACTGTACCGTTTATTGTTGTTGTGCTGCCTGCATTACCTATACCAATAGATGTTGCAGTTGTTGCACCAATTGCTAGTGTTGCTTGATCTATGTTTGCTGCTAGTGTTCCTGGTGTTGCTGTGTGTGTTAGCTCACCGTTTGCAGGATTGTACATCATTACGTTTGCACTTGCTTGGTTTCTAACTGGTTGTATAACTGTACTACTTGCTGTAGTATTTTCTACTGCACTACCTGTTGCGTTGATTACAATTGAGTTTGCGGCTTGGTTAGTTTCACCTGCTAATTTTCCAATTGCTATTGCAACAGTACCTTGAGTTTCTCTACCT
>Ga0228674_1001222_pt1 | contig 15575 bp, 19 predicted proteins | sample 1D_rmetaG_FD_189054 | JGI IMG/M metagenome (GOLD analysis project Ga0228674, IMG submission 189054) | Seawater microbial communities from Monterey Bay, California, United States - 1D_r | ecosystem: Environmental > Aquatic > Marine > Coastal | place: USA: California | collected 2016-09-26
GCTTGGTCTTAAACAACCTACACGGCTTCCGTATTTACCAATCTAACTCACTACCTGCAAAAGGTACAGGGGCTGGAACTTCTGGTGCATTAGCACAAGACGTAAACTTTGGTGTTATCGTAGCTGGACAAGACGATGCTGTTGCTTCTGCTGAGCAGATCAACAAGGTCGAGAACTACCGTGACCCAGATTCATTCGCTGACATTGTTCGCGGTATGCATCTTTACGGGCGCAAAATTCTTCGCCCAGAAGCATTAGTCACAGCGCACTACAACGCTGCGTAATAAAACACTATTAGAGAGTCCCTTAATTGGGGCTTTCTATTTGTCTTATAAACCCATATAAAAGGATTCATATTATGGCTTTTATCGCCGATACCGTTTTTGATAATGGGCTTACAGTAGTAGATACTAACGGTACTCGTTTAGATATTTGCTCTAGTGAGCCTACAACTTATTCAGCGGCTACTTCTTCTCTAACGTTAGGTAATGCTACTGTAAACACAGGTTCTCCGCAAAATGGTGCAACTGATGGTAGACGTGTAATCATACCTGCAATTACTGCTGGTACTGTAACAGGTACAGGAACTGCAGCATTCTGGGCATTAACAAATGGCTCAAATACTTTGTATGCTACTGGTTCTTTAAGTTCTTCTCAAGGAGTTACTACAGGTAACACTTTCTCATTAGACGCAGTATCTATTACTATACGTGACGCTTAGTAGAAGTTAATTAGGTGGCTGATCATAATTTAAGGGCAAGTGGCTACGCCATATATGGAACTTCTGTCTACGGACAGGAGCAATATGGTGGTCATGTACGCTCTGAAGTTGAGGTCAGCCAACCTCTACTAGTAAAAGTTTTAAGTGCAGACAATGTTACAGCTAACTCTGAAGTAGCTATACCTACACTAGAACAGAATCATAGTCTACTATCTGTAAGTGTTACAACTAACTCTGAAGTAACTACATCTACATTAGAACAGGTTCACAATCTATTATCTGTAAGTGTATCTTCTAACTGTCAAGTAACCACACCTACAATAGAACAAGATCATAGTTTACTACCTGTAAGTAACTCTTCTAATTCTGAAACAACTGCAGGTATACTAAGACAAGATCATAATTTATTACCTGTAAGTTTATCTTCCAACTCTGAAGTAATTAATCCAGACTTAGATGAGCTTAATATATTAGACGCTAATGACGTGTCTTCTGTTACTACTCTAACAATACCAAGTGTAGGTCAGGTACACAACGTAAGCCCTGTCTCAGTAGAGGCTAACGCTGAGTTCAACTCTCCAGAATTAAACGAGAGCCACACACTACTAGCAACAAGCTTTAGTACTAATGCTGAAGTAAGTTCACCTGATATTAGCGAAAACAATGAGTTACTATCTGTATCTGTTGCAACAAGTTCAGAAACACTTGCAACAAATATAACTCAGTTACATGTTGTAACTTCTGTACTAGCGGAAGCAGACGCTGAAACAGATCAGGCTACTATAACACAGTTACATGTACTTGATGCAAGTGACACAGAAGTAAACACTACTACATCTACAGTAGGCTTTAATCAGCTACACGTACTAGAACCTGTTAATGTTACATCAGGTATATCCCAAGTTAATAACCCTGATGTAGACGAACTTAATATACTAGATGCTGAAGACATAAGTTCTTCAACTGCCTTAGTAATACCCTTTATTAATCAGTTACATAATATAAGTGCTAATGATTTAGAAACTTCTAATGTACCTGAGACTTCATCACCTGATGCAGTTATTAAAATTATATTCTTAGCTGATAGCGTTGAGTCTACAACACCAGAAGTATCTTCGCCTACTGCCACTGGAAACAATAACTTAAACGGTGTAAGCGTAGAAACAGATACTGAAACTAATGTAGTATCTATAGCCCAACATCAAGTTTTAACTGCTACTACTACCCAGACTAATACTGAAACTGCATCCGCAACTATATTACAGTTGCATGTTGTAGATGCAGATGATACAATAAGTAATACAGAAACAAGCTTACCTATAGTAACTCAGTTACAAGTTTTAGGTGCTGAAGATATATCTGTTACTCCCGAAGTAACGTCAGCTTTAGCTAGAAACTTAGAGCCTATAGATCAAGACACTAGGTTTACAATACATATACCTTCAGAAAATAAAGTAGTGACAGTAGCCTCTCAAGATTATAGTAATAACGTATTAGTACTTCATGAGAATAGAAACTTGTTAATACTAGCGGATAGGATTGCAGCATAATGAAATGGCCTTTCAAAGACCCCGACGAAATACTAGATTACTCAGTAGATTGGTCAAGATTCTTAGACACTCATTCAATAGAGGCGGTAGCTTGGTCAATAAAAAATGCTGATGGTACTAAGACAACAGTATCTGCAGGTGAAACAGTAGACGGGCTTACCCTATACCAACAAACCAATACAGCCACTGTAGCTACAGCTAGATTTGGTGCAGGTACAGCTAATAAAACATATAAGATAACATGTGCAGTTACATTTAACACTTCGTTAGTATCAGAGCGTGTTATTCAGCTACCAATCAAGGAACGATAATCATGGCATATGACTATTTAGAATTAGTTAATGATTTAAATCGTAGGGTTAATGAAACTGAACTTAGTTCTAGTAACTTTGCAGATGCAACAGGTTTTTATAATACAGCTAAAGATGCTATAAACTCTTCTATTAGGTTGCTAAATCAGGAACAGTTCCAGTGGCCTTTTAATTACCTAGAGCAAGAAGATGTATTAACTGCAGGTGACATGAGGTATGATATACCTTACAATGCTAAGACAATAGATTACAATACATTTAGAATAAAACGAAATGCTACCTTAGGTAATACAACAGTTACACTAAAAGTAATGGATTACGAAGAGTACCTCTCTAAGTACGTAGATAGTGAGTACAATGAAGATACAAGTATTCGTACAGTACCTACACATATTGTAAGAGCGCCAGGTAATCAGTATATAGTATATCCTTCGCCTGATAAGAACTATGAACTTATATATGAAATGTATTCTCTTCCAGTTGACCTTATACTACACTCAGACGTACCTTCCGCACCAGAAGCATATCGTCATATAATAGTTGATGGTGCAATGTATTATGTTCAGACATTTCGTAACGATAATCAATCAGCACAGATGTCTCTTCAAAAGTTTAATGAAGGTGTTAAAAACATGAAGGCTATATACATAAATAGATTTGAATATTTATATGATAAGAGGGTGCACTTTTAATGGCTACAGGTTGGGAAGCATTTCCACTTGAGTTAAACGGTGGTCTAGTGAGTAACATGTCAAGGTTACAGCAAGGGCTTAAAGCCCCTGGTTCTGCTAGAACATTAATAAACTTTGAACCCTCCGTTAAGGGTGGGTATCGTCGTATCAACGGCTTTAATAAATATACTAGTAGTTATATACCTGCATATGGCTCTCCTGTAGTGCAAGGAAGTTCTCAATCAGGTACATCTATTGTTATAGCTAACATGTTTGTAAATGTTGCACCAAGCTCTACCTTTCAAATAGCAGGGGTATCGGGTACATATACTGTAGCAAGTAGTTCTTTTAGTAATACAAATAAAGAAACTACACTGACGATTACACCATCTTTAGCTAGTTCACCAGCAGATAAAGCAGCTATAACATTTAGCAATAAGACAAGCAAAACAGAAGGCTTACATTTCTTCGTAGATACAGCTAATAGTGTTAATACTACTTTAGCATACAGAGATGGTAATTTATATTCTTCAACAGGTTCTGTATTTACTAATCAAAGTGCGCCCAACTATGGTTCTACTAATGTAAAAACATCAGGTCAATCAGGTTCTACTTTAATAGTACAAGGGTTTACATCCGACACAGATGTTGCTAGGATAGGGGATACGTTTACTGTAGCAGGTATTGAAAAAGTTTACACAGTCTTATCAGCACCTGCTATAAGCTCTGGTCATGGGACTATTAGTATATACCCTGCCTTGGCTTCTTCTCCTGCTGACACAGCAGTAGTAACGTTCATTGGTCGAGCAATGTCTGGTGGTACTAAAGCTAGGTTTGTAGACTTTAACTATGATGGTACAGAACGTACAGTAATGGTTGACAGCACTAACTACCCTATTACTTGGGGAACTAGTGAAGGTCTTAAAGTATTAGATAGTACCTCAGATATATTAGGTTCTGAAGTAGTAGCTTCTTTTAAAGATCATCTATTTTTTGGTAAAGGTTCTAACTTAATATTCTCTGCACCTTTTTCACAAAACGATTTTACTTCGGGTAATGGAGCAGGTTCTGTTAGATTACCTTCACGTATTACTGGTCTGGTAACATTCCGTGATAAACTAATTATATTTACTAACTCAAGCATACATCAACTTACAGGTACTACCTCTGCATCATTTCAATTAGCAGAAATATCAGAAGACTTAGGTTGCTCAGAACCTGACACTATACAAGAAGTAGGTGGTGATATTATGTTTCTGGGACGTGACGGTCTAAGGTTTTTAGGTGCTACTGCTCGTATTGGTGACTTCAACTTATCTTTAGCATCTCGTAATATACAAGATAATATAACAGAGTTCTCAACTTCTTATGCAGATGTAGTATCTTTAATAGTTAGAAGTAAATCTCAGTATCGTATTATGGGGTTTGCATCAGGACAACTAGAAGCTGCGTCTGAAGGTTATATAGGTACACAGTTCGCTGACCAAGATGCTTCTAGTTTTTCATGGTCACAGACTAAAGGTATTAAGGCGTATCGTACAACATCCGCTATTTCAGATAGTTCTGAAGTTACATTGTTTGTAGGGGAAACAGGTTATATCTACAGGTTAGAAACAGGTAATACCTTTGATGGTTCTGTAATACCAGCAAGTCTTTTTACACCTTTTATATCTGTTAATGATCCTAAGATAAGAAAGACATTGTTTAAAGCTACTACTTACTACGATCCAGAGGGTGATATAGACGGTAACTTAACTTTTAAATATGACTTTCAAAGACCAGAGGTAATACAACCCTTGTCAGGTGGTGGTAACTTTGCTATATTTGGTAATGCAATATATGGAAATGTTAGCTATGGTGGTGATCCAGAAACAGTTATTGAAACTAATACAACAGGTTCATTCTTTACAGTTTCATTACAGTACGAGTTCACAACAGCAGGTAATCCACCTTTTATAGTAGACACAGTTCTACTTGAATACTCTAACAACGATAGGAAATAGAAATGGGTACAGGTTATACACGCAACGACTCAACCAACAACATAGCAAACGGAAACGTAATTAATGCTTCTGATTTAGATGGTGAGTTTGATGCAATCCAAACAGCCTTTAGTACCTCTGGACACACTCATGATGGTACTGCCGCAGAAGGTGGAGCTATTAGTATCGTTGGCCCAGCGCAGGAGTTTAGAGCAGATGGATCAGCTTGGTATCCTAAAACAGATGCTACTTATGACTTAGGTAAAGCAGCCGCTTCTTTTGATGTAGCTTACGTTGAGTCAATTAACTTAGCTGGTACAGCAATAACTGCTTCAGCATCGGAGTTAAACAAATTAGATGGTGTAACCGCATCGACTACTGAACTGAATAAATTAGATGGTGTAACAGCTTCAACTACAGAGATAAACTATATAGATGGTGTTACATCTAATATACAGACACAACTAAACAATAAGCAAGCCGCAGATTCTAATATAGTATCAGATGCTAACTATGTAAGAACAGATCAAAACTTTACTAATGCTGATCATACAAAGCTAAACAGTATAGAAACATCTGCTACTGCTGATCAAACAGCATCAGAGATTAGAGCATTAGTTGAGTCTGCTACAGACAGTAATGTCTTTACGGATGCAGACCATACTAAACTTAATGGTATAGAAGCGAGTGCTACGGCTGATCAAACTAAAGCTGATATAGAAGGCCTTGGCATTGATGTACCAGCAACTAATCTTACAGGCACAATCCCAGCGGCTCGTTTATCTACAGCAACAACACAAGCTGAAAGCGATGATAGCACTAAGATAGCTACAACAGCTTATGTAGTTGATAAGATCACAACACTTATTGGTGGCGCACCAAGCACACTCAATGATCTTAACGAATTAGCGGCGGCTATTAATGATGATGCTAATTATAATTCTACACTCACAACAGCATTGGCTACTAAGTTACCTTTAGCTGGTGGTACAATGACAGGTGATGTCCTGTATGGCGATAATGTCAAAGCTAAGTTCGGTGCTAGTTCTGACCTACAGATTTATCATGATGGTAACAACAGCTTAATAAAAGAAAATAATGCTTCAGGTTCATTGCGTATTTTAGGTACAAATCTTTCTTTAGAAAGTACTGCACAAGCATATTTTTTAGAAGGTATAGCTGGAGGCGCTGTATCTGTTTACCACAATGGCTCTGCCAAACTAGCTACAACATCAACAGGGGCATCTGTAACAGGTTCATTAGCGGTTAGTGACGCAGCAACAACAAGAACAAATTTAGACGTAGATCAAGCTGGTTCAGCACTGGCATTTGCAATAGCACTCGGTTAGGATAGAAACAATGGCAAACACATTTAAAAATTATACAAGTGCATCGGTGGGTACAGGTGCGACAACTACATATACAGTACCAAGTTCAACTACATCAGTGATGATCGGTTGTAATTTAGCTAACAGAACAACATCTCAAATTGCTGTAGATGTTCAAGCTGCTGGGGTGTATATAATAAAAGGTGCACCAATACCTGCAAACAGCGCATTGTCTGTATTGGACGGTAAAATCATCTTGGAGACTACTGACACAGTTGTTGTAACATCTGACACTGCATCATCTTGTGACGTTATAGTGAGTGTATTGGAGCAAACATAATATGGCTGGATATATAGGAAGTAAATCATCTGTCACACTTGTTGATGGGTACACGGAAGCTGAAGCTGATGCTGAGTTTGTAAATGATCCTAATGGTGCTATAACAGTTAGTGGCTCTAATGTTGGTATTGGGACGAGTTCTCCAGCACAGAAACTTACAGTAGCCTCTGAAGGAAGGCTTCGTTTAAATCGTTCTGATAACACACGTTATGCTGATTTATACGTTAACAACGATTCTCTAAATATTGAAACATCAAATGACCCCATAAAACTGTCCTCTATAGCTTACACAAGATTTGATGTTAGTGGCTCAGAACGTATGCGCATAGACTCGTCAGGCAACGTATTAATAGGTAGCACATCGGCTGACCCCATTGCTACCGGCGATAACGCAATAGAATTAGCAGGACAGGGTTATATTAATGTAAATAGAGACAGCGCCCCATCTTCTTTTTTTGGTAGGTCTGGTTCAAATGGACCGATTGTTGATTTTTATAAAGGGACAAGCAACGCAGGTAGTATTGGCAGAGGTGGTTCTGGTTTTTATATATCTGGTGTAGCTAGTTCAAACTTTGGGGTGGTTTTTGATGGTAGTGGTTTAATATCATGTACTGGTGCTGGAGTATTAAGAGATAACCAATATAACATAGGACACGGAGCATATCGTTGGACTAACATTTATGCAACAAACGGGTCAATAAACACATCTGATCAGACAGAGAAGCAAGACATAACATCCCTTACAGCAACAGAAATGCTAGTAGCTAAACGTATTTCAGCAATGTTTAAAAACTACAGATGGAAAGATAAAGTTGCTACGGAAGGAGATGGTGCTAGAAATCATACAGGTATCATAGCTCAAGACGTACAGGCGGCTTTCACAGCAGAAGGTTTAGATGCAAGTAAGTATGGTTTATTCTGTTCAGATACATGGTGGGAACACGATGTAGATGTACCAGCAGTTGAAGCTGTAGCTGAAGTAACTGATGGAGACGGCAATGTAACTACAGAAGCTGTTGAAGCAGTAGATGCTTACACTCGTACTGACACATACGACACAGAAGATGAAGCACCAGAAGGCGCAACAGAAAGAACTAGACTAGGTATACGTTACCCTGAGTTACTATCTTTTGTAGCCGCATATAACGAACAACGATTTGCTTCCATTGAGGCAAGACTAACAGCATTGGAGGCTTAGAATATGTCAGGTTACATAGGCACACAGCCAGTACCACAGGCCACACAGACAAGGGATAGCTTCACAGCTACTGCAGGGCAGACAACATTTGCTACTTCAGGCTATACTCCTTTGTATCTTGATCTTTTCATGAATGGAATCCACTTAGTAAATAATACAGATTACACAGCTACGAATGGCTCAGATGTTGTCTTAGCATCAGGTGCAGCAGCAGGTGATGTAATAGAAGTTGTTGCCTATACCACATTTGTAGTGTCAGGTGTATCAGGTGGTGGTATGTTTAAAGGTGACAACGGAACAGTTGGAACAAGAGCAGGTGACATCTTTCGAGTTAATGAACAAGAGCTAAACACTAACACAACAATTGACGCAGATGAAAACGCAAGTGCAACTGGCCCATTGGCTGTAGCATCAGGTGTAACGCTGACTGTCACAACAGGGGGGAACTTGTCCATTGTCTAATATAAGAGCAGGTACAATCAGTGGGGTAAACGGCACTGACCCAGTGACACTAACAAAACAGAGTGCGGCGAAGGCTTGGATGACAATGGTTGGAGATGGTACAAGCATTGATGATAGCTTCAACACTTCTTCTGTAACAGATAGTGCTGCTGGGGATTACACTCAAAGCTACACTAATTCTTTTGGCGATGATGATTATAGTTGGTGTGGACAATCGGTTAGTGCATTTAGTGGTACAATGATTATTTGTGTGCATGTTTACTCTGGCAAAACCCCCTCACAGACTAGGCTATTTACTGTCTCTTCGGGAGGTGGGTCTAACACAGACACGAATGAAGTTTGTTGTATAATACACGGAGACTTAGCATGAGTACAATCACAGTAACAAATATAAAAGCTACAGGTGAAACAGCTAGTCGTTCAGTCTCAGGTGTTGCGGCGGCTTGGGTGAACTTTAATGGCACTGGCACTATTGCCGCACGGGATAGTCAGAATGTTTCTAGTTTGACGGATAACGGGACTGGCGATTATACCATTACAGTTGCGAACACTTTTGACAATACAGGTTATAGTACTGTTCTTTGTGGTTCTCCAGTGTTCGGCGTTGCTACATCTTTTTCTATGCAGATAGCAAACAGTAATTCTGGGACGGAGATCGCCCCAACACCAGCAGCTATTAGAGTTACATATGGCAGCACAACTTCGTATCACGATGTTAAGTATGCAACTTGCACAATCCACGGAGATTTAGCATGAGTACATTAAACGTAGCAAACGTCACCGATGGTACAACATCAGTTCCTACAGGGTATGTAGTCAATGGGTCTGCAAAGGCTTGGTGTAATGTAAATGGGTCAGGTACGATTGCCATAAGAGATAGTCAAAACGTAAGTAGTGTAACTGATAATGGTACTGGCGATATTTCATATAACTTTAGCAATTCTATGGCTAATGCAAATTATGTTATAGTGGTTAGTGGGGGTCAGGATAATAGCCAAGGTATGGCTAGGTATTCAGAGGCAACTGGGAGTTGGAGGACTTACTGTTACAATGAATTCTCAAGAGATGCTTTTGACGGAAGTGTTCAATCTTCTGCAATATTCGGAGACTTAGCATGATAGCACATCTATGGGATAGACTAGCAGATGCTAAAGCAAGGTTAGACCCAGTGCAATCTAAGTATCGTGTACTGTTTGAGAACCCTGCTGATCCAGAAGCACCAGCCTCAGTGTTAGTACCAGACCCTAACTTCATGGCGGCGGCATTAGCTGGCAATGTGCTACCACCTATTGATACATACATTCGTGACCAGAGTGTACCTGATGGACAGCCTAAAGAGCATCCATATGCTGAACCTGTCGGAGCTATGACAGAAGAAGAAGCAATAGAGTATCTGGTAATGAAAGATATTAGCCCGTCGATTTGGCGAGACTATAATGGCAACAGAACGATCATGAAGATTGTACCTGTTGAACTGATCCCATCGGATCGTAGCTTCCGCAATGCGTGGAAAATAAACCAAGCTGAACAGGAGATCGCAGCATGACTACATATATAAATATAGCTGGAGTAACTAAAGATTCAGCAAGCCTAACAGTACCATCAGACAGAACATTCCGTGGTGCATGGACATTCAACGAAGCAGTAGTGGAAGTCGATATGACAGCCGCCAAAGCTATCCATAAAGATAACCTACGTGCTGAACGTAAGCCTCGTCTTGAAGCATTAGACGTGGACTACATGAAGGCATTAGAAGCTGGAACAGGTGCAGATGCTATTGCTACACAGAAAGCTACACTGCGTAATATCACAGCAGATGCTCGTATTGATGCATGTACTACACCAGAGCAACTGATTGCATTGGACTTGGCTACCCTATTAGGAGAGTAACTTATGACTAAAGCTAGACAATTAGCAGACTTGGGTAACGCCTATGACGATGGGGCTTTGTCGAACAGAAATATAATAATCAATGGTGCTATGAAAGTGGCACAACGTGGGACGAGTTTTACTTCTCCTATATCCAGCACTTTTACTTTGGATAGATGGAAGTATGAGGAAAACACCGATAACGTAGTGAATGTTGAGCAGTCTAGTGATGCTCCAGCAGGGTTTGAGCGTAGTATAAAAGTTACAACAACAACGGCTGCTGGGAGTGTCGGCTCTGGCGACTTTGCACAGCTTATCTATAAAACTGAAGGGCATGACATTTCTCGTTTGGCCTACGGCACAAGCGATGCAAAGACATCAACGATTTCTTTCTGGGTGAAGTCTTCCGTAATAGGTAGTTTCCCTTTTAGCCTTCAAAACCACGATGGCACACGAGTTTTCCCAGTTACTTACACAGTGAATTCTGCAAATACTTGGGAATACAAGACCATTACTATTGCTGGGGACACTGGCGGAACTTGGACAACCAACAACAATACCACAGGAATACGCTTTACTTTCCTTTGGATTTCTGGGTCTAATTTTACAGGTGGGGTAGATGGCGGCGGATGGGCAGCTACTACTGGTTTTGCAAACTTAACCAGCAGCTACACTGCAAACCTAGACGTAGTTAATGCCAATTTCCAAATCACAGGAGTCCAACTAGAACTCGGCGACACTGCAACTCCATTCGAGCATAAAAATGTAGGACAAGAACTATTGGCTTGCCAGAGGTACTATCAGCAAGTTGATCGTGGTAGTGGGATTGCACCGTTTTCAACTGCTGCATACATAAGCCTTCCTTATATAACAACTATGAGGGCAATACCTACTTTTGGTACAACTGGTGCTTTAGCTGTAAATGATGCTAGAGTAAATACAATACAATCAACAGCACATGTTACTGCGTATAATCCCAATATTTCGGGGTCTTTTATACAGTTGAACAACTTTAGTGGTTTGGTACAGAACAGTGCATGTTTAATGCGAGGACATGCTGGAACATTTGTAACATTAGATGCGGAGTTATAATCATGGAAAATAGTATGAACATTACGTCAGCACAATACAATGCAGACATGGATGGTAACAACTCTTCAGTCCAAGCAACCATAGACGGACAAGAGATGTCAGTCCCACTAGACTCAGGTAACAGGCACTACGCAGAGATACTCAAGCAAGTCGAAGCTGGTACTCTGGTTATTGTGGATGCTGAATAATGACAGATATTAATTTGACACCAGGCGAATTAGAATCTATGCTAGATCGTGCAGCTAAGCGCGGAGCTAAACAAGCTTTGTCGTCTATCGGATTGCATGATGCGACAGCGGCTAAAGATATAAACGAAATGAGAGACCTACTTGACGTATGGCGTGATACACGCAGAGGTATCTGGTCTACTGTGGTCAAGGTAACAACAATAGCTATTTTAACATTCATTGCTGGTGCAGTGTGGATGCAGTTAGGGAATAAATAATTATGGCAAAAAAGTTTGTAGGGTTCAAACCTGAGACATTACAGAAGAAGGTTTTACCAGCGCTGGGTTACAACGGCCCTATGGATAACAAGTCTATTAATCTCTTTCTAGCATCTAACCCCAGTGCGGCGGCTAGGATGGGTAAATTCACACTAGCGGCTAGGCGTACCATAGAGGGTAACCCTGTTAAGATGATGGCTGATGGTGGGGTAACTATTAGTAGTGGTGCAAACATCATGACTAAGGCTATTACTTCTGACCCTCGTAATCTAACCATTAAGGCTGAGACAGATGCAGACACAGGTGTAGGTACTGGTATTACTACAGGTATAGGACAAGCAGGTGATGCAAGTACAGCAGGTATTACAACAGCAATGCCCTCCTCAGATGCTATAGCTTCCCCTATTACTACACCAGCTACTATAGATTCTGTTACAGCTGCACCTGCTGTAGACACAGCACTCTCAGGTGTTACTCCAGCTACAGGTACAGTAAGTGATGAAGCTACTATGACAGCGGCTCAGGAAGATCCTACAAAGTTAGCACAGCTAGATTTAGAGGCTGCTCAGGGCGAGGCGGCTAAAGTAGAAGATGCTCCTACACGTGTAGTTGAAACAGGTGAGATGATTGATGGCTCAGCTGTAGATCAAACAAAAGTACAAGACATTTATGGTACAGAGAAGCTAGAAGCGGCTAGTGTGAAAGACGAGTTGTCTTCACTTATGGCAGACTTTGAAGGTGGTGCTACACCATCGTGGGCTGCAGGTGCTATGAGAGGTGCTACAGCACAGATGGCTGCACGTGGGTTAGGTGCATCATCAATGGCGGGTATGGCTCTTGTACAAGCTGCTATGGAGTCTGCATTACCTATTGCACAGATGGATGCATCTAATAAACAAGAGGTTGCTATGGAGTCTGCACGTCAACGTGCTGGTTTCCTCAATATGGAATTTACTCAAGAGTTCCAAGCTAAGGTTCAGAATGCATCTAGAATATCTGAAATAGCTAACATGAACTTTACTGCCCAACAGCAGGTTGCTCTTGAGAATGCTAAGATGGCTCAGACTATGAACCTAGAAAACCTGAGTAATCGTCAGGCTAAGGTTATGGCTGATGCAGCGGCTATGTCTCAGATAGACTTAACTAATCTAAACAATAGACAGCAAGCACAAGTACAAAACGCTCAAGCATTCTTACAGATGGATATGGCTAACCTCAGCAATGAACAACAGACAAGTATGTTTGTAGCACAACAGCGTGTTAATACTATCTTATCTGATACAGCACAAGAGAATGCCGCTAAACAGTTTAACGCTACATCTGAGAACCAGACTAACCAATTCTTTGCTACACTTGCTACACAGGTATCACAGTTTAACTCTGAGCAAAACAATGCTATGTCTCGTTTCAACGCTGGTGAAGCTAATGCTCTAGCTAAGTTCAACTCAGATCAAGAGAATGCACGTGACCAATTCAACGCTACTAACCATCTAGTTGTAGCTCAGGCTAATGCTCAGTGGGCGCAGTCTGTAACAACAGCTGAGAATGCCGCAAACAACCAAGCTAATCGTGACGCGGCTCTTGTAGCTAACAACTTAACAATGACTGCATATAATAATATGGTTCAGCGTGAACGGGATGTTCTTGCTTGGGCTTGGCAGTCAGGTGAGAATGCAGCTCAAAGGGATGCTAACATTGCTATTTCTAAGATCCAAGCTGAAGCTTCTGCCGCCGCTGGTGGCAACACTGACTCTAGTGGCTTATCTGCCGCATCAGGTTCGTTCCTCGGAGCTATTGCTGTCAACGCCGCAGACGTATTATTCGGAAAGTAAGAAGGTAAATCACACTATGCCAGAACCAGGTTACAACCCCAACGCTGTATCAAGCTACTATAACCCTAACAAATCCTCAAGCCCTAAGTTGCGCCCTGCAGGATTAGGAACACGTCCTAGTAGTTCATCTAGGGCTGATAGAAAAGGTGAGTCTGCAGTCTTCTCTGCACCTAAGCCTGTGTACTCTAGTAATGATAACGATAATAACAATAACTCTAAAGTTGATACACCAGTAACCCCAGCGTCTACAATGTATAGTGCTGCAGCTGACTCTTTAATGAGTGCTGGTGGTGGTGATAGTCTTTCATCACCTAGTTCAAAAAGAATAAGACCTATGACTTTGTATGAACAAAGAAATATGCAAGAGATGAAGACTGAGCTTGAAGACTACTTGCGTGGTACTGCTATTGAGAGTGCTATTGAGTCTGACATGGCTGACATGGCTGTACCAGAAGTTTATACAGGTGAAACAGATGATGTTACTGTTAAGGCTGGAGATACACTAACAGCTATAGCTAAAGATAAGGGTGTGTCCTTACAAGAGTTAATAGATGCTAACCCACAGATTACTAACCCTGATATGATTAGGCCTGGTGAGAAGGTGACTATGCCAAGTAGTGAGTCTGTTATTACGCCAAGCACTACTACTGAAGATACCTCTACATTAAAAGGTAGTCAAGCAGGTCTTATGACTAATACTTCTAGTACTGTAGAAACCCCTGACTTTGAATCTTTAGAAGGCCCAGAGGCTGCATTCTCTGCTAGTCAACAAGTTTTATCTTCTTTAGAAAACACTATAAAATTAGGTGAAAAAAGTAATGTAGTTATGAACGCACAGTTAAGGTTAGTAGATCTAGGTTATGATATTGGTAGGGGTGGCAAGAAAGGTCTTGCTAAAAATAAATATGGTAAGTGGGTTTCTTTAGACAACAGCCAAATAAGAGGTGTAGATTCTGACTTTGGTTCAAAAACACAAAAGGCTGTTATGGCATTCCAAAAAGATGCAGGTCTACCTGTAACAGGTGACATTGATACTACTACAGCAAAGGCTTTATCTGAAAAAGAAAGTGTTATGTATCGTGTACCTGTAGGCTTTACAAAAAACTATACAGCTACACAAAAACAAAACTTTAAAGCTGCTGAAGAGGCAGGAGTAGGTGCAGGTTTAAAGGGTGTAGAACTTGCATCTTATATGGCACAGGTTGCACATGAATCAGATAACTTTAAAACCTCTGAAGAATATGCTTCTGGAGCTGCTTATGAAGGTAGAAAAGATTTAGGAAACACACAAGTTGGTGACGGTAAAAAATATAAGGGTCGCGCTTATATTCAACTAACAGGTCGTGATAACTATAAAAAAGCAGGAGATGCTTTAGGTCTTGATCTTATTAACAACCCAGCACTGGCTGAAGAGCCAAAGAACGCAGCAGCCATATCTGTATGGTTCTGGAAAACAAAGGTTAAGCCACAAGTACCTGATTTTATGGATACGGAGAGAGTCACTAAGGTTGTTAATGGTGGCTTCAACGGACTTAATGATAGGCTAAAATATTTTAATAGGTTCACAAAAAAGTGGAGTGACGCTAACTAATGTTTGGACTTCCCTTAGAATTAATCACAATGCTTTTCTCCACTGTCTTAGGTGGAGTTATGTCCATGTGGGGGCAAAGCAATAAGAATAAAGCAGAACATCAGAAAGCCCTAGTAGGTGCAGTCAGCGATGCAAGAGAGCATGGCAAGACAGATAAACACTTTGCTTGGACACGTAGGATCA
>Ga0228674_1001223_pt1 | contig 15575 bp, 11 predicted proteins | sample 1D_rmetaG_FD_189054 | JGI IMG/M metagenome (GOLD analysis project Ga0228674, IMG submission 189054) | Seawater microbial communities from Monterey Bay, California, United States - 1D_r | ecosystem: Environmental > Aquatic > Marine > Coastal | place: USA: California | collected 2016-09-26
ATACAGAGCTACCTTTTGATTGGAATGGATTGACCTTCACAGTAGGAGGTACCCAGACGACGACTTTAGGAAGCTTAGTAACGGGATGTGATTCTATCGTGACCTTAAACGTTACTGTAAATCCAACTCCTGACTTGTTCTATGTCCTGAGTGATTCTGAAATTTGTTCTGGAGACATCACAGATATTACTTTAAATAGCTCCTATGCTGAAACCATATACTCTTGGGATTTTTCAGAGATATTGATTTCAGGGGCAACCCCGGGTAATGGAAATCAAATAAATCAGCAGATTAATACGACTTCTCAAAATCAAGGTACTGTTACTTATATTATAACACCAATTCTTAATTTTTGTATTGGCACACCGGTAGTAGTTCCAATAGATGTTAATCCTATTCCAACCGTAACGGTTACGCCTTCAACACAGACAATTTATGCTGGACAAACGGCTACGCTCAACGCCTCTGGATCACCTTCTGGAGGAACATATGTCTGGAGTCCTGGGGGACAAACAACAGCTTCCATTACTGTAAGTCCAATAACAACTACAACGTACGACGTCAATTACTCATTAAGTGGGTGTTCCAACGATTCTTCAGGAATTGTCATTGTGGATGTTGCGCCTACTGTTTCTGTGAACTCGGGTGTTATATGCAGTGGGGATAGTATTTTGCTTGTGGCAAACCCAAGCATACCGGGAGGAACTTATTTGTGGTCTAATAATGAGGTAACATCATCAATATGGGTATCACCAACTGCCAATATGGTTTATTCCGTTGAATATACGGTGAATGGATTTACGACAACTCCAGCCATATCTGCAGTAACAGTGAACCAAACACCTATAGTTTCTATAGACGATCAAGTTATTTGTACCGGACAATCTGTAAATATTTCTGCGACAACTAGTCTTATAGGAGGTACATATTCTTGGTTGCCAGGTGGTGAAAATCAACAACAAATTAACGTGAGTCCAAATGCTACAACGCAGTATCAGGTTGAGTATGTATTAAACGGATGTCTTGCAATAGATAGTGCCGTAGTCACCGTAAATCCAATTCCAAACATAACAATTGATGATACTACTATTTGTTTTGGAGAAACGGTAGAATTAAATGCAGTTTCAAATTTGCTTGGAGGCACATATTTATGGGGTGATAACAGCACGGAATCATTTATTAGTGTTACACCGACAATCACCACCTCGTACTCAGTTTTATATACTTTAAATGGTTGTCAGAATTCAGCTACAGGGACTGTTAATGTTAATGAAATCCCAATAGTTCAGGTTACAGATGATGTAATATGTGCAGGTGAGACCGGGTCGCTAACAGGTACTCCAAATAGTCTTGGTGGAACTTATTTCTGGAATGGTGTTATCGGTTCAGATACGTTTTCGGATAATCCAATTCAAACTACAGATTATACACTTGTTTATATTCTTAATTCTTGTGAAAGTCTTCCTACTATAGCTAGTATAATAGTTAATGAGATTCCTCAAATTACGTTAGAAGATACAACGATTTGTTTAGGTGATGATTTGATATTAACCTCAGAGGTTTCGCTTCCTGGAGGTAATTATTTATGGTCTCCTAATAATGAAACGACTTCAGCAATACAAGTAAGCCCTATCTCGGAAACTACCTACAATGTTGATTATATTTTGAATGGTTGTGAGGCTTCGGCATCTGCTCAAGTATCGGTTCAAGTTCCTCCTCAGATTGCTGTAGAGGTTTCTGATACTTTGGGTTGTGCACCGTTTACAGTTACATTTAATAATCCGTTCGCAACAGGAAGTAGCCAATGTATATGGGACTTTGGAAATGGCTTAGAAGTTGGTGGCTGTAACCCCACATATACCTTTAATGAGGAAGGTTGTTACGATGTCACACTGACCTCTTCAGAGGGTGTATGTGCCTCACAGGTGTTAGAAACGAATATTGTTTGTGTTGAAGGTCCTCCTGTAGCATCTTTTTATGCAAACCCACCAATAATAACCGATCCAACTCAATGGATTCAATTCTCAAATAACAGTTTCGGTGCCGTTGATTATGAATGGAATTTTGGTGATGGTCAAAATTCAAATTTGGAACAACCTCAGCATTTATATACAGATATTAATGATGGATTTATAATAACTTTAATTGCATCCTCAGAACTTGGTTGCCTAGATACAGCACAGGTTTCAATTATATATCAGGAAGAGCCTATAGTATATATTCCGAACACCTTCACACCAGATGGTGATCAATATAATCATGTGTTCTTGCCTGTATTTACATCTGGTTATGATCCTTTCAATTATGAAATGTTAATTTTTAATAGATGGGGGGAGATAGTATTTGAATCACGTGATGTAAATGTAGGATGGGATGGAACATATGGTTTGAATGGGACAGATGCTCAGGATGGAGCCTATACTTATAAAATAATATACAAAGTATTGAAGACGGATGAACGCCGTCTATTGGTAGGTCACGTTAATTTGATACGTTAAATGAAAGCTCGAATATTATTTTATTTCCCTCGCTAGAACAGCCTAGAATTGCATCATGGTTATCCACTATAGTTTTAATGATATTTAATTTCAACTTAGTTGTACTCTTTAAATCATCATTGAATCTTTTAGATAGTATATCCTTATTGAATAATTGATTCTCAATCTCTTCAACCTGACAGTTAAGTTTAACAATGATTTGGCTTTTTCTTGTAAAGGATGTGAAGTGAATAAGAGGCTCATTTCTAAAAGTCACATTTTCCATAATTAGAATTAAAATATTTGACCATAACTGAATCGTTTGGAAATCGAATGCGAGAATTTTTAATTTTTCATCAATTTCAATGTTGAGTTCAACATTTGGGTATTGTAATCTAATATGTTGTTGAAGACCATAAAACGTCGAGTTGAGCTTGATTTGTTTCTTTTCCTTTTTCTCTTCGGAAAGCAATAATAATTTAAGATTTGAAATCGATGTGTTTGTCTTTTTGCTCATTTCAATTAGCGAATGATTAAATCCATAAATTGAATTTATATCGTGGAGTAAATCGAGCGTATAGGAAGGATTATTAATATGAACTAGGTCATTCAAATCTTCGTCTGACTTAAGATTTAATTTTGCGAGCTGCTGAACCACGTGAGCATTAAAATTCACATTGAGTGATTTCATCCTTGTTTTTATTTCCTCAATGTTTTCTCGCCTTGTAATTCTATCACTGCTTATTCTTTTATCTTTCAGAGGTGCAATTCTCGGGAATATATAGCTTAAATCATCTCTATTAAAGGGTGTTTCTGTTTGTGTTTTCATGATTCTGTTAAGTAGAAAGAGAATGGCTTCACTTCCAGCTTTGATAGATGCAAGAGGTGTATTCATTTCGTGCGCTATTATCGTAGCAATTTCACCAATAATCACCTTCTTTTCCTGATCAACAATTTTATGATTTAGATCTATGTTTTCTCTTGATTTGACCTGAATTTCTTTTTCAAGGTTAGTATTCAAAGCCAATATCTCTTTTTGTAAATTTTCCTTTACCTGCTGTTCTTTTAACCGACTATAATGTGTTTCTAACAGAGAAGCAATCATCCTAAAAATATAGAGATGTGTTTTGCTGAAAAAATTTGGTAATGGATGTTCAGAATCGATGACACCGATAACGTTTTTTTTATAAAATACAGGTACGGCAAGTTCCGATCTTCTGATTTCGTCATCTACAATATATCTTTTATCATTTTGAGTATCGGTAATCAGCTCAGATGTTCCATTCTTTGCAACAGATCCAACAATACCTTTCCCTATTTCAATTTCCAGAGGTTCCATGATATCAACATAGTCGATGTTTTTTGGACCAAAAGCTGCCTTCTGAATCAGTTTATTTTTATCGAAGTCTATCATGTAAATCACACAATCTTCCAATTTTAATTGGGAAATTATATTTTTTGTGATCTTCCATAGTGCATCGTCAATAGTTAAAGAATCGTTCAATTCTCTTGAGAAAAAAGAAATAATTTTTTCACTTTCAAGAGCCGCTTTCAATTCGCTTGTTCGAATCTCAACGAGTGATTCGAGCGTTTTCGCTTTATCCTCAAGTTGATTTATTTTCTTTCGAAATTTTAATGACTTTAAATCTTTCTCTTGTTTTTCTTTTGCAATCTGTTCTTTATACTTGAAATGCTTTTTTATTGCGCCTAGTGACTTTTCGTGCTCCTTGAGAAATTCATAAGATATAGAAAGTTCATAGTATAATTCAGCCAATGTGCCGTCTTCAATTTCTTTGGTTTTGTCTATGAAAGAATTCAATAAAAGAACACTCTCTTTATATTTCTTTTGTCCATTGAATATTTTAGCTTGAAGAATTTTGTTGTAGCTGAGGATATGATGCAGCTGAATTTGTCTACATAAATTATTACTCAATTGTAACTGAGCAAGTGACTGTTCAAAGCGTTCAAGTTTAAAATAGGTTTCGGCAATATTACCAATTGTTATTGCACGCTGTCTAATATTTTCTTGAGGTGTATGTTCTAAGCTATTAATGAAGTAATCTAATGCTTCATCAAGCTTATTGAGACTTAGATAAGTATCTCCTGTATTGTTTAGTGATGTGGCATAGCCAATATCATCCCCAACCTCTTTTCTTAGTTGAAGGCTCTTCAAATTAATTTCTAAACGACTTTCATGGTCTTCGAAATAATTGTAAATATATCCTAGTGTATTGTATGCTGCAGCTTGATTTTTTTTATCATCGAATTTTATGAAGATCTGAAGAGCTATATTAACGTATTCAAAAGATAATTCATGAACACCTAGAAAAAAACCGGAGAAAGATTGAAGTAAGTAACCTTTTGCAATAATGAGTTCATAATTCAGTTCTTCACCTTGTAGTTTAAGACTTTTACCAATATTGAAGGTTTTTTCTGGTTCTGTAAGAGCCAAAACCATTCCGTTTTCAAACTTTTTATTTAGTTCTTTGATTTTACTTTCCATGATAACGTTAATCAAAAGTAACTTAAATATCACACATTAATAAAAGCTTTGAATCTTTGATAATTTATGAGTGAATTTTTGATATGAAGCATTCCATATCCCATATTGCTTTAGAGTATCTTTTTTAACAAATCCTGCGGCATGAATGATTGCGTGATTTGGACCTACTATACCAACATGAGTTATACGGCCTTGTTCATTTTCGAAAAATGCAAGATCGCCTTCTTTTTTATCTTGAAAATGGACGGTGTTTCCTTTTTTAGCTTGAAATGAAGCATCCCGAGGAAGCTCAATTTTCGATAGCCGATAAATTATTTGAGTTAACCCAGAACAATCGATGCCTGTCGGTGTTTTTCCACCCCATAGATAAGGGGTGTTAATGTATTCTTCAGCAAGCTTCCAAATACTTTGATTTTTAACTTGTTTCGACTCAAAGTTAAATTCGTTAAAACCTATGCTAAAAAAAGATTGTTGACCAACAAAACTGCCTCTAGGAATAACGTGTTTTTCGCCTTTAAAAATCAATGTGGTTTCCTTTTCGTTCAAATAAGTATGTTGGTTTACCCATTTATTTAATGCGTTATAATCAAGGGGTAGAAGTTGTTTTGAATCAACGAAACCTGAATAGTTATCTGTAATTGTTTTTATATGAGACCAATTCTTTTCAACTTGAATGATTTCTACAGGCTCGCCAAATAACAGCTGTGAAACAATTTCGCTTTGGTCTTTAGGTGCACTTCGTAAAGGTGCATTAGCCACAAAACAGAAGGCATATTTATCTTTAGGATGGATCAAATGAACTTCATTTTATTGCGATAAATTTAAAAATTGAATGACTAATATTGACTACTTTCGTATCAAGATATGAACAAGGTTATATTAGTAACGAATGATGATGGAATTCATGCCAAGGGTATATTAGAGTTGATAGCTGTTGCTAAGTCGTTTGGTAAAGTTTTAGTTGTTGCACCGAATAAGCCCCAGTCTGGCATGGGACATGCAATAACTATTGGAGATCCGCTAAGATTATCTCGTTACAAAGGCTTTGAAAATGTAGACGCTTACAGTTGTTCAGGAACCCCCGTTGATTGTGTAAAGCTTGGGATATTCGAGGTGCTAAAGTGTAAACCTGACCTTGTTTTATCTGGGATCAATCACGGTGAGAATTCATCTACTAATGTTTTATATTCAGGCACCATGTCCGCGGCAATTGAGGGAGCTATGGAGGGTGTTCCTTCTATAGGTTTTTCCTTAGCAGATTTTGATGCTGATGCTGATTTTTCCGCAACTAAAAAAATAGCCAAAGATATTATTTCAAAAGTATTGAAAGATGGTTTGCCAAAAAACACAGCACTCAATGTGAATATTCCTAAGCTTCAAATAAATGAAATAAAGGGTATCAAGGTATGTACCCAAGCACATGCTTATTGGGAAGATAAATTTGATTCGAGAACAGATCAATTTGGAAGACCTTATTATTGGTTGACAGGTAAATTTTCAGATAAGGATAAAAGGAGAGATACCGATTTGTATTATTTAAAAATGGGATTTGCAACGGTGGTTCCGACCCATTTTGATTTAACAAACTATGCCGTTTTAAAAAAATTAAACCACTTAAATAATGAAGGAGAATTTTAATAAAAAGTTATTATTCGGCACTATTATCGGAGTAGTAACTCCAATTTTAGTTTTGCCTTTTCTTATTTATCTTCTTTCGATGTCAAAGGGAATAGGTTTCGATATTGTTTGGGAGCAAATTTTGAATAATAATATGAACACTAGTAAATATCTTTCCCTTTCTATGATTGTAAATTTGTTGTGGTTCTATTATTTTTTGAATAGAGAAATGTACCATTATACAAGAGGTGTTATTCTGGGTATGATTTGTTTCGCACCGTACATGATTTATATTTATTTTATCCAATAAATGAAAAAGGTATTTATTCTTGTAGGTGAGGCATCTGGTGATCTTCATGCATCGAATCTAATTAAAGAAACCAAAGCAATTGATGCAAACATTTCTTGGCAAGGTTGGGGTGGTGATTTGATGTCTCAACAGGGCGTAGAGCTTAAAAAGCATATTCGAGATCTCTCATTCATGGGTTTTTTAGAGGTTATTCTTAATATCCGTACAATATTGAATAACTTTAAGCTGTGTAAGCTGCATATTGAAGCATTCAACCCAGATGTGCTGTTATTAGTGGATTATCCTGGTTTTAATTTAAGAATGGCTAAGTGGGCTAAAGAAAGGGGTATATCCGTTGTATATTACATATCTCCTCAAATATGGGCATGGAAGGCTTCTCGAATAAAGGCAATAAAGGAAACAGTGGATAAAATGTATTGTATTCTTCCTTTCGAAAAAGAATATTATCAAAAACAGGGGCTCTCGGTCTCATATTTTGGTCATCCGCTCATTGATGCGAAACGGAATTATGAGTCTCTCAAATCTGAAAAAATTTCTACTTCTAAGTCTGTAATTGCTATTCTTCCCGGAAGTCGAGAACAAGAAATTAATAGAAAACTTGATATAATGCTATTGTCTATGGTAAATTATAACAATTTTCAAATTGTTGTTGCCTGTGCACCAAATTTACCATCTTCTTTTTATGACAATTATAGGTCAAAGTATTCCTTTGCTGAATTTGTTATTGGTCAAACATACGATATACTTTCAATAGCTGACTTTGCCGTTGTCACCTCAGGTACTGCAACCTTAGAAACTGCCATTTTTAAAGTTCCTCAAGTAGTATGTTATAAAAGCTCTTATTTATCATACAGAATCGCTAAATGGCTGGTTAATATTAAATTTATATCCTTGGTAAATCTAATAATGGATAAGGAAATCGTTGTTGAATTGATTCAGAAAGAAGTCTCAGTTAAGAACATTCAGAAGGAACTCGATGCACTTGTTTTCGATAATTCCAATCGCGAGCGCATGTTAAATGATTATAATAAGATGCTTGAATTATTAGGTGATGAGGGGTGTAGCAAGAAAATTGCACAAGATTTGATAGGATATTATTCGAAATGAAAAACTTGAAATTCCTGCTACTTTTATTGAATTTTTATTCCCTTCAATCTGGCGCACAAAACTTACGCGTTAAGATTTTTTCGGAGTCTCAATTTAATTCGGTGAGTACAGAGGCTATTCATGGTAATTATCAAATACACAGTCCCAGTGGTTATATAGCTGAGTATAACGAGGGGCAATCTCTGCACCTTCAATTAAATACGTCAAAAAAACTTCATTTAACAAAGAATGGAGAGTTTCTTGGTTTATTTGACACGCTCTTTATACTTCAATCTAATCATCAGGACTATTTAAAAATTAAACCTGAAGGAAAGGTCACTATTAAACCCAGGCAATATGAAGGAGACTTTGAGGTTACTGCAAATCAACGTGGTATTCAATTGTTGAATCTTGTATTTACGGAATCTTATTTAGAGGGTGTATTGCGCTCCGAGGCAGGAACCAGATGTGCTAAGGAATATTATAAAGTTCAAGCTATCATTAGCAGGACGTTTGCAAAAAACAATCTCGACAAGCATGAAAAAGATGGTTTTTTTCTTTGTGATGCAGTACACTGCCAAGCTTATTACGGACGATATAATGGTGAGTCTAAAGCAATCAATGAAGGTGTTAAAGATACATATGGTCTTGTTTTAGTGGACTCTGCAGGGAAATCATTTCCTACATTTTTTTCTGCAAATTGTGGAGGGCAATCAGCAGAAACGGATCAGATTTGGAATGTCTCCTTACCAAATTATGTATCTAGACCCGATACCTTTTGCATTCATACAAGACAAGCGAATTGGGAAAAGTACATCGATAAAAAAGAGTTCCTTGAATATTTATCTAAAAACTTTTTCTTTGAATTGAATGATGAATTTCTTGTTTACAAGGCTTTAAATTTTGAACAAAAGCAAAGAAAGACTTTTTTTATCGACCCTTCCCTTGGTATACCATTGCGAGATTTAAGAGCTGCTTTTAATTTACGTTCTACTTTCTTTAGTTGTGAACCCGTGGGTGAAAAGATCCTTCTAAAGGGTAAAGGGTTTGGTCATGGAATCGGTTTATGTCAAGAGGGTGCAATGGAAATGGTAGGTCAGGGAAAAACGTACAATGAAATTTTGAAATACTATTTTAAGGGGTCTAAATTATCAACGAGCGATTTCCCAATTAATCATTGGTAATTACGAAAATATCTTCGTCTTTTCTTTTGAAAAATTTTTCTTGTCTAGCAAAAGCCTCTAGGTAGTCTAAATCTTCAATTTTCATTAGCTCAGACCGCGTATGTTCTAATTTGACTTTCATGGCTCTGTTTTGCTCTTTTAGTTGATTCAGTGTTTCTTTTTGTTTTAGTATATAAAAGATATCGTTGTCATCCAAAAAAATGAGATAGCCTGAAAAGACAATAAACGTAATAAAGAATTTATTCTTGAGAAGAGGTAGTAACTTTTTCACAATCAAATATACGTACTAATAGAAGGGTAGTACACATGTGAAGGATTGCTTATCAATGAGACATTGTTAATTATTCCTCTTTACAGTTGTTGTAACGTGTTTTCATAAAAGCCAGAAAACCACGATCATATTCAAAAACTTCTTGAAGGCTTGTTAGAAGTGCGCAAGCCTCAGAATTCGATTGACGTAATTCTGTTAAGGTAACTGCGCTCAGCATTGCACCATATTTTAATGCTTTTAAATCTGTCTCAGTCATTTTATCGAAATCATCGGCTGTCATACTTTTTAAAGTTTCAATTTCAGTTTTCCAAATTTGATTTGCAGTTCGAGCATCTTTAGTAGCAAGTCTGATTGGTGCCTCAAATAGTTTTATCGCAGTAGGCTGTGTGGTTATTACTGCATAGTTTTCACATCCTTCAATCAATAAGTCTAGTAACTCCGTTTTCTTTTCTTTATCCGCACCGTTGTATATAGAGAAATAACCATCCTCTTCTTCAAGATTAAACAATAAGTAGTTGTCTAAAAAATCATTTTGAAATTTATTGAGCCACATCTTATGTATTTTCTGATTAAAAATCCCATTCAAATCAAGCTCGATAGCTGCTGCAACTGAGTTTATTGTTTCTTCATAAGGGTCTGTGACTACGGGGTCTTTGAGCTCCTTTCGATAGATGCCGTAATATCCTTTGGCTAGAAAAATCTTAGGTGTAGGGTCATTAACGTATTCTGGTTTAACTTGATACGAATCGGCCTTTTTGACGAGCTTTAAGAAATTGCTATCCGCATGTATTTGTGTAAGCTCATCTAGGTTATTGGTCGCTGTGATAATGGCCTCTTGCTCATAAGCTATTTCATCCTCTTCAATTTCAGTTTCTCCATTTTTTAGGACAACATCATAGGTGTAGCTCACAGCCAACTCTACATCGTAATTACCAACCGTCATGAATTGCACTTCTACATTTTCAGAATTTGCATCACCGGTAACGAATTTCCAGTCTTTTCCAGGTCTACCTGAAAACGACCAATTGGTTATATCACGCTTGGAGCCGTCGTTTTTGAATTCTGAGGTGAATTTAACAATGGGTTTTGTGTTGTTCTCGGCATCTAAGAATACTAGATTTTTTGATACACTCAAATTTAGTGTCGGTGACGGTAATTGACCATAGATATTTAGGGTTAAAATTTGAAAGCAAATTGGGAGTATAAGTGATGTAAATTTCATAGTTGAGAAGATCATTTCAATTATTATGCCGAAAATACAAGTTTATTCGTGACTTTGTATTAAGAGCTTTAAAATTTCTTGTGCTGCTTTAGATATTTTCGTTCCTGGCCCATAGATTCCGAAGACCCCAGAATTATTTAGGAAGTCGTAATCTTTTTGAGGAATGACACCTCCAACGATCACCATAATATCTTTCCTATTCATTTCTTCAAGCGCATTGATTACCTCAGGAACTAAAGTTTTGTGTCCGGCCGCAAGTGAAGAAATTCCAAGAATATGAACATCATTTTCCACTGCCTGTTTCGCCGCCTCTATGGGAGTTTGAAATAAAGGTCCGATATCAACATCAAAACCTATGTCAGCAAAAGAACTCGCAATTATTTTGGCGCCTCGATCATGTCCATCTTGCCCCATTTTTGCAATCATTATTCTAGGTCTTCTTCCTTCAAGTGTCCTGAAAGCATCTACCAATTCTTTGGCTAATTTAAAATCTTCATCCATAGCTACTTCTTTTGAATAAACACCACTTATTGATTGAATCTTGGCCGTATATCGTTTATATACTTTTTCAAGTGCATAAGAAATTTCACCTAATGTACATCGCGCCTCAGCACACGCTATTGATAGCTCTAATAAATTTCCATTTTCATTTCTTGCGGCATTTTCGAGTTCAGATAAGCATTGATTTACAACATCGTTGTTTCGAGACTTCTTAATCTTATTAAGGTTATTAATCTGGGATACACGAACCTGTTGATTGTCTACATCTAAAATATCGATTTCTTGATTATCCTCATTAGGAAATAAATTTAAACCAATTATATGGTCCTTACCTGAATCTATGCGGGCTTGTTTTTTTGCAGCAGCCTCCTCAATCCTGAGCTTCGGTATTCCTGTTTCAATAGCTTTTGCCATTCCACCTAAAGCCTCTACTTCTTCTATGAGCTTTGAAGCTTCTTCAAGAAGATCTCCTGTGATTTTTTCAATAAAAAAACTGTTATGATATGGGTCAATAAATGAAGTTAAACCAATCTCCTTTTGAAGAAAGAGTTGCGTGTTACGCGCAATTCTGGCGGAGAAATCTGTTGGCAATGCAATGGCCTCATCTAGCGCATTTGTGTGTAAGGATTGCGTGCCGCCAAATGCTGCTGAAAGCGCTTCTATACATGTTCGTGTTACATTATTGAAGGGATCTTGTTCCGTCAAAGACCAACCAGAAGTTTGGCAATGTGTCCTCAGCGACATAGACTTTGAATTCTTGGGGTCAAATTCTTTTATTAGCGAGGCCCATAATAGACGGCCTGCTCTCAGCTTTGCAATCTCCATATGATAATTCATACCAATCGCCCAAAAAAAGCTTAATCTTGGTGCAAAATCATCAATTTTTAATCCTGCTTTGATTCCTGTTCGAACATATTCTAATCCGTCCGCAATTGTATATGCAAGCTCAATTGCTGCTGTTGCCCCGGCCTCATGCATGTGGTAGCCTGATATAGAAATAGAGTTGAATTTAGGCATATGCTCGGAGGTGTATTTAAAAATATCCGAAATGATACGCATTGAGGGTTCTGGAGGGTATATGTACGTATTTCGAACCATGAATTCTTTCAAGATATCATTTTGGATGGTTCCTGATAAATCTTTTTTTGATACTCCTGATTCTTTTGCAGCGGCAATATAAAATGCCATTATTGGAAGCACTGCTCCGTTCATAGTCATGGATACAGACATTTTATCCAATGGTATTTCGTGAAATAGCATTTTCATGTCTTCAATGGTGTCAATAGCAACTCCAGCTTTCCCAACATCTCCTTGAACACGTTCGTGGTCAGAATCATAACCTCTGTGGGTTGCCAAGTCAAAAGCTACTGATAAGCCTTTTTGTCCAGCTTTTAAATTTCTTTTGTAAAAAGCATTTGAATCTTCAGCGGTTGAGAATCCCGCATATTGTCTAATTGTCCATGGCCTACTTGTATACATTGAATTGTAAGGACCACCCAAGTATGGCGCAATACCTGAAACAAACTTTGTGTGCGCTAAATTCGTTATGTCTTTTTTTGAATAACCTGTTTTGAATTTTATTTTCTCAGCCGTTTCAAAAACATTGACTTTTAGATTCTTTTCCTCCTCTGATAGAAAATCATCTGTATTCAATGGAAGATATTTTTTCGAATTATTCATTTTGAAGCTTTTCGTAAATTAAATAATCGAAACCAAGATAGCGCGGCGTTTCACTCCAACAATATCCTTTATCGTTTTCAATCGGGAATACATTAATTCCAATAAGTTCTTTATCACCCCCATTGAAGTCACGAAGCTTTAGCTCACGTGTTATTTCAATATTCTTAACTAGCCTATTAATTACAAAATTGTCATCCTCATTTTGGTAGCTAAGAAATTGATTCCAAGAGTTCGTGATTATTTTTTCAGTTAGCTTTTCAATAAGATATGCACCCTTTAACGGGTCATTTACTTTTGTGAAATACGCCTCTTCTTTAAGAATGTGAGATATATTAATCCCGAGTCGCTTATAGAACCATTTATCGTTTCTATTTGAGAAAGTATTTGGTGCATGAATTAATAATGAATTAGCACCTCCGCTAATTGCAGAAATACTTTCTGTAGTTTGACGAAGTAAATTCGTATCTGGATCGATAATAGATTTATTTGTCCAGCCCGAACGCGCATGAATAACTACATCTGAATTTGAAAGATTATTACACTTTAGTAAATGTTTCCAAAGCCAATTTAATGCTCTGAATTTGGAGGTTTCGATGAAAAAGTCTGATCCTATTCCTAGATCAAATTGTATGCGTCTAGGATCATCGATATTTGACAGTAGTTTTTCCGTGAAATGCAGCGTTATACTAAGTTGATCTGTTGCTTTTGCACCTATTTGTTCAAGGTGAAAGGCATTTATGATAATTTTGAATTTTGTTTTAAGAAGCGTTTCTGTTGACTTAATATTTAACGGATCAACAACAATTGAAACATTTTCTTTTTTAGCATTAGATAAAAATTGCTCCAAGCTCAGTAATTGCTCGTTATTTTCAAGTTTCACTGCAATTTTGATATACTCGATATGAATACCTTTAAAAAGTCGCCGCCATTCAATATTTTTTTTGTTGACAGCAATATAAAGAAGATTCACCCCTTTACTTAGGCATTGTAAGGCGTAACTATTTGCATTTTCTTCATCGACAACCTCAATATGAGCACCAATCGCCCAATCATTATTATCGGACTTAATGAGGTTGCTGAAGTCTTTGGTTTCAGATTTATCAGTTGGATCAATATTTATGGCTTCAATTTCATTGGAATAGTCAACCAATTCCTCAGACTTGGTCTCTTCTTTTATTTTTATTCGCCATGCGTCAAGATTCGGTGGGGTGAAATTATCTAGTTTTAAAGTCATATTGAATTGCTCTTTCAAATATAGAATAAATGATTTTATTGTAAGTGAAATACAGAAATGAAAATCACCCATATCCTGAGACTGTCAACTTTTTTGTACTTTTCAATTCTAGTACTAAATGTTTTCATTAAATGATAAGCAGTCAAATATCTTTGCGCATACTATGCAGCGTTAGCATTTTCTTTTTTGCATACAATCTTCAATGTCAGGGATACTCATTCTCTGGGAGTAGGTCACAAGCTCTGGCCAATGCTAGTGTCTGTCTTTCGGATGTATTCGCTTATCATAATAATCCTGCAAATACCTCAGGCCAGAAGGAAGTTTCATTTGGTTTAGCTTATGAGAATAGGTTTCTATTAAAGGAGTTACAACATCAAAGTTATGCTGTACTAATTCCATTAAAATTTGGTGTATTATCAATAGGAGGTAATTCTTTTGGATATCGAGATTTTAGAACTTTTAAAAATGGCGTTGGTTATTCAATGAAATTACTTGAAGAGCTATCGTTTGGAGTCCAAATCAATCACCATTTGATAAGAATAGCGGCCCCGTATGGAATAAATCAAACGGTCACAGGAGAACTTGGGATTTCATATAAAGTCACTGAAGCGTGGAGTTTTGGAATGGCAGTTTTCAATATTGGAAGGAATGAATTGATTGACAATCCCATGGAAAGGTATTCGACATCAATGCGTTTAGGTACCTCCTACAAGATTTCGAATATGGTATTAGCTCTTGCCGAAATCGAAAAAGACATTAGCCATCCTTTGCGCTTTAAATCTGGTATTGAATATAGTCCTGACAAAAATTTATTATTTCGAATTGGCTTCGCAACGCACCCAATAGAGCTCAGTTTCGGCATCGGTTGGGTTTTTTCAGAGCGTTATTTTTTAGATTTTGGAAGTCAATATCATCAGGTTTTAGGATGGTCGCCTAATTTTTCTTTTCGATTTGACTTAAAGAAATGAGAAATATAATTGTCGTTCTTTTTTGTATAATGACCAATTTTAGTTTTGGTCAAGAACGCAATGATATCATTCAACAAAGGATTGAATTCATATCTGAACAGCTCGAAACTGAGAGTATTGACTTAACAAATTTGCTTGAGCAATTTAATTATTACTTTGATAATCCGATTGATTTGAATAAAGCAACACGAGAGGAGCTCATTGATTTATCGCTGTTAACTGACATTCAAATTAGTGATCTTATCGTGCACAGAAAGCTCCATGGTAAGCTGATTTCAATCTATGAATTACAAAGCTTAAAGTTTTGGGATCTTGAGACTATATACTTGGTATTGCCATTTGTTTCATTAGATGAAAAGCTTGATGGCTTGCATCTAACGCTCAAGGAAGCGTTGCGTGAAGGTAAGTTTGAATTATTTTTGAGGTACCAGCCAACAATAGAATCGAAAGTTGGGTATGAAGATGTGCCAGATTCTTTACTTGAACAATCTAGTAAATATTATTATGGGAATTCTGATAAGT
>Ga0228674_1001233_pt1 | contig 15514 bp, 7 predicted proteins | sample 1D_rmetaG_FD_189054 | JGI IMG/M metagenome (GOLD analysis project Ga0228674, IMG submission 189054) | Seawater microbial communities from Monterey Bay, California, United States - 1D_r | ecosystem: Environmental > Aquatic > Marine > Coastal | place: USA: California | collected 2016-09-26
AACGCTGCGCCTGCACCGTTAGTTACTGACGAAATAGCTGCTGCCTGAGCTGCATCTGCTTTAGCAGTTGCGTCTGCACTTGCAGTTGCTTCTGCTGCCGCCTGTGCCGCATCTGCTTTAGTAGTTGCGTCTGTTGCCGCTGCACTAATTGCCGCTGATTGAGCCGCATTTGCTTTAGAAGTTGCATCTGCTGCCGCTGCCGACTCTGCGTCTGCTTCGGCTTGGTCTGCATATGATTTAGCTGCTACTAATGCCGCGTCTGCTTTAGAAGTTGCATCTGATGCCGCTGCATTAATCGCCGCTGTTTGAGCTGTATTTGCTTTTGAAGTTGCGTCTGCTGCTGCTGTTGCTACTGCTGATGCAATTGCGTTTGCTTCTGCTGCGTTTGCTTTTGAAGTTGCGTCTGCACTTGCTGTTGCTTCTGCCGCTAATTTAGCTGCGTCTGCTTTAGAAGTTGCGTCTGCCGCTGCTGTACTAATTGCATCTGCTTCTGCTGTGTCTGCATATGACTGTAATGAAGCTGTTGCTGTAGCAATTTCTGCATCTGTATAATTGCTTGCAGTACTACCTGATGAACTTGCAGATGAACTAATCGCTGCTTGATAAGCAGTTGTGATTGCAGTTTCTCTGGTATCAGTATAAGTTTGAGCGTCAGCTTGTGCTGCATCTGCTCTTGTAGTTGCATCAATTGCCGCATTCGATTGTGCAGTGTTAGCTGCATTAGTAGCGAATGTTTGTGCTGATGTTAAAGTGCTTGCATCATTTGCAATACGATCTGTTTCTTCTTGTGTTAGTGCTGTGTTTAAAGCCGCTACGTCTGATACTCTAGACGCATTAGCTGAAACTATCGCTGCTTGGTTAGTTGCAATGTCTGATGTGTTAGTTGCAATGTTAGTATTAGCTGTAGTAAGTGCAGTTGTGTTAGCTGCAATACTAGCTGTTACTGTTGCACTAAAGTTAGCATCATCGCCTAAGGCGTTAGCTAGTTCGTTTAGTGTATCCAATGTGCCTGGTGCACCATTGATAACATTAGCAATCTGTTGGTCAACATATGCTTTGTTAGTTACGTCAGTTGTATCAGTTGGTGTTGAAACGTTAATGATTCTGTTTGAATCCATATCAATTTTATCACCAAATGTTACGGCTGCGCCGCCTGCGTCAGTAATTCTTTTACCGCTGGCCATTTGTAGTGTTGCGTTTATTGCTAGAGGTGCTTGTGACGCTAGTGTTAGGGCACCTGTACCTTCTGTTTTAATGGTAAGTCCCTGGTCAATATCAGATCTAACAATAATTGTTCCAGAATCGTCTTCTAGAACTTTTTGGTTATTAATGAATAGTGATCCTTGTGAAAGATATAAGTCTCTCCACTTTGCTGTAGTAGAACCTAAATCATAACCTGTAGTACCATCAGAATCAACATCAGGTAGAATGTGTCCACCCATTGTCAAGTTTGCTAATAATTCAGATGCGTCATCAGTTTTAAAACCACCATCAATTATAAATTTTCTTTGTGCCATTTTATGACTCCTTTTTGATCAAAAAAGTTATTGCTACATTGAGTAGCAATGTATTTATTGCTTTTTTTTAACTATTAACTGCTTTTATAACAATTTTTAGTTAAAAGAGGCATACCCTGTTCCCAAGCTATGCCTCTCAATTTAGGTATTAAGAAGCGTTATGTTTCTTAAACATCAATGTAAGTTGCTATAACTTTCACGTCTGCTGTCCCTGATGTTGGTGTATAAGTTAGTTCTACTGAGTTACCATTCATGTTAACACTTGCATCACCAATTAAGTCTGTTCCGGTATAAACCATCGCGTACTCTGTAATGTATGCAGTTGTTCCGTCATGTACAACTAAAGCTTCACGTGTCTCATAGTTACCATTTGCGTCTCCCACTTGGATAACATACTTAGCTGAACGATACAATGTACCATTGAAGCTATCTACAGTTGTTGAACCAGTTGCTGAAACTGATGACTTCTGTACGTATGCTTTAATATCTGCTGAGAACTTATCAAACGTTACCTGACCTGCAACAAGTACTGGCTGTAAGCCTGAAATGTGTGCAACAACTACTGCCGCAGTTCCTACTGGTAGGGCACTGTTGAATGTAATTGTTTGTGCAGATGAGTTAATAGTATAGTGAGATACTGGATCCTGAATAACACCGCCAACAAATACCATGCTGTTTGCTTGGTCTGTTACGAAGTTAAGTGAATAAGTAGTCGCTACACCGTCACCTGGTATAGTTTGACGTTGGTTACTTGTAAAGATATCTAATGGGCTTACTAGCTCCATTCCATCTTCATTTGCGTTAACACGTAATACGAAATCTTCTTTACCTGTGTAGTCTGTATCAGATACATCTGTTAGGTCTAGAACTGATTCGTTTGTATCAATGCTAATAACACCTGTTGAGCTATCGTAGCTAGCTAAACCGTTGCCTGCTGTATCTGTTACAGATATAGCTGCTCTTGCTTTTGCTGGAGTATAATACTCGTTGCTACCTTCAGTTAAGTCATCTGTAGTGTAAACTGAGATGTCTTGTGACTGAATTGCTGCGTCTAGTACTGCTTTAGAAACTGCGTCACCTGGGTTGGCTGCTGTTCCTAAACCTGATACCATGTTGCCGCCCATTGCTACATCACCGCTCATTGTTCCACCAGCTAGTGGTAGTTTAGTTGCGATTACTGTGTCTTGAGCTGAGTCAGCTGCTGCAAACTCGGTACGTATTGCCGCTCTGTCTGTAGTTGCTGCTGCATGGTCTGTATCATTGTCTGATACTTCAGTTGCTAGTGCTGTTGATAGTGCTGACTCAGCTGCCAATGCACGAGTTTCCTCTGCACCAATTGCTGTTGAGTTAGCTGCTACTGCACCAGTTAAAGTACTGTCTGCGTTTTGGAATGCTGTAACGATTTCTGTTAAAGAGTCCAAAGCTGCTGCATCAGTATTACTGATGATGTTATTTACAGTTGCAGTTAGGTTAGTAATGTCTGTTGCATTTACACCTTCTGCTGCTGTTGCACGACTTACTTCTGTTGCTAGGTTAGTAGATACAGTTGTAATCGCTGCTGCATTTACGCCCTCTGCCGCTGTTGCTCTAGTTACCTCGTTTGAGATAGCTGTTGCGTTAGCTGCTTCTGCGTTTGTTGCACGTGTTACTTCGCCTGCTAAGTTAGTAGTTAATATACCTTCAGCTGCTGTTGCACGAGTTTCCTCTGCATTTACTGCCGCATCTAGTTTATCATCTGCATCTTTGAGACTTGAAGCTGTACTAGTGTAGTTAGCTGAACCGTTTGCAGTATATGTACCATCTGTTGCCAGACCTGCACCTGCTTGAGTTGCTGTAATTTCAACTAAGTTAGCCGCAATATCTGTTGCGTTAGCTGCTTCTGCGTTTGTTGCACGAGTAGTTTCCGCTGCAATTGCGTTAGCATTTACAAGTTCTGCCGCTCTAGCTGTAGTTGCTTCTGCTGTAATTGCGTTTGCATTTACACCTTCTGCCGCTAAAGCTCTTACGCTTTCTGCTGTAATATCTGCTGCATTAGTAGCAATATCTGTTGCATTAGTTGTAATGTTTCCAGTGTTAGCTAAAATTGCTACTGCATTTGCTGTATTGTTGCTTAGGTTAGTTGCTACGTTAGTTGTTAACGTTGCTTCTGCTGCTTCTGCACGTACTTTTTCAGCTAAGATTGCCGCATCCAATTTATTGTCTGCATCTTTTAAAGATGTAGCTGAATCAATTGCATGTGATCCTGTTGCTGCTGTATACGTACCGTCTGCATTTAAACCAGCACCTGTTTGTGTATCAGTGATTTCATCATTAATTGCAGATAAGTCCGCTGTGGACGCTGCATCTAATTCGTTAATCGCTTCTGTTACTGTTTGTGCTGTTGTTGTTAATGTTGCTGTACCCATTGTAGTTTCAAGAGCATCAACGTTTGCTTCTTCAGTTGTTAAACGTGTGTCTAACGCTGTGTCAGCTGCCGCAAATTCTGTACGAATTGCTGCTCTGTCTGTTGCTGCTGTTGTTGATAATGAAGTGATTGCACCGTTAATAGTTGAGTCAGCTGTTTGGAATGCACTAACAATTTCTGTTAATGAATCTAAAGCTGCTGGATCAGTATTTGTTAAGATAGAATCAATTCTAGCTGTTTCAACATCAATATTTGATTGTAGAGTAGCTTCTGACGATTGTGCTCTAGCAATTTCAATATTTAAGTTGCTTACGTTGGTTGCAATATCAACTACATTTGCTGCGATAGCATTTGTATGTGTTGTATCTGCTGTTGTTGATCTAGTTACCTCATTTGAGATAGCTAGTGCATTGGCACCTTCAGCTGCTAAAGCACGAGTTTCTTCTGCTGATATAGCATTTGCGTTTACTAATTCAGCTGCTCTTGCTGTTGTTGCTTCTGCATCAATGTTGCTTTGTAACGTTGTATCTGCTGTTGCTCTATCTGATGCTTCAGTAGAGATCGCTGCTGCATTAGTAGCGATGTCAGATGTGTTAGTTGCAATGTTACCTGCGTTTGCTGTAATGTTTAGAGTGTTAGCCGCTTCCGCCGCTTCCGCTCTTGCTTTTTCAGTTGCTACTTCTGCATCAGTGTAAGTACCTGCTGCTGTAATTGCGTCTGCTTCTGCTTGGTCTGCGTATGCTTCTGCTGCTGTTGCACGAACTACATCTTTAGCTTCTGCTGATGCAATTGCATCTGCTTCTGCTGCGTCTGCTTTAGTAGTTGCATCTGCTGCCGCTGTAGTGATTGCGTCTGCTTCTGCTTGGTCAGCATATAGTTCTGCCGCCGCTAGTGTTGCCGTGTCGCCAGCTGTTCTGTTAGTAACTTCATTTGCTAAGCCTGTTGTTAACACACCTTCAGCTGCCAATGCACGAGTTTCCTCTGCACTAATTGCTGTTGCATTAGTTGCGTCACCGTTTGTACGATCACTAACTTCTGTTGCTAATGCTGAGATTTGTGTATTAAGTGTAGCTGTTAAAACGCTGTCACCATTTTGGAATGCAGTAACGATTTCTGTTAATGAATCCAAAGCTGCAGGATCTGTATTGCTAATAATGTTAGCAATGTCTGCTGCGTTTGTTGCGATGTCTGTTGCGTTTGTTGCAATGTCTGCTACGTTTGTTGCAATGTCTGCTGTTGCAGTTGTTACTTCAGTGTGTAGCTCATTAATTGCTCCACCCAAAGAAGTTGCAGTTGTATCAAGTGGTGTGTTTGCAATATCACCAACAACGTCTTCTAGTGCTTGTACTTCTGTTTCCAGTGTAGTTGCACGTCCGGCTAATGCTGTATCTGCTGCATCACTTGTTGCTGCTCTTGCAACGTCTTTTGCTTCTGCTGAGGCAATTGCCGCCGCTTGTGCTGCATCTGCTTTAGTAGTTGCGTCTGTTGCCGCTGATGCAATTGCATCTGCTTCTGCAGTATCTGCATATGCTTCCATAGCTGTTGTTACTGCTGCGTCTGCTGCTGCAAAGTCTGTTCTGATACTTGTATCAGCAGTTGCTCTAGCAGTTGCTTCAGTGTTAATGTCTGTAGCATTCGCTGCTTCTGCTAAACCTGCACGTGTTACTTCCGCTGCTAAGTCTGTAGTTAAAGTTGAAATTTCACCGTTTGTAGTTGCAATTTCTGCCGCTAGTCCACTTGTTAGTGTAGTGATATCACCTTCGTTTGCTGTAACTCTTGCGTCTAAAGCATTGTCGTCAGCTAAACGTGTAGCTGCTTCAGTTGCTAAATCTGCAGTTAGAACACCTTCAGCTGCTCTAGCTGTAGTTGCTTCAGTTGAAATTGCTGTTGCATTTACACCTTCTGCTGTTGTTGCTCTAGTTACTTCTGCTGTAATAGCGTTAGCATTGGCTGTAATAGCCGCTGTTAATGCACTATCTTGACTTTGGAATTCAGCAACGATCTCACTAAGTGAGTCAAGTGCTGCTGGATCAACGTTTGATACGATGTTATTAATTTGTGTTTGTAAACCAGTGTCAGCTAATTTGTAAGCTGCATCAATTGCATTTTCTGCGCCTGTTGCACGACTTACTTCGGTAGCTAGATCTGTTGTTAATACACCTTCTGCTGCACGTGCCGCAGTTGCTTCAGCCGCAATATCATTTGCGTTCTGAACTTCTGCTGCTCTTGCAATTAACGCTTCCGCTGCTACTGCATCAGAAATATCTGTTGCAACTGCTGCTTGAGCTAAGGCATCTGTAAAATACTTATAATCAGCATGTTCTGCTAAATCTGAAGTATCAAAAGAACCAATTAAATCACCTGCCGTTACTTTAGATAGCGACGATGAAGCGTTTATGTGTACTAAAAGAGTGTCTAGACTGTCGAGAGATGAAGACCCAGTTTGGCCTGAAACTGAACTTGCATCTAACTTAGTGTTAAGGACCGACTGATCCGCTAACGCTGGACTCTTAATTTGTCTAAAAGCCATAGAGATTTCTCCAATCAAATATATTTGATTTGCATGTAATCTTTACATGCAAAAGTATAACCACAGCTTAACGAGGTTATACTACACAGGTTGGTTAGAACCTATGCAATGTATTTATAAGATTTTAGAGTTTATTAAGTATTATGATTATGTTTTAAATTGGCATATATCTAAAATCAACAACTGTGCTAGCACCTGGTGCTGTTGTGATTGTAAGTGTTGTACCACTTATTGTATATTCTGTTGTTGGCAAAATTGCACCATCAACAATAACTAATACACTATGTACGCTATGCCCTGCAGGAACTAGATAATCAGTAGTTGTACTATCTCCTGTGTATTGACTACTAGTATATATCAAATTTAAATGCTTATTCTCAATGCAGTTATTTGGAAATGCTGTAATATTTGCAAAAGAATATCTATATTTTATATAAATTTCAGCACCAACATGAGGTGTTGTAGAAAATGTTATTACTGCACCATTAAGTGAGAACACATCTGGTCTTTGTAGTATTTCATCTACATAAACATCAATTGCTTCTTCTGTTGCAGGTGTACTATTTAAAGTAAAGTCTACTTGTATTCCGTCACCTGTAAAACTTTGTGCTGGTTCAATACTAGTAGATGGTAATGCTAAATCATTTCTTAAAAGATTTTCTAAGTTAGTTAATTGTGTACTTGTTGCAAACGCTGTATCTGCATTTTGAAAAGCATTAACAATTTCAGTTAATGAGTCAAGTGCTGCCGGATCAGTATTTGTTAGAATATCTGCTACTTGTGTTTGTAGTGTAGCAATATCATTATTAATATTAGCAACAACATTTGGATCGCTTACACCAAACTGTCCAGAATAAACTGCACCGGTTATGTAAACACTTTTACCTGTAAAGTCTTTTCCATTTGGTAAGTTGTCACCAATAAAGTTTAATACACCTGATTGATAATCAAAGAACCATTCATCGTTGTTACCACTACCTGTAACAAAGACTTTGTTAGCCATTGTTTCAGCATTTCCAGCATCGCCGCTTGTGTGTACATAAACATTAACAAGATATGTACTACCAAATTCTGGAGTAATCCAATCTGTAATTCCTGTTTTCCAAGTTCTGTTACCAGTAGCTGTAATATCTTCTACTGACTCTACTGCTGAATATATTGTGATTACACCTGTTGAGGCTGAAGGTTTTACACTTGGTATATCACCAGACTCTGCCCAAACTTTATCACCACGTAATAATAACGGACTAGGTATACTTTCGTTAGCCGCTAACTTATTAAGTATTGTATCTGTTTTAGTTGCACCATAACCTAACTTTTTAAATAGGTAGTCAATTTTTTGATTGTCTGAAATAGCCATTAGCTAGCTTCTCCTATTTGCAAGTTTGTTATTTCTTTTCCACTGTCAATTGCTATTCTAACTAATACAACATTGTTTGTTGCATTACTCATATTTTCGCTACCTAGCGTCATTGTATAACTTTGATTTATAGTTGTGTTTGTTGGTACAACGTCTGCACCAGTTAATGCACAACCATCCGCTCCATTACCTCCCGAGCCAGTGTTACTACCTGGAACTCCTACACCTGCATACTGTGATGTACATTCTAGCCAGCCACTTAATCCACTTGCGCCATCTATAGCAGTACCTGGAGATGCAATCCACATTCCTCTTATTCCATTTGAATTAATGTTAATGCTAAAGTTAGCAACAACTTTTCTACGGAAAGCAAAAGTAAAATATTGTATTCCTGTATCGCTACTTCTGTCTGGGCCTACGGGTAAAAATCCTGTGCTATAATCTGTTGTGTTATGTTCTAGTACACCCCAACGTATAGTTGCTTCTTGTGTACCACTAACATTTATTGCGCCAGTAAATGGTTGATTCATATAATCAGTAGAACCATTAATAACTGGATTGTTTGTTGGGTAAGCTATAAAGTCTGCAATACGTATTGCATTGTCTGTGATTACACCATTACCTAAAGTAGCCGCTACTGGTATATCGTCTTCTACTATACCGCTAGGATTAGCAGTATGCACCTGTATAGCGGTGTTAGTTAATTCTGTATAGTTAGAGCTACCATTAACGTTATTTGCTTTAAATTTAAGTGTTTCTACTGCCGCAACATTATTTGTTGTTAAATTAATAGTTTGATCTGCTAGCACATAAGGAATAGTAAATCCTGTATTTGCTTCTGGAACACCATTTGTTAAGTATGTTGCTGATTCTAATTCAGAATAATCTTTATATTGTGTGCTAATTGTTGCACCGCTTGTACCTTCGGAATTAGTTCCATTAGAAATTTCAAATACATTATTTGTATCTCTATATGCTTGTCCAATCCAATTAGCAAGCGATGCACCAGTTAGTACCAACTGCGGTCCACCAGTGTTATAATACGGTATTCCAGATATGTATCTGTATGTACCAGCATTATTTTCTGTAAGAATAGAACCCGATAGGTCAATTGTAGGAACGTTAGTTAAGTCATCACAAATAACTGTTACGTAATTAGTGTTGCCTGTTTCAGTATGTTCTATTCTTTGATCATTAACACCTAATGAATATTCGCTGAAGTTGTTAGTAATTTTTGCATCAAATGTTTGATAGAAACCAGTTGGATATGTTGATGAGCTAATTGTATTATTTGCATCATCTTGTCCACTAATAACTAGGCTATCAAAAGTTCCGTTTTCATTTAAGGAAGTAGTAAACGCCTTTGATCCACTTGACACTCCATTTATAATTGCATCTGCTTGACCGCTTAATCCGTTGTAAGCATTTTGTGCAATTGTAGTATCTATTATACCACTTGTATATCTTCTTGCAGTATATGTATCTAATTCGTCACCTGCTGTTAAGGGAGAAGTTGTACTGTTATCAATGAAGTTATTTGCTAATTTTGGATCAATACCTTGCCATGGATCATTTAACTGAATTGTTTTATTACCTAATCCATCTGGTGCTGAAGGTACTGCATTAACTTGGAAAGTTAAATTAGCAGAATCTGTTTGAGCTGTTATATCTGGAGTACCACTTGCAGTAAAATCTAATTGATAGTTACTTGGTGTTACTCCTGTAAAGTCATGTTGTACGCTGTTTAGTCCTGCTTCAACATCATTTGAACTACTGTCATTCCAATTGTATTCATGACTGTCTCCATTTTCACTTGTGTTGTTTACAGTAACTAATGCTCTGTTTACGCCGTTATAATCTACGCCATCATAAACATCATATATGTTATCGCCGTTACGGTCTGAAACTGTATCAGCACTACCAGAGATGTTAGCTCTAACATCTGGTTCTACATGAATTACAAAGTCTGTACTTTCAAAAGGACTGCTAGTGTGATTACTTACAACTTGCAAATTACCTGTGTAGTCTTGTGCTACGCTATTATCTAGTAAAGTATATTTGTGTGTAATAGATCGTCCGGTATCACCATTTTGATTACTGCCTGCATTAACTGTTGTAATTGTTCCATCACCAAAATCCCATCTATAAAATATTCCATATGTACTATGGTTTCCTATAGTATTTTCAGTGTTGTTAGTAAATGTTACTGTTAATCCGTTATTTGATTCTTCGTTAATACCTGTTGTAATATCAGAAGTAGTATCTGGTGTATGTGTATCATAAATTTTATAACTTGCATTATCATCTAATGGAAGTAACGAAGGTGTTGCCGCACTATGAGCATCTAATGTTAAAGTTACTGTACGAGTAACTTCTGTTTCTGTGCTGGTAGCAAAGGTGTGAGCTAATCTGCTACCAGCACTACCACCTGAGACTGTGTCGTCATTTAGAACATCATCTGCAGAACTATCACCCCAAGACCAAGTGTATTGGACTGTTGCGTTAGTTGCGTTTGTTGTTGTATTTTGGAAGTAGACAGTATCACCGTCATTCCAAGTGGTAATCTGGTTTCCGCCTGTAGGAGCATCATATGCTTCGAAGCTCACTGTTGGGTCAGCGGTAAAAATTGTTATATAATCTTCTTTTGTTTTGTTTGCAGAACTTCCTGCTCCCGAACCTTGGTCATGAAATGCTGTTACTGCTACATCAAAAGGAGATCCTGAATTTGTTGAGTAAGTATGTGTGGGTGTGCTATCAGCCGTTGCTGTAGTTGTACTACCGTCTCCCCAATCAATTGTATATTTGTTTGGGTTTCCTTGTGAAGTAATAACTAATGTTGTAGTTAATCCTGCACCACCTGTTGTTATGTTTGCGTTAAAATCAATACTTTTAACATATGTATTATTTCTTATGTTCTCAATTGTTTCATACACATCATCTAGATCGCCTGTAATTTCACTATCTTGATCTACGTTAAAGTTTGAGATTTGAGCTTCGAGGTATGCCTTAGTAACTAAGTCTTGTGGGTCAACTGGATCGCTTGCATTTTTAACTATTTTTGCTGAAACATCAATATTACTTAATGAGTCAAGTACTAAATCAGAGTTTTCAGATTTAATTTTCCCTATACTGTGATTGATATTAATCGCCAATTTATATTACCTCATTTTGCTCGCTCTTGCGTAACTGTATTTACTCTATTTTAATAACAGTAATTATACTATTACTATTTTAGAAAGCATAAGAGAGGATATATGTGATTGCGTGAATCGTAGAGAACAAGGAGACGAACTCCCTATATATTTTTCTACTGTATTTCTACCAAAATCTTTGTTAAAATGTGATGACATAACTCGACTTCCTACTACTTCCTATTATACATAGTATTTATCAATTAGGATAGTTTTATTTTAGTCAAAAGAAAAGACGCCGAAGCGTCTTTTCATAATACAAGCAAAATAGGGAGGACTAGGGTTTACCTCCAACTCCTCGACAAGATACCATTCTATATCCAGAGAGCCTGTTTCCGTTCGGTAGAACGATGTGACTCAGCGTATTTCTACTACCAAGCCTGGGTACCACCCCTAAACAACCAAGTTCGACAGTCTGGTTACTGCCTCTTCCTTGCACTATAAACATTGAGTCGCTAAACTCTTTGTTGCTTATGTACTTAATATACAACGTTTTGATCAAAAGGTCAACCTTTTTTTTAAAAAAAGATTAAATTTTTTGTAGTCTTGGGTCTGAACTTAGTATGTTTTTATCTGCACGTGGTCTAGATAATGGTCTTTCCATTTGTTTTCTATGTAATGCTTTATGTGCTTTTCTAGTACGCTCTTTTTTACGAGCTATTTCGAAGTCTCTGTGATTCATAACACTCTCCTTTTACAAGTTAAGTGCGTTCCTTCGCTATTGCTACTTCCGTCCCATTGGGATGAACGTACTATTATTTATCTAAATTGGTTGGCATAAGTGGAAGGAATCGAACCCTCATTTGCGGAGTTGGAAGCCGCCGTGTTACCATTACACCACACTCACAAAAAAAGCCCCTAATAAAATTAATTACTAGGGGCTTACTAAAATAACTTTTGTTAAAAAGTCACATCAAGACATACCCCAAATTAATGGTGGCCAATTTGTAATATAAATTGTATTAGTCTGTGACATGTTGAAATCTCGTTCCTTTAGTATGTTTATACTATACTAGAACTATTTATTAAAGTCAACCTTTTTTTAAAAAAAGATCAAAAAAATAGGGCCCGTAAAGGCCCTATTTCTATTTCTATATGGTATCGTTCTCTATTATGAGAATGAAAGGTTACCAGCATTAACACCAATTTTAGCTAGGTAGTCAGCTGCGTTACCAAGAGATGAAGCTTGGTTGTTTAGCTCTACATAACCGTAACGTGTCATGAATGACACTGTTGGTTCGAATGTTGCTGGATCAAGTACTGTGCCTGAAGACATTAGTGGGATGTATGGGCAATAGAAAGCTGCCGCATCAATTTCACCGTCGCCTTTGTAGCCAACTAGTACTGGAGCATCGTCTGCTGCATACTGATCTACAAACACTCTCATAGTGTTATTTAAAGTTCCAACAAATTTAGTGTTAGTTGGTGCTTCAAAAGGACCTTCAGTTGTTCTTGCGAACGCTGAAGTTGTCGCTGATTGTAGTACTGTTAACATAGTTGGTGAAATAACAACGTAGTTACCTGCGCCACGTCTTGTACGTGTAGCAATTAGGTTAGCTGCTCTGTTAATTAGAACTGCTAATGCTGCGTGTTGGTCTCCAACGAATGTAGCTTGACCTGATACATTACCTTGGTCATATGTATCAGTTGCTGCACCTGCTAGTGTACGTAGTGAAGTTAAAACTTCTTGATCAATCTCAGCAGTAATTTCTTGTGCAAGTGCTTGCATGATTTCTGCTTCAACGTCTAGACCGTGCATTGAATTAGCATCTTGTGCTGCTTCAAAAGTCCAACGTGCTGATAATTTACGTGTTTTAGCTTCAACAGTTTGTTTCAATACTTGGATTGAAAGTTTACGACCTGCTTCTGCTTCTAGAGCTGAAGTTGAAGTCGGTCCACCTGTTGATGCGTCACCTGAGTAACCTTTTGCAATTGCAAATGGTGATAGTGCTTCGTCACCAGCTGTTGCGCCAGCTGCTGTTTGGCCATATCTTACTCTTAGTGTGTGGATTTGTCCTACTGGACCTGTCATAGGTTGTACACCTACTAGTTCGTTCGCGATAACTGTTGGCATAACACGACGAATAACTGGAAGAATCACTTTGTTTAGTGATGCAACGTTACCTGCCATTGTTGTACCTGCGGTTGCTGATTCTGAAAGATAGTTTCTTGTATTCTCAAGAACTGATTCCATAACAACCTTTTTGTTACCATTTAAACCATCTGTAAGGGCGTCTTTTGTTACGTCCCAATTTTCAAATAGATTCTGTGTCATTTGGAGATCTCCTTAGTTGATTCCTGCTAACTTTTTAAGGTTAATAATTTCGGCGGCACTATCAGTTGCCTGTGTCGTTGCTGCCTTGTTACCTGTAATCTCAGTCTTCTGAGATTCGTTTAGTTGTTGTGATTTAATTGTTGTGCTTGACTCATTAAGTACCGTTGGTAGGTATTTGTTGAATTGAGCTTTTAGTTTGCTTGTGCTTACGCTTTCAAGCAAGTTGTTCATTAATTCACGTTTTTCTTTAGATAGTGGAGACATAAGTTCAGACATAACTGACTCACGTTCACGGCTTTCATTAATTTTAGCTACTGTATTAGTTGCCTCAGTAATTTTTGCCTCTCTATCTTTAATTTCTTTATGTGATTCATCAAGTTGACTCTTCACATTCGAAAGTTCTTTTGAAAGTTTTGAAATATGTGTACCTTCAGCTAAGTGAGAACCCATAAATTCTGCTGCGAATGTTTCGAACAACTTACGTCCAAACATATTTTCTTTAGCAGTTTTAATATCTTCTTTTAAAGTACCTAGTTCTTTTGAGAGCGTACTCTCAACAATACCAGCTAGTTTAGTAGAAGCTTTTTCTACGAATTCAGCTTTCGCCTTAGTGATCATTTCTTTACCTTCCGCGACAAGTTTTACCTTTTGTTCAATAAGGTCTTTCTTGTCATTATGGAATTCATTAAGTTCTGAAGTAAGTTGTTCCATCACAAAATCTTCAAGCTTCTCAAAGTTACCTTCTTGTAGCTTTCTGTCTTTGCGTAGTTCTGTAATTTCCTTGTTAAGCGTTTCCATAACAAACTTATCAAGTAGATTAGCATGTTCAGTAATTTTACGTTTGTACTCAACTTGAGCTTCTACTGCTGCTTTTTTATCCGATGCGAATTCTTTCAACTCAGTATTAATAGTATCTGATACCATCGCGTCAAGTGCTTCCACCATCGACGTTTTATCAGTCTCATATCTGTTTGCGAATTCTTCACGTAATTCAGCAGTGATCTCTTCACGAGCCTCACCTAATTTTACTTCCCAAGCTTCTGAAAGTGTTGAACGCACTTCTTCCGATAGGACTTCTGAACTTAGGAGTTGTTCTATTGCATTAGCCATTTAGTTTCTCCTAATATCTAGTTTTTCAATGAACTGTAGTACTTCCTTCTGGAGGTACTTTTCAGCTAAGTTGTCGCTGTTTGCTGCTGAAGCTACATCAAGTAAGATGTTACCACGTTTTCCATTCATGATTTGCTCATAAAGTGGATCTGGGTAAGCATCTGGTGCACTTGGATTAGCAACGATATCAACTGTTTGTATTTCAAAATCGCTGACATTGCCGCCGTCTGTAACATTACCACTACCTCTTGATGATACACCAAGTTTAACTCCATTGTCTAAAAGGGTTTTACAAATATTTCCCATCGGAGTAGGTAACAGCTTTAAACGACCATAACCGTCTTGACCGTCCATCCACATTTTCTCAATCATGTGGGATACACGGTCTAAATTTACTTGCAGATCGTCTGGGTGATCTGCTTCACCTAATACAGAGTAACCAGTATCAATTTTTTCTTGTATGACTTTAACAGCCTTACTAATCTCTGATACTGGATAAACTCTCTGATTCTGATTACGTTTTTCACCTTGAACGAAAATTCCTTGCATATACAGGTTTTTACCATCATCTGAAGATTCAGTAATGATATTTGCCTGGTCGTATGTTAGATTTTCTTTAAGTGTCAACATAATTATTCAGCCTTGCCTTTTTTCTCTGCGCCGTGACCTTTAGACTCTGGAGATAATTTTGCACCGTCACCTGGGTGAGTTACATTCATATCTTTTGCATCGCCTGTTAAGCCTTTTGAATCGCCGCCTTCTGATTTAGCAGACATATCAACTGCTTTGCCGCCCATATCATTTTTGCCTGCAACTGGAGATGATTTACCATCATCGCCTGCTGGCATATCTGCTGGGTGCATGCCGTCTTTACCTACTTTTGTTAAATCAGCTGCTTCTTCGATTTCTTCCGAATCATCATCAGCTTCCGCTGCAGTTTCTTCAACTACTGCTTCTTCCATTTCTGGTTCCATATCCATTTCTGGAGCTGGATCTGCTGCTGGCTCGTCGCCCATAATTTTAGCAAATTCTGCTTTAAGATCTTCTAGTGCGTCTTCGACGTTTACTAGTTTGTCTTCAATTTCTTCATGTTCTTCTTCGTGATCGTCTGTTTCACCGTCACTGTC
>Ga0228674_1001242_pt1 | contig 15456 bp, 5 predicted proteins | sample 1D_rmetaG_FD_189054 | JGI IMG/M metagenome (GOLD analysis project Ga0228674, IMG submission 189054) | Seawater microbial communities from Monterey Bay, California, United States - 1D_r | ecosystem: Environmental > Aquatic > Marine > Coastal | place: USA: California | collected 2016-09-26
CCACAGGTATATTACCATTCATATATCTTTCGTTAGGGAAACTCCCTATATTTTTAACTCCAAGACTATATGGACTAAATGTTGAAAATGTGTACGTACCGTCTTGATCACCGTTTAAATACCACGTCAAGTTCAAACCGTCCCAAACCCAAACCACGTGATACCATGTATTTGATGATAATGATGTGTTAGCGTATCTCCACGAGTTTGATGATGTCCAATAAGTCATTTTCCACCCACTTCCACTATTCCTAATTTCATGATAACCATGTCTATTTCCTGTGGCTATACCACCAAAAATAGAATAGGAATTATGAGTGCCAGATAAATTGTTCATATATATAACAGCCTCTAAAGTAGAACTACCCATCCCCTCTAAATTTAAATCAAAAGGTGTGAGATAATCATCCGTACCATCAAACACAGGTTGTCCCGTTGAATCAAATGATATATTAGAGACATCTATGTTTGTTGTACGGGTTAAATCCATTATACCGTCCGTATTTGATCTATTGGAAGATGTATATGGACTTGATACTGAGTGTACCTCCACCTGATAATCTCTGTAATAAAAATAATCATTTAAACCTGAGACACCAGTAGAGTAATGATATATAAACCATGCATGTACATGACTTCCACTTTTTACTATATTACTTGCAAAATGACCATCTTCCAAACTTACATTTATACTACTACCCTCGTTAGATGTATAATTTCCGTTACGAAAATAATTTCTACTACCTCCCCCACTACCGTCGAAAGTTATAGAATAACCCTTATCTCTCATATTACCCCAATCGAACTCAGCTGAGTGACTGTACACAACATCTGAAGTATGTGAAGTATATTGCCATTGTAATATTCTAAAGTTATTTCCTCTATTTTTGATAGTAACTTTCTTCCATCTATCCCCCTTTTCAGGGGCATCTACTACGGTAACATCATTTCCATAATTACCTGAGTTATGTCCATACGCATGGTGAGTTGAACTTATATTAGTGGTTGGCCTACCTTTATAAAACCTTGTGGATAGACCACAATCGGCAACACCGTAATTAGTATCATATCCAAATACTAACCCTTCTATTTCTATGTTTGGTCCTGTATTCATTATATGTTGAATCTTCTTTTATAAGAATTAAAATTTCTTTTAATTTGGTTATCATCTAAAGGTTGTTTGTACAGTTTGATTACCGGCATCTCACCGTTAAAATATCTTGAATAACCACCATTATATTCATATCTACCAACGTATCTTGTTTTCAAAGCACTATAACCAGATGAAAAGGAGAATGATGTATGATCACCACCCTCAGGTTCACCATTAACATAGTACTGCATATTAGTTCCTGATTTTTGAACAAATGCAACATGGTACCAAGTATTATTATTAAATACCGTGTCCCCATATTTCCATATCCCCTGACCGTGATCCCAAACCGCTAATTTCGATTGGTATATTGCTAACCAATTAGCGTTAAAATCGTCCGCTTCCGCAGAGTTAAAATGTTGTATAGTGGATGCACTATGGGTATAAAAAACATATTCGGCTGTCCATCCTTTATTATTTGGTGATATCATTATATCACTCCCAAAATCAATAAACTCGTTAGTTCCGTCAAAAGTAAAATTTGCCGTGGGGGTTTCATAGGGTATTACACTATTTAAATGTGCGACTGCACCTCCCGATTCATTCTCATAACCCCATCCAAATGCGTTTCCCGCACCTAACCCAGGTCTACCAACTAAAACAAATTCTCTCCTTCCATTTGACCATGATAAAACTTCTTTAGGTGCTCCTAAATCTACTAAAGTCTCTCTTATTCCCGTAACATTATATCTATCATTTGCATGACTTGCGATAATTACATGAGTTGAATTAGGAAAATTTGATTTGATTACCTCATAATCATCTAAAAATTTATTTGACTCACTAACATAATCCGTAGATGAATATAAATCGTAACAATGTCCGTTTATTCTCAGTCCATTAAAATACGAGTTAGGTACCCAATCAACTCCATCATGAACATAATAGTTAAGTGACCTACTAGCACCATAAGTCATACTTCCGAATTGTACGTTATGACCTGGTGTGACACCATCTCTAGATGCGGGACTATAGTTACCTTCAGGGTAAGTTATGGCATATAAAGTATAATATTGAGCATCAGTTAAATGTGGGGAGAAGGTACTTGGGTATTCACTCTTATCGATTAAATTTTTAATAATGTTATCCGCAAAATTTGTGCCGTTAGGTGTGAACCCTCTTATAGATGCACCTGAATCTAAACAAATAACTAATCCATCTCTTTTTATTTTAGGTCCCGAAGATACTCCCATAGTTACTCTATATCATTACTTGGTGACCATTCGGATGTTCTCAATAAATTCAAAATTTCCTCATGGTTATATTCATTATATTCTTCTGAATAAATCGACGGTCTACCGTAAACTCCGACCTCTATCGTATTAGTATGTGTAATTGTGGGGTCTTCAGCGTCTTGATATTCCACATCATACTCTTCCGTAACCACATTGACTTCATACTTGATAAAGGTTTTTAAACCGTCTACCGATAATCTTAACGATTCTGGTGATGATTCTAATATTTGATTGAAATCAATTGTATCTATTAATGTTGTTGGTATTACTAACCATCTTCTGTTTTCGTACATATTGTTATAAGTTAAATCTGTTTTTATAGGCGTTATAATTTTGTTTTATCTCGTCGGATGTGAGTGCCCTACCATAAACTTTACCAACGTACACCTCACCATTAAAATAATAATCATTATATACTGGTGTCCATCTACCCGAACATATTGGTTGAGGGATAAAATTAGGAGTTGCGGAAAGACTATACGTTGAATCCAGTATTCCATTTATAAACCACTCTATAGTGTTATTAGATGAATCATATTTTAATACTGCATGAAATGGTACACCCACTTGAATAACGTATGCCGTATTTTTAGATGCATATTCTCTTGACCCATTTGTATATCCGATAGACGCACCTAATCTATTTCCACTTACGTAATTTATTCCAAAATTAGATTGTGGTGATGTATACTGATGATTTGTTAGAATACCCGCAGGTGAATCAGGACCTCCGTTAGCCATGGCAACAATTTCCCATGTTTGGTTCCCCTTTATTAGAAAATCCTCATCAGTAACAAGGTAATCGTTTGTACCATCAAAAACAGGTTGTCCGTAACTTGGGTCTGACGGTGAACTTATAGAGTCGAACGATACATTATCTAAAGTTATGACAGACCTTTTAAAATCATAGAGTGATTGTTGACCATCTCTTGTTCCATCAACAAAAGGACTTGGAGTACCTTTTTCTAACATTGGTGAATGAAAGTCAATAATACCTCCATTGGTATTATCTATCATCACAAATATTCTTGTGGGGTTGGCCCCTAAAGTTTTAGTCAAATAAAATCTTTGGAAATTATTCGTAACAGGAACATATACGGTACTATATCCAGAAACATTATCATACACTCTAATACCAACATTTGCAACACTACCAGTTCTTTTTAAATAGACACTAAAAGTTACGACCTGTGAGGATAGTGTAGATAAATCGTCATCTAGTACATAATCATGACTGTACATGTAATTTGTTCCTGATGTATTGTAAGTACCTATTGGTGTACCAAATTCACTAGTACCTATGGTATAAGTAGGTGTAGCACCATTCCAACGAGACCCTTGAACTACATTGTAACTACTGAGTCCATCGGATAAATAATTTGTAGTGGGTTTACCTCGATAAAACCTAGTAGTTGTATCCACACCAGATAAACCATACCCGGTGTCATATCCGAATACTAATCCACCTTTTTGTATGTTTGGTCCTCTATGAATTCCCATCTATTTCTTTAGTTTAGATTCGAGTTCTTCTACTCTTGCAATTAATTCTTTATTTGACTGTATTAATAGTGCTGTTAGTTTTTCATACTTAACACCTTTATAACCATCACCTCTCGTTCCAACAAGTTCAGGTAAAACTTCTTCTATTTCTTGTGCAATAACACCCACATCATGACCATTGTTATTTCTTGAGTTTGAGTTCCAATCGAACTCATAACCACCAATCATTTTTATCTTATCAATTGCATTTTCAATAGGTTTAATATTGTCTTTCAATCTCTTATCGGATGCGTAGTATGCAATAACGTCTCCCGTTACACGTAAAGTGTCGTCTACAGTTACTACACCTGAAGAATTAACAGTTAAGATTGGTATACCCGATATGTCGGATACTTCAAATATGTCCCCTATTAAACTATCTGTTATTGAGAATAACTGACCACTTGTACCTTGTACCTCGAATACTGTTTCACCCGAAGTTGTACCTTCAACATATAATGGTGTGTCACTTGGGTTTGTTATCAACTCACCTTCACCGATTGATAGTGATTTCGCAATAACCATCTTACCTTGAGTAGTAAGTGATGCCGCTCCTTGGTCATCGGTATGTGCGTCGTCTCCCCACCACCAACCTCTACCGTCAGTGTTACTCATTTGGAAGGACATTGCATATTCACCCGATCCTATATGACCGTAATCATATCCACTTTTCATACCGATTGAGTATGATCCTGAATCCCAAACCCTTATTTTATCTCTACTTTGACTACTGTATCCAGTAATAAGACCTATGTTGTATCTCGTACTCTGTGAGAATCTCGCCGCTGCGAATGTACCACTTGTAATATCACTCGCCGCGTGTGTGTGTGATGAAGATGCATAACCACCACTTGCGTGGTCACCCCATCCGTATGCCGTTTTCCAATCTGCTGATGTACCGTGTGATGTTGTAGTTATTGTACCATTTGTCCACATACCCGCCCCAATAGCGGATACAGTAGTACCATTTCTCATCACTAATAGTTGGTGATCTAATCCTGATTTAGATTGTCCACCAACATTTGTATGTGTAAACGCTAAACCATATAAATTACCTGAAGTTGAACCGTCATCAGAGAGGTTATATGAAGTACCCATCGACCATACGTGTTGGTATTTTGTTGATGAATATAAACCATAGACACCACGTCCGTAGTTATTTGCAACTAACGCTTTTTGAGTACCCATTGTAATAGTTCCTGTGAATGAATCCGCCGTATCACTTCTTAAGAATTGAGTTGAATCTACTCCATCCAATGTTGTTGCATTACCACCATCAGGTGATGTTATGTAACCAGCACTTGCGTGGTTACCCCATCCGTATGCTGTGTTCCAATTACCTGAGTTTCCTCCTGATGCGGTTACACTACCTGTTACAACAACGTTACCGTCACCTCTAATTATCATGTTAGTAGTACCAGCTACACCACCATCCTTAAATGCGATGTCTTCACCTCCCGATGTGGCAATAATGAAATGTTCATCATTCGTGTCTGTCGATTGTAAATATCCTCTCGCATTACCAGCAGCGGTTTTAAATGTTATAATACTTCCACTTTCTATAGTGTCGTCAACATCAGTTCTTAGATATTTTGATTGTGTTGAACTACTTGTTAGATATCCCTCTTGTGAATGATCTCCCCATCCATATGCCGTCACACCATTTGCAACATCTGTTGTTGTGAAGTCACCTGCATGATGTACACGATTACCATTAACTTGTAATCTGTTATTACCTCTTGTAACATTTACAAGACCATTATGATCAATCGATATTGCGGTTTTTGAACCAGTAGCATAACTGTCGGTGGTTGCAATGTACATTTTTGTACCATAAGAACCATCAGACTTTACATATATACCCGCTTGTGCACTATTTGCATCAGATGCGTTGAATGTAATTGCACCACCCGCATGGTCGTTACTAACACTCATTAAATGAATATTACCTTCACCTAAACCTGGTGTGGTTGCATTCCATACATCAGAACCATTAGAGTGAGTTCTCCTCCCTCTTGCGGTTACAGTTGATAACGTATCGGTTTCACTATAACTTGTTAGATAACCAGCACTTGCGTGGTCACCCCATCCATATGCTGTATTCCAATTACTATCGTTATAACCTGATGCGGATAACGTACCACTTGCGACAATATTTCCAGTACTACCGTCCAACCAAATCCTTGCATCACCATCAGCGGCGACGTACATACCCCAACCAGTTCCACTTGCAATACCCATAAAAGATGCGTCTCCCCTTGTGTATCCAATACCATACATATTACCAAGAGTCGTTACCGCTGGAAGGTAAGAGGTACCAATGGTGAATATCGGGTTTGTTGCCGATGCACTTGCACCTATATTATTATAACCACCCACTAAGTATCCATTATTGTGGGAACTTCTTCCAATATTTCCTGACATCACTCCACCTGCAAGTGGAAGTTTAGTCGCAATGGAAGTTGTGATCGTCGTTGCGAAGTTTGGATCATCTCCAAGTGCCGCGGCCAATTCATTAAGTGTATCTAAAGTACCTGGTGCGGAAGCAATAAGGTTATCTATTTGTGTTCCAACATATGTTTCAGTTGCATAACCACTTAAATCTTGGTCACCTGTATATCCTGCTAACGAATGATCTCCCCATCCATATGCGGTGTTCCAATTAGAAACATTAGTTGTTGTGAAATCGTCTGTGTTGAAATATTTTTTCCAAGTAGACCATGAATTATTATGTCCTCTTGAATAAAGATCCCCTGTTTGGAAATGAGTTGCTAATTGACCTGTTACATTACCCCCATTACCATAGGTGAGTATTGCGTAATGTTCGTTTGTTGGATTATTACTATTTGGGTTATACCTATTACCACCGTTTGATATAGTATCAGGATCTGAGAGTTCTTGACCCTGTAGCATAAACCTACCATCGAGATCTCTTGTTCCCACTGCGGTTACGTGACCGTTGGAATCTACAGTTATATCTTCAACAACCACCCCATTATTACCACCACCATAATTACCATTCAGTGTCGATGTGTCTTCGTGTGCGGTATATGTCTCAGTAAATGAAGTAAGGTATCCAACTAACGAATGATCTCCCCATCCATATGCGGTATCCCATTGACCAACTTTAGTATCGGTAATGATGTTTGTTCCCATATCAATATTACCATTGACATTTACATCATCTTCAAAGGTTGCTTTTTGGTTTTGATCCAAGTACATTGCTGTGACACCATCTGTTTGGAAGACCAATCTCGTCGAAGCTACGGAATCAGGACTATCAATGTTAAGATACATGTAACTATTTGCAACCCTCACTTGACCTGTTAGGTCATTAGTAGTGTCTTTTAAAACAAGTTTAGGTGTACTTGCGTTTGATATGGTGATGTCGTTAGTTGTTGTTGCACCTCTATCGGTCACTGATTGTAGTGTATCTGTTTCACTATATCCTGTGATGTACCCTGCTTGTGAATGATCTCCCCATCCATATGCTGTGTTCCAATTAGATGAGTTGTTGGCAAAGTTAGCACTTGTCCATACGGTTCTCATAGATTGCCATGTAGTATTGTTACCCTGTCTAAAGTATAGATTTGTGTCTCCAATACCACTATCTGCTTCCGATATTAATTGCCAAGCCGCATATGTACCTGTCCAACCTTTTAAAGTTATTCCACTATACCATGAACCTAAAGAACCAAAATCATCGGTAAAATCTAACGAAAGGTGTTGATCGGTATATTCGTTAGGTGTTTTTTCTGCCGCTCGTGTATCAGGAATCCTTAATTCTGACAATTGTCTTGTGGAGTGACTCGTTATTACACCATCAGTCATTGTTAATTGATCAACAACATAAGAACCCGATGTGTTTATATCTGAGTCCGTACCTATGACAGTATTTCCACTTGAGGTTACGTATCCCGCTTGTGAATGATCTCCCCATCCGTATGCTGTATTCCATTGACCAACTTTAGTGTCAGTTATGGTATTAGTACCCATATCTATATCACCGGTAGCGCTAAATATTATACCATTACCCATAGTTATTTTACTATCAGGTAGGAAAGTCATTAAAGTACTTACCGTCCCCGCTGAAGAATCCGACCATTGGATTTGACCGTTATTTCCACCCGCCCTAATTCTAAATCTATCGGCAGTGTCCGTAAAACTATTAGTATCTACTAAATCTAAATAAGGGAATGTATCGGATATTGTTAACCCACCAACTATTAGATCGTTACTTGTTGAACTACCTCTGTCGGTTACACTATCTAAAGTATCTGTTTCACTATAACTTGTTAAGAACCTACCGTCAATATCAACAGTATATGTAGCTCCACCATTCTTAGTAAAAGTTATTACACCATTACCTGTATTGAATGTTGCACCCGTCGTATGTAAAACTGTATCGATAGCAAACCCCGTAACATCTACACTACTACCATTAGATTTATTAAGTGTTAATGTTTGGTTAGCGTCATTATATGTACCACCAGTAACATTTATATCGGTCAAAGTACTACTAATATCGACAGTGTACTGATCTCCATCATTTCTTGTAAATGTGATTATACCATTACCACCATTAAATGTTGCACCTGTGGTATACTCATTATTATAACTTGTAAGGTATCCTTCTAGTGAATGATCTCCCCATCCATATGCGGTGTTCCAATTACTATCGTTATAACCTGATGCGGATAACGTACCCGTTACACTAACATTTGTGTAGAAAGTAGATGTTGTGTCTGTTATAAGGACACCATTTGTCCCGTCACCTAAAGTTGTGTTAACCCCTAACCTAATACCTCCATTACCGTAGTTATGTAGGTAAATTGGATTACTTGTTCTATTACCTTGTATACCATATCCACTTACATTTAAATCGTCTGCCCCTGGGTTAGTGGTGTTTGTGGTTGTGAATTCACCCCATGTTGAGGTAAGTTTACCAACTGTTATGTTATTAGTTGTGGTATTTCCTCTATCGGTTACACTATCTAAAGTATCTGTCTCACTATAAGATGTTAAATACCTACCATCAATATCCACAGTCACATCAGAAGATCCTTTTACTTTGTATGTAATAACTCCATTAGTTGTATTGAATGTCGCACCTGTTAAGAAATAGTTTATATCGGATTCAATAGCGAATCCTGAAACATCTACTGTGTTACCATCACTTTTTGTTAATGTTAGTGTTTGTGTACTATCATCGTAAGTACCACCCGTTATAGTAATTTCCGATAAAGTTGCTGAAAGATCTACAGTGTATGTATCCCCATCATTTCTTGTGAATGTTACTATACCGTTCCCACCATTAAATGTTGCACCTGTAGTATACTCATCATTATATGATGTTAGATATCCCGCTTGTGAATGATCACCCCATCCATATGCGGTATCCCAATTTGATATTTTAGTTGATGTTATTCCATGAGCTACGTGAGCGGTAAACACAGGGTCTGTTTCTGTAAATGAAGTTAGGTACCCACTTAAGTCTTGATCACCCGTATTGGTACCTGACAAGTTATTACCTGAAATATTACCATCGAATGTCGCATTACCTGATTGATCAATATCCACTATTACATTACTCACATCATATGAATTTGTATTAGATAGTATTTGGAACTTGTGAGAATTATCATCATTGTTACCATCTACATAGAATCTATGTCCTTGATTAGATATGTAGTTTATGTAAGAGGCTGTATTATTTTGTAATTTATCTTTAACGTGTAGATTATCAAAATAACCATTTAAAAATCTAGTGGCGTTTTGACCTATATCATAGGTTGAATCTGTATTAGTTCTTAGACTGTTTACAGTTATAGTATTATCCGTTACTGATCCTCTTTCTACAACTGAGTCTAAAGTATCTGTCTCACTATATGATGTTAGGTATCTTCCGTCAAGGTCTACGGTGTATGTATCCCCACCATTCTTAGTAAAGGTAACCACACCATCACTTGAATTAAATGTTGCTCCTGTTGTGTGAAGTACGGTGTCTACCGCAAATCCCGTCACATCAATAGAAGTACCATTAGATTTATTAAGTCTTAGTGTTTGAGTTGAGTCATTATATGTACCACCAGTAACATTTATATCGGTTAAAGTACTACTAATATTAAGGGTGTAAGTATCTCCATCATTTCTTGTGAAAGTAATAATACCGTTGGACCCATTAAATGTTGCTCCCGTTGTATACTCATTATTATATGTTGTAAGATATCCTTCTTGTGAATGATCTCCCCATCCATATGCGGTGTCCCAATTACCTATTTGAGTGGAAGTAATATCATAAACTGCGTGTGCAGTAAATATTGGGTCTGTTTCTGTAAATGAAGTTAGGTACCTACCATCAAGATCGACCGTGTATTGATCACCATCATTCCTCGTAAAGGTTACAATACCATTAGAGGTCCCAAAGGTTGCCCCTGTAGTGTATTCATCATTATACTCTGTCAAGTAACTACCGCTATTAGATTCTAAACTATCCAATCTACCATCCTGAGTACTATTTAAAGTATCATTTGATGACGTATAAGTGTTTAAGTCACCACGTAATGTTGTTACGTCAGCATCAGTTGCGTATGTGTCATCAATACTTGAGGTAAATGATTCTATTGAATCTAATCTACCATCAACTAAATTATAATTTGTGGTTTCCGTTATATTAATTTGTTCTGAACCACTAACGACAGTTTCAGTGTTTAATTTTGATTTTACACCACTTAAGAAGTGTACCGATCCAGTATCGAGCGTTAAACTCCTATTTGTATCGATAGTACCTCCACCAGTTAGACCCTTACCACTACCAATTGTTATGGATGAGTGGTCAATGTGTTCATTACCTACGTAATTTGTGGTCGCATCATGATCTATCTGTATAGAACCACTTATTACACCATCGTTATTTAATTTACCCTTAATTGTGGTATTAATACTACTCGTAAATGAATTTAGTGACGATGTCGATGTTTCAATTCTATCAATCCTATCATCATGAGAACCTGAAGTTGTTTCTAAAGACCCAATCTTCCCTTCTATTGTTGAAAGGTCGTTGGAGACAAGGAAACTCCCCGTTTTAGACTCAATACTATCTAACCTACCGTCATGTGATCCACTTGTTACTTCTAAACTATCTAATCTACCATCAGTCGATGATGAATATGTATTTAAATCAGTTCTGAGTGTCGTTACATCACTATCCGTCGCATAAGTATCGTCAATGCTTGAAGTGAACCCCTCAAGACTATCTAATCTACCATTTTGATTACTATTTGTGTTATCATTTGATGATGTGTATGTGTTAAAGGAACCAGTATCAACTAAAGTGGAAAAATCAATAGATCCACTAAGTATTCCTGTTTTCCAAGTTGCAATACCATTATTATCTACCGATAAAACTCTATTCTCATATCCTGAGTCAATTGATGGTAATCCACCACCGACAGTTGCCGTTACAGTACCTGTTTGAGGTGATGCAAAACTAACAACCACTTGATTAACACTTGTTGCCTCTATTTTCTGTGGGATAATAACCTCATCATTACTATCAAAAACCTCAATAGAGGGGTGTTTTTCGTTTAAATTGTGATTTAATGTCCATGTACTTGTTGCACTTGTAACTTCTAATTTTGCGGTCCTACCTTCACTACTCTCCGACTCTGCGGCAACACCTGAAAGGTATACAACCGCGTCACCACCTGTGGTACCACTTATTTTTATACCTGTTGAATCATCAAATTTAATTCTTGTGAAAGTAGAATCGATAGAAGTCGACCCTTCGTCTGATCCTGAGATTTTAATTGGCACATTTGTTAAACCTAAACCACTACCTGTAAATTCTGTTGCTGTGAGAGACCCTGTTACTGTAGTATCCGTGTTAATATGTAAACCATCTGCATCAATAGATGCTGTGGAGGTTGAACTCGCTATTCGATCTAAACTAAGACCTGTAACTCCCGTTGCGGGAATATTATAAAGTCCACTACCATCACCAATAAAGGAACCTGTAAGGAATGAACCTGATATTGAACCAACAATATCAATAGAACCAAAATTTTGTGTGTTTGTGATTATTACTTCTTCGACGGAAGGTCCGTTTGAACCTGATTTTGATAAGAAAATCTTACCGTCGGTTGTATTCATGGATAATTCACCAAGTTGTAGTTGTGAATTAATCGGAATCTTACCGGATATAGCGCTTCTACGCAGTTTAACTGTCTGTCCCATATATATGGATCTCTCTAAATGTATTTATAGTGATATCTATCACTTTTATTATGATCTATATAGATCTTTATTATAAATACTACTTAATATCAATATATAAAGAAAATCCCCTGATTTCTCAAGGGATTTTTGTGTAATAAATATTTAATTTAGTTTTTAGTAAGTTCCTCCATCAATAACGGTAGAAAATGTTAAAGATCCATCACTTGATTTGTAACCTAAGATACCATCTAAAACATCTGTAGTTTCTGTAGTAGATACATAACCAAGTTCGTTACTTGAATTTCTAAATACTATAGATGTACTGTTACTTCCTGCGTCAGACCCACCTGATGCTGATAATGTAACATTACCCGCAATTAAGGTAGCACCGTCGTCAGTTGCCACTGTAAATTTATTTGTGTTATATGCTAATACACTACCATCATCAGTAAGTAAAGAATCACCCATAGTGTTCTTACCTGTTGCCACAGGAATTGAACCTATTCCTAAACTACTTTCAGAACCGTAAGCTCCTGCGGTTGTTCCAAGTACTTTACTTGATTGTCCCGATGAAGAAACAAACATCCAATGATCGTCTTGTGAATCCCATACTAAAGATGCTGATACACCTGAAGATCCTGAATCCATAACTTCAAAACCTGCATATCTCTCAAACGGAGAATATGCGTTTAATTTAATTATGTTATCATCAATCTCAACTGTTGTTGATTGTATGTTTACTTCAGTAGCAGTACCTAATATTTCTAAGTTACCTGATATTGTTACATTATCATTAACTGTTAATGTTCCGTCTATCTCAGTATTACCTGTTACACCAAGTGTCCCACCTATAGTAGAATTACCTGTGATGGTTGCCGTAGCACCACCTAAATCACCTGTTGCTTCGATATCACCATTAACATCAAGTGTTGATCCATCGAATGTTAATTTTGTACTATCTTCAATCGCACCACCTGTACCAGCTAACACTACCCTACCTGAAGTCAGGTCTTTAACTGTTGCCGACGCCATTGTTGCTTCGTTTTCAACATCAATTGTAGATTTGAATTTTGCAGAACCCGTAACTTCTAATGTTGAATTTATACCAACAGCACCTTTAAGTTCTGTTGTTCCAACTGAAGTTAGTGAACTTGCCGCAGATATATCGTTACCAATTGTTGAACTACCCACACTAATAACATTAGTTGTTGAGTTGTATGTTAAATCGGCGTCATCCTGTAATGAGTCTCCGTCAACTGCGAAAGGTATTCTGTTAGCAGTTAATGGTGTACCATTATTATCAAGTAATGTCTCTCCTTGTACCCTTGAGTCTAATGTGTCTTGTACTAATTTGTTATTTCCATCTAAACCAATAAAGATTGCTGTATCTCCGTCAGGAATATTTGATAATTCAATGTCTCCTGAATTTACAGTAATTGTATCTGAACTTGCATCACCTAAGGTAACATTACCTTTTAAGTCTGTAGTTCCTGATACTGTTAGGTCACCTGGTAGTGCCAAACTGCTTACGGATAACCCACCTTCAAGTTCTAAATCTTGAATGTGTGCCGTCCCACTTACGTATAATTCTCTCCATGCCTTAGTTGTAGAACCTAAATCAAATGCGTCATTTACATCTGGTATGAATGAAGATGATATATCCGCACCAAACGAAACAAAGTCTGTTGATGCATCACCAACACTAATATTTCCACCTAAGTTTATATTTCCTGCAATGTCCGCATCTCCTGTAAGTCTAAGATTTGAACCTGTAATTTCTCCTTCCGAAAGTAATTTACCAACTGTTGCTGTTGAAGTAACACCTAAAGTACCACCAATTGTTTGGTTTCCTGTTACAGTGACTGTACCACCAGTTATGTTGGTTATGTTTGCATTTGTTCCTGTAAGTGAGGTTATTGTTACATTAGAAATAGAATTATCTTCTATGTTACCTGTTAAATCTATTTTATCATTACCAACCCCATCATTATTTAATATATATAATGATTCGTCTCCTGACGCATAGAATGGAGTTCCGTCTAAAATAGACCCATAAGTACCGACACCTATTGTAGGTGCATTGGTTCCTGAATATATTTTTGATGTTGGTTTGAATGCCCCAGCAACTCCTTCGTCACTAGCAACGGGTGATCCAACGAATACGAAAGGTCCAGCTAAATCTGAGATCGATCCTGACGCGATTAAGACTTCACCATTTCTTGTGGTTGTAGCCTTTACACTATCTATCGAACCTCTTCTGTGTTTAATAATTTGAGCCATCTTCTTTTTTGTTTTTTTTTACTTAATTTGATTTATTACTATAAATATCTTGATTATTAGAAACCACCTAGGTCCATGATAGAATTATTATTAATATCACCTATTGTTCCTAAGTTTTCTATTTCTAACGATGCCGATCTTATTTGATTCTCTATTTGGTTCTTTATGATAGACATAGCTCCCGATACAATTAACGAGTCTTTATTTATGTCTTGTGATTGTAATGTGGTTTGACCTTCTACAACTAAGTCACCTCTTATGACTACCGAACCAGTTACCTGTAGGTCACTTGTTGATGACCAATATGATCCTGAATTACCCCATACTAAATCGTCTTGTCTTGCAATTGGTAGTTCACTTCCTTCTTGACCCGCAATCCATTGATCATTCGTAGCATCCCATAATAAAGAACCCGATACGGTACTTGGATTTACGGTATCTTTAATACTTAATCCACCAAAATTAGATTCATTACCGTTTAACTCTATAATATTATCATTAACAATAACTGTTTCAGATAATGATGATGTTACGGTTCCGTGTACAGTAAAATCTCCCGTTAAATCTAAAGACCCACTTATCTGAATATCATTAGTAGTTGCGTAGAATGAACCCGTAGGTTTAAATATATCTTGTATAGCACTGGCACCGCCTCCACCTAATTGATCACTTAATGTTCTACCCACATATTGGTAAACACTCATGTATACATACTGATTACTTGAAGGTGTACCACTTATAAATTGTACCACACCTGTTTTGTAATCAAAAGAATAGGTAGATGGTTGCCTTAAATCAGTATTTGATGGGGAGGAAGAATTAGTTGAAACAAAAAGTTTAATTAAATAACCTGGTGTGGAATCCTCAACTGTTGAGTTCGCCAAACCTGATATGGCATATTTTGGTGAAATGAAATTTACTTCTTGATCATTACTAATCAACTGTGCCCCTATACCGTCATTTGAACCAATAGGGTCTAAGAAAAACCAAACCTCTCTATTCAAATCAGATTTAGTTAATTTATGTCTGTAC
>Ga0228674_1001247_pt1 | contig 15420 bp, 14 predicted proteins | sample 1D_rmetaG_FD_189054 | JGI IMG/M metagenome (GOLD analysis project Ga0228674, IMG submission 189054) | Seawater microbial communities from Monterey Bay, California, United States - 1D_r | ecosystem: Environmental > Aquatic > Marine > Coastal | place: USA: California | collected 2016-09-26
AATTTGCGCTTGAATTTTAACTTGAATAGACCGAATGAGCACATTATTACAAAAGACGAAAGACAAAATTTTCACTTCAGTACACTCGAACAATTTAATCTATAATACTTGCTGGGAAGATCCTCGTATCGACAGAAGGATTCTTGACTTAGACCAAAACAGTAAAATCGTAATGATCACTAGCGCTGGGTGTAATGCACTTGATTATACTTTAGATAATGTAGCTAGTATTGATTGTATAGACTTAAACTTCAGACAAAATGCTGTTTTAGAATTAAAACTAGCTTTATTCGCTAAGGGCGATTTTGAGCTTTTGTTTGATTTATTTGGTAGCGGAAAAAAAGAAGACGTTTTTGAAATTTATTGCAACCAACTAAGAAAGCATTTATCAAAAGATGCGATTTCATTTTGGGATAAAGCTATCCATCATTTTGAAGCTGAATCAAATAAAAAGTCATTCTACTTTAGAGGGACATCTGGAAGTTTTGCTTGGTTATTTAACAAGTATCTATCTTCTAAACCTAAGGCTAGAAAACTTGCTCTAGCATTGCTAGAATGCAAATCTTTAGAAGAGCAAAGAGCTGTTTACACAGAGTTAGAACCTAAGATCATGGGGAACTTTGTAAAATGGATGGTTAACAGACAAATGACCATGAACTTACTTGGAGTTCCTGATGCTCAGAGAGAATTAATAGCCAGTCGTTATCCAAATGGAATGGCAGGTTTTATTCAAGACAACCTAAAGCATATTTTCACAGAACTTCCAATTTTCGATAATTATTTCTGGAGATTATACATCACAGGTTCATACACTAAAGAATGTTCTCCGAATTACCTTAAAGAAGATAATTTTGAGTTTATTAAAAACACTCACAAAATTAAAACGCATACCACTTCAATTGCTGAGTTCCTAAAAGAAAACCCTGGTGATTACACTCATTTTATTTTATTAGATCATCAAGACTGGATGGCTAATAATCGTCCTGACTTATTGGATGAAGAATGGGAACTTATACTTAAAAACAGTGCACCAAATGCAAAATATCTGTTGAGAAGTGCTGCTGCTGAGATTGACTTTCTACCGAGCTATGTTACAGAAACTGTTGACTTCAACAAGCATGCTGCTGAAGTAAACAAACAGCATAAATTTGATAGAGTTGGTACATACGGATGTACCTTGTTAGGAGAACTTAAGACTCAATAATTGTGAGTAAAGTAGTTGAAAAAAGGAAAGTTGAAATTGCCGTTCTAAGTGACATTCATTTAGGAACCTTTGGTTGTCAAGCGAAGGAAGTACTTGCTTATTTGAAAAGCATTGATCCAGAAATTTTGATTCTGAATGGTGATATCATTGATATTTGGCAATTCAGTAAAAGCTACTGGCCTAAAGCACACATGTCTGTTGTTAGAGAGATTTTGAAAATGATCACTCAAAACAAAAAGATCTATTACCTAGCAGGTAACCACGATGAGATGTTCCGTAAATTTCTTGGCTTCAAAATATTAAACTTTAAAATTGCCAATAAAGTTGTTTTAAACTTGAACGGTAAAAAGGCATGGTTTTTCCACGGAGATGTTTTTGATGTGACCATTCAACATTCTAAATGGTTGGCTAAAATAGGTGGTAAAGGTTATGATCTTTTAATACTTATCAATAGCGCTGTTAACTGGATGTCGGAAAAGATGGGGCGTGAGAAGATATCCATTTCAAAAAGAATAAAAAACGGTGTAAAAGGAGCTGTTAAATTCATCAATAGATTCGAGCAAGTTGCTGCGGATATTGCTATTGACAATGGATATGACTATGTTGTTTGCGGACACATTCACCAACCTATTATAAGAGAAATTGAAAACAGCCATGGCAAGGTAACTTACCTTAATTCTGGTGATTGGGTTGAAAACTCATCTTCGTTAGAGTTTAATAATGGGGAATGGAAACTTTATCGTTTTGAAGAAGACAACTTAAAAGTAAAAGACAAAAAGGAATTCAAAAAAGAAGAAAAGAACTCTAAAGAAATCATGAGTGAATTACTTACTGAATTTAACTCTATGAAGATGGCTGACGAATCTGAAATTTCAGAGGTTCTTTAAATACCTACTTCCAATATTCATTTAAATACGGCTATAATGGTCGCGTTTTTTCATTCACATCCGTTCTAATTACTTGATTAAGTATTTTCGCATTATGAAGCTTAAAAACTTTCTTAAAACATTAGGACCCGGAATCTTATTTGCATCAACAGCAATTGGTGTTTCACACTTAGTACAATCCACTAGAGCTGGAGCTAAATTTGGTTTTGGTTTAGTTGGTTTAGTACTGATCACAAACCTAATTAAATACCCTTTCTTCGAATACGGATCTCGATATGCTAATGCAACTGGAACTTCTCTGATCGATGGTTATAGAAGAATAGGAAAATGGATGCTTTATGTATACATGCTAATTACAGCTTTATCCATGTTCTTTGTAACTGCTGCTGTTGGCTTTGTAACGGCGGGATTTCTTGACAATCTATTTGGACTATCGACTCGATTTGGCCTAAGTTCCAATCAAATCATTCTCATTCTTTTCGCTGCCTGTACACTTGTGTTGCTTATCGGTAAATACAAGGTCTTAGATAAAATGATCAAGATTATAGGTATAGCTTTACTCTTCTCTACCCTTATCGCTTTTGTCCTAACTTTAATTAATGGTCCTGTTGAACCACATACAGGGTTTATCGAACCTGTTTTATGGGAGATGGATAATCTTCCTTTTATTATTGCTTTAATGGGATGGATGCCCACTGCTGTAGACTTATCTACCTGGAATTCTATCTGGACCGTTGAAAGGATAAAAGAAACTGACTACAAGCCAAGCTTAAAAGAAACATTAGCAGATTTCAATTTCGGTTATATTGTTTCAGCTATTCTTTCTCTTTGTTTTATTACCCTGGGAGCTTATTTAATGTTTGGTTCAGGAAAAACCTTACCAGATGCAGCTCACTTGTTTGCAGGAACAGTCGTTGAAATGTATACATCAGCAATGGGATCTTGGAGTTTTTACTTAATAGCAATTGCTTCCTTCAGCATAATGTTTGGTACTGCCATTGCAGTATTTGATGGTTACGCTAGGTCTATGTCAAAGTGCTTCTCATTAATCACAGAGAAAAAAGAAAATAACAGAAACTACTCTATCACTTTAATCACCTTGATTATTATATCCTATTTTATTGTTAACCAATTCACTCACAAACTAAAAGACCTTGTGGATCTGGCAATGATCATATCCTTTATAATCGCTCCGATCATCGCAATTGTAAACTTCAAATTAGTAGGCAAGAAATATGTTGGTAAGGAACATGAACCTAAAACTTGGCTGAAAATATTATCCTATATCGGAATAGCTGTTCTAAGTGGATTTACGCTTTTCTTTATTTTTTATCGAATTCTTATGTAAATAAGGTATCCTTTTGCTGAACATTATAATAAGTGAATTCTGATACGAACTGTGTTTTACAAAGCTCTAGGGAGATATGCAGCTCAAGGCTTCTTTATGATTTCAGGGACCTCTGTTTTCTTTATATTACTATTCGTGATGGTTCAAGTACTCGGTCACTTTACGGGTGAAGACATTGTAAACTTGATGTTTGCCGGTAGGTAATCCACATTTAAATATCCCCAAAAAAAAGAGCTGTTTCACAACAGCTCTTTCTATTTTATAGACTCTTCAGTCCAATCTTTTACTTGATAATACTAAGCGTACATTTCTGACTTAGGTGGTTCGAAACTAGTTAAAGTAATTCCGTCAACTGCCATTTTATACTCTTCAATCGTTGGAGTTCTACCTAAGATTGTTGAAAGAACTACTACCGGAGTTGAAGACAATAAAGACTCCCCTTTTTTCTCTTCTGAATCCTTAACAACTCTTCCTTGGAATAAACGAGTTGATGTAGCCATTACTGTATCACCTGGTGCAGCTTTTTCTTGGTTACCCATACATAAGTTACAACCTGGACGCTCTAGGTATAAAATATTCTCATACTCTTTACGAGCAGCATTCTTTGGATCAGCATCGTTAAATTCAAATCCAGCATACTTAGTTAAAACATCCCAATCTCCTTCAGCCTTTAACTCATCAACAATATTATATGTTGGTGGAGCTACTACTAATGGTGCATTAAATACAACGCTTCCTTTTTGAGATTCTATGTTCTTTAGCATCTGAGCTAATATTTTCATATCCCCTTTGTGAACCATACAAGACCCAATAAAACCAAGATCTACTTTCTTCTCTCCTCCGTAGAAAGATAATGGTCTAATACAGTCGTGCGTATATCTCTTAGAAACATCTTCATTGTGAACATCAGGATCAGCAATCATTGGCTCAGCTATTTTGTCCAAGTCAATTTCAACCTCTGCATAATACTTCGCATTATCATCAGGTCTTAAAGCTGGTTTCTCTCCAGACGTTATTTGATTGATTCTGTTTTGAGCGATATCAATTAAACCTTGAAGAACTTTCCCTTCATTGTCCATTCCTTTATCGATCATGATCTGAATTCTTCCTTTCGCGATCTCTAGAGACTCAATTAAGGTCTTATCTTCAGAAACACAAACAGAAGCTTTTGCTTTCATTTCTGCTGTCCAGTCAGTAAATGTAAAAGCTTGATCAGAAGTTAAAGTTCCAATATGAACTTCAATTATTCTTCCTTGGAAAACATTTTCTCCTCCAAATTGCTTTAACATTTGAGATTGAGTAGCATGAACAACATCACGGAAATCCATAAAGTGCTCCATATTTCCTTTGAATGTTACCTTAACTGATTCTGGGATTGGCATTGAAGCCTCTCCTGTAGCCAAAGCTAAAGCAACCGTTCCTGAATCTGCTCCAAAAGCAACACCTTTAGACATTCTTGTGTGTGAATCTCCACCGATAATGATTGCCCAATCATCCACAGTTAAATCATTCAATACTTTATGAATAACATCTGTCATTGCATGATAATCTCCTTCTGGATCACGAGCTGTAATCAGTCCGAAGTTATTCATGAAGCTCATTAACTTAGGAATATTCTCTTGTGCTTTTTTATCCCAAACAGAAGCTGTGTGACAACCAGATTGGTAAGCTCCGTCAACTATTGGAGAAATAACTGTAGCAGCCATCATCTCTAACTCTTGAGAAGTCATCAGTCCTGTTGTATCTTGAGATCCAACAATATTTACCTCAACTCTAACATCTGAACCTGCGTGTAGTGTTTTTCCTGGAGTGCTACCTACAGCGTTCTTATTGAAAATCTTTTCAACTGCTGTTAAACCTTGTCCTTCGTGAGAAATCTCTTTTGCTTTAGCATATACCTCAGGAATATCCATCCCTAATGTTTTACAAGCAAATGTTTGAAGCTTCTTACCGAATACAACGGCATAAGATCCACCAGCCTTCATGAACTCTACTTTTTGTGGAGTAAACGCTGCTGAAATATCTTTTACTGCTTTACCATCTTTGTAAAGCATTTTCTCTTTTGTATTGATTGTGAACACATCTCCCGTCTTCACCTCATACTCTTCTTCTAATACTGGCTCACCGTCTTCATTCATTACAGTATTACCGTCAGCATCTTTCTTGGTCACCCAGTTTTTAAGGTCTAAACCAATACCACCAGTCACTCCTACTGTAGTTAAGAAAATTGGAGAAATTCCATTTGTTCCTGCTACAACAGGTGCGAAGTTGATAAACGGAACGTATTCGCTGAATTGCTTACCAATCCATAAAGCAACGTTGTTTACACCAGACATTCTTGACGAACCAACTCCCATTGTTCCCTTCTCAGCTGTAAGCATAACTCTCTTATCAGGATGCTGTGCTTGAACTGCTTTTAATTCCTCTTGTTGATCTTTATTGTGTTCGAATAAACATTGACCGTGTAATTCTCTATCAGATCTAGAGTGAGCATCAGAACCTGGAGATAATAAATCAGTTGAAATATCACCAACACCAGCAACAAAAGCTACTACTTCAATCTCCTCATCAACTTCTGGTAAATTGGTAAAGAATTCTGCCTTTGCATAACTCTCTACAATTTCTTTAGCGATATCGTTTCCTGCTTTAATCGCATTCTCTAATCTCTCCGTATCTGCTTCATACAAGAACACTTGTGTCTTTAATACATCTGCAGCCTCGGTAGCAATTACTAAATCACTTCCTAAAGCTAAATCCAAAAGCACTTCAATTGAAGGACCTCCTTTCATGTGAGAAAGTAATTCAAAAGCAAAAGCAACAGAGATTTCCTCTAATTGTGTTTCACCTAAAATCACTTCTTTCAAAAACTTAGCTTTCGCTCCAGCTGCACTTGTTGTTCCTGGAAGGGTATTATAAATAAAGAAATCTAAAGACTCTTTTCTATGCGCGTTATTCGCATCTTTAATCTGAACGATTAATTGCTCTACTAAAGCAGCATCTTCAATTGGCTTAGGATGAAGTCCATTCATCTTACGCTCTTTAATCTCTAATAGATAGTCGTCATAAATGTTCATAAATGATATCTGTTTTTGTTTGCAGAAACCGTATACTCTAATCCAATTAAAAAGATTCGACTTATTCCGAATACCTCTTTACTTCAACTAGGCAGCCTCTTATTATTGTTAAAACCTGTGTTTTTCAAAGGGCAAATTTAAGAAAAATAATCGTCCTAAACACCTGTGTTTACTAGTATTTTAAGATCTCTGACTTAGATTTATTCTAAATAAGAACGTAAATTTGAAACCACTCACTTCGAATAACGTCTAAAGCTCGTTTTACTTAGACTTCGAAACAAAACAATAGACTATGAAAGTTGCTATCCAAGGTATGGCGAATAGTTTCCACGACATTGCTGCTAGAAAGCATTTTGGAGATGACATTGAAACTGTATTCTGCTCTACGTTTAGAGAAACTTGTGAAATCCTTGACGCTAAACAAGTAGACCATGCAATCATGGCAATTGAAAATAGCATTGCTGGATGCTTACTTCAAAACTTCTTCTTACTTAAAGATTTTAAGCTAAGAATCGCTGGTGAAGTATACTTACATATTCAGATGAACCTTATGGCTCTTCCTGGAACGAAAATTGAGGACCTAGAAACGGTTCAATCCCACCCTATCGCAATACGCCAATGTTCTCAATACCTTAACACGCTTCACGACATGGAAGTGTTGGAGAAAAAAGATACGGCTGGATGTGCACAGGAAATTGCTGAAAACAAGCTGAAAAATGTAGCTGCAATTGCAAACGAAGCTGCCGCTAACGCTAATGGATTGGAAATTCTGGAGAAAAGGATTGAAACAAATAAGCAAAACTTCACTCGTTTCTTTATCCTAAGTAAAGAACCAGTTACGGTTGAAAAAACAAATAAAGCAACCTTGAGTTTTCAAATCGGACACAAAACTGGAGGGCTTGCTGAAGTTTTAAATACTTTTTCTAAATACGATATAAACCTATCAATGATCCAATCTATACCAGTTATTGGTAGTCCGAACGACTATCTCTTTAACATAGATCTAACTTGGATTGATAGGGCAAATTATGACAAGTCCATCTATGAATTGTTAAGAAAAGTTGTGAACTTGTCAATACTAGGAGAATACAAACAAGCAGAGAGACCAATTATATAATGGAATTAAAAGGAATAAAAGACTGGGGAATTAACATCAACGATAAATTAATCGTTTCGGGTCCATGTAGCGCAGAATCAGAGGAACAAGTGGTTAACACTTGTAAAGCTTTGGCAGCAAACAATAAAGTAAACATGTTACGTGCTGGTATATGGAAACCTAGAACACGTCCGAATTCTTTCGAAGGAATTGGAAGTGTCGGTTTAGAATGGTTGGTTCAAGCAAAAAAAGAAACAGGTTTACCTATTTCCACAGAAGTTGCTAACCCTGAGCATATCGAAGAATGCCTTAAAGCTGGTGTTGATGTAATATGGCTGGGTGCGAGAACAACGGTTAACCCTTTTGCTGTGCAAGCAATTGCTGACAGATTAAGAGGTGTTGACATTCCTGTCATGGTAAAAAACCCAATTAATCCTGATGTACAATTATGGAGGGGTGCAATTGAGAGATTATATAATTCAGGAATTAATAAGATCGCTGCTATTCATAGAGGATTTTCTTCATTCCAAGAAACGGCATATAGAAATGAGCCTAAATGGGAATTAGCTATTGAGTTAAAGACACTGATCAAAGACATTGAAATCATTTGTGATCCTTCACATATTTGTGGAAATAGAGAGTTGATACCAATGGTATCTCAAAAGGCTCTTGATTTGGCTATGGACGGATTAATGATTGAGTCTCATGAAAACCCTGATGTAGCCTTAAGTGATGCTGCTCAGCAATTAAAGCCTAATGATTTAATTTCTTTAATCGACAATTTACATTTTAGACATGAGGAGTTTGATAATTCTTTAATGGCAGATAAACTGGTTGATCTTAGAAGCGATATTGATCATATGGATACCGAAATTTTAGAAACTCTTTCTAAAAGAATGAAGGTTGCCGAGCAAATTGGTCAGTTTAAAAAGGATAACGAAGTAACGGTACTTCAAGTAAATAGATGGGAAGAAATTCTTGAAAACAGATTGAAGATGTCTGGAGCTTTAGGCCTTTCTGATGACTTTATTAAAGAGTTGCTGAACTTAATTCATAAAGAATCTATTTCTAAGCAAAGAAGAATTTTAGAAGACTAAGAAATGTATCGCTTTAAAACTCCTGCTCTTGCAAAAGCATTTTATGCCTCTTGTGTTTGGTCTAAACCAAAGAAGGAGAATAAAGTTTATTTAACATTTGATGATGGACCTCATCCTAAAATAACAGGTGAGGTTCTTGATCTTTTAAAAGAGTTTAATGCAAAAGCTACCTTCTTTTGTGTCGGTGAAAATGTTGCCAAACACCCTGAAACCTTTCAAAGAATTTTAGATGAAGGTCATGCAGTAGGTAATCATACCTACAATCATTTAAACGGTTTTGAGACATCAAAAGAAGAATACATCAACAATATTAAGAAAGCCGATAAACTAATCAGCTCATCTTTATTTCGTCCGCCTTACGGAAAGATAAAATCAGGCCAGCTGAAAGCTTTAAAAAAAGATTATCAAATCATAATGTGGAGTTTAATAGCTGGAGACTGGGATATTTCACTAACCAAGGAACAGTGTTTTTATGCTATAAAAGGAAATCTTAAGTCAGGAGATATTGTGGTCTTACACGATAGTGAAAAGGCTTATGAAAAGATGATTTTCACCTTAGAAAAGACCTTAGAATTAGCAAAACACAAAGGCTTTGAATTAGCCAAGCTTTAATAGGGATTTCAATCAGTCAAATTCTTATTTTTACACCTTCAAATTTTAACACATGATAAAAGTTACTTTACCTGACGGTTCAGTTAGAGAATACGAATCTGGAGCAACATCTATGGATGTAGCCTTAAGTATTAGTGAAGGCTTAGCTCGTAACGTGCTAAGTGCTGAAGTAAATGGAGAAGTATGGGATCTAAGCAGACCTATTACTGAAGACTCTGATGTAAAGCTTCACACCTGGAACGATGCTGATGGTAAAGATACTTTTTGGCATTCATCTGCTCACCTTATGGCTGAAGCAATTGATGCGATTTATCCTGGCGTTAAGTTCTGGGTTGGACCTCCGTCTAAAAACGGTGGTTTCTATTATGATATCGACTTAGGTGAAGATCAAGTTATTTCTGAAAAAGACTTTGCGAAGATTGAGCAAAAGATGAAGGAACTTGCGAAGCAAAAGAATGAGTTCGTTAGAAAAGAAATGCCTAAAGCTGAAGCAACAAAGTACTTCACTGAAAAAGGAGATGAATATAAATTAGACTTACTGGAAGGTTTAGAAGATGGTAACATCACATTCTATACGCAAGGAGAGTTTACTGATTTATGTCGTGGACCACATATCCCTCATACCGGACATATTAAGGCTATTAAAATCTTAAATGTTGCCGGAGCCTATTGGAAGGGAGATGAAAAGAACAAGCAATTAACTCGATTATACGGTATCACTTTCCCTAAAAAGAAAGAATTGGATGAGTATATGGTTATGCTTGAAGAAGCAAAGAAGAGAGATCATAGAAAACTAGGTAAAGAGTTAGAGCTATTTACTTTCTCTCAAAAAGTAGGTCAAGGTCTTCCGTTATGGTTACCTAAAGGTGCTATGTTAAGAGAGCGTTTGGAGAACTTTTTGAAGAAAGCTCAAATGGCAGCTGGTTACGAGCCAGTAATTACTCCTCATATTGGAAACAAAGAACTATATGTTTGTTCTGGTCACTATCAGAAATATGGAGCAGATTCTTTTCAACCGATTAGCACTCCTGCGGAAGGTGAAGAGTTCTTATTAAAACCAATGAACTGTCCGCATCACTGTGAAATTTACAAATCTAAACCAAGATCATATAAAGATTTACCAGTAAGGTATGCTGAATTTGGAACCGTTTATAGATACGAGCAATCTGGAGAACTTCATGGTTTAACTAGAGTAAGAGGATTTACTCAAGATGATGCCCATCTATTTTGTCGACCAGATCAGGTTAAAGAAGAATTCTCTAAGGTAATTGACCTTGTTTTATATGTATTTAAAGCATTAGGATTTACTGAATATACTGCACAAATCTCTTTAAGAGATAAAGAAGATCGTTCTAAGTATCTAGGAGATGAAGCTCAATGGGAGTTAGCTGAGCAAGCAATTATTGATACTACCCTAGAGAAAGGATTAAATACAATCACAGAATATGGTGAAGCTGCGTTCTACGGACCAAAGCTTGACTTCATGGTTAAAGATGCAATTGGTAGAAGTTGGCAATTGGGTACTATCCAAGTTGATTACAACTTACCAAAACGTTTCGAACTAGAGTATACTGGATCTGATAGCCAAAAACACAGACCAGTAATGATACATAGAGCACCTTTTGGATCATTAGAAAGGTTCACCGCTGTATTGATTGAACATTGCGCTGGAAAGTTCCCTTTATGGTTAACTCCAGACCAGGTTGCAATCCTTCCATTGTCTGAAAACTACAACGATGAGTGCCAAAAACTTTTAAATGTCCTGAATAATTACGAAATTCGCGGATTCGTTGATGACAGAAACGAGACGATTGGAAAGAAGATTCGTGATAACGAAATGAAGAAAGTCCCGTATTTACTAGTAATTGGTGAGAAAGAGTTAAGCAATAACACTGTTGCCGTGCGAAAGCAAGGAGAAGGTGATATTGGTACTTTTTCAGTTGAAGAATTTGCGAATTTGATTAACAACGAGATAAAAAAAGATTTAAACGACAACAATAATTAATGAATCCAAGAAGAAGAGGAAATAAAAGGCCACCTAGAAGACCAGAGAATCCGCATAAGATTAACGAACATATCCGCGCTACCAAAGTAAGATTGGTTGGGGAAAATGTTGATGTTGATGTCTATTCTTTAGACGATGCAAAGAAAATTGCTAAAGAACAAGATTTGGATTTGGTTGAAATCTCTCCAAAGGCTGACCCACCTGTTTGTAAAGTAATAGACTATAAAAAGTTTCTTTACGATCAGAAGAAGAAGCAAAAAGAGATTAAGAACAAGGCTCAAAAAGTTGTCATTAAGGAAATCCGTTTCGGTCCTAACACAGAGGAGCATGATTTAGAATTTAAACTAAAGCATGCCATCAAATTCTTACAAGACGGTTCTAAATTGAAAGCATACGTTTTCTTTAAAGGAAGGTCTATCGTATTTAAAGATCGTGGGGAGATTTTACTATTGAAATTTGCTCAGGAATTAGAGGAATACGGAAAAGTGGAGCAACTACCTAAGTTAGAAGGTAAAAGGATGACAATGTTCATCGCTCCAAAAGTGAAAAAGTAAATTAGTTAAAGTTTAAATAGGAGTTATGCCAAAAATGAAAACAAAAGGCAGTGCCAAGAAGAGATTCAAATTAACTGGTACTGGGAAGATCAAAAGAAAGCACGCTTTCAAAAGTCACATCTTAACAAAGAAAGAGACAAAGCAAAAGCGTAACCTAACAAAAGCTGGATTAGTTCATACAGCTGATGAAGGGAATGTTAAAGTAATGCTTACAATAGGTAAGTAATTTTATTAATCAGGTTAGTTGTTTAACCGGGTAATTAGCCCCAAAAGAGCTCATGTATTTGAGACGCTAACTATCAAAAAACCAAAGAATTATGCCAAGATCGGTAAATGTCGTAGCTGCAAGAGCGAGACGTAAAAAAGTAATGAAGCAAGCCAAAGGATACTTTGGTAGAAGAAAAAATGTTTGGACTGTATCTAAGAATGCTGTAGAAAAAGGTTTACAGTATGCTTACAGAGATAGAAGACAAAAGAAGAGAACTTTCAGAGCTCTATGGATTACTCGTATTAACGCGGGTGCTAGAGAGTACGGAATGTCTTATTCTCAATTCATGGGATTAGTTAACAAGAAAGATATCAAATTGAACAGAAAAGTTCTTGCTGATTTAGCTTGTAACCACCCAGAGGCTTTTAAAGCTGTGGTTGACTCAGTAAAATAAACTTATCTAATTTTATAGAAAAGGCGGTCTTCGGATCGCCTTTTTTTATGGACTTGTTTTTGCTAACTTCCAATCATGAAAAAGCTATTATATATTTTGATATTGTTTTCATCCTTGCTTAATGCTCAGGATGAATATCCTTTATACGAGATGAATGGTTTAACATTACTCGGTATTGATACCCTAATGAACAATGGATATTGGAATTATGATTATGGTAACTTATTGGAAAAGTTTGATGAAGGAGATTCTTTAAGCTTAAAACAAAGAACTGTTTTATACTATGGAGCAGCTTTAGATCCTGGTTATGGACCATACAAAACGATGTCACTTGAGAATGATGTTCATAATCTAAACAATATTAATCAGTACAAAGAAGCAATAGAATTAGCTGATACCATTCTAAAGACTCGTCCTACAAGCATGATGGCTCTATTGGAAAAATCATTCGCATTAAGAAAAGAAAGAGATACTACTGCAGCTAATATGAGTAGTTTTCAAATGAGACAAATAAAAGAAACGGTATTAAGTTCAGGTGACGGAAAAACTCCTGCAACAGCTTACATTGTTACTTCGAGAAAAGATATCGATGTAATTAATGCACATAATCGATATTTTGTAATCAAAGCGAAAGAAAAATTAATAGACAAAGTTTACTATTCAGAATACATCATTAACGTTAAAGGAAAAAAACAAAAGCTTTATTATAATATAGATCTGATATGGAAATATGGCCTTCCCTAGGTTAAAATCCAGTCTCTTTTAGCCATTTTTCAGCTGTATTAATTAAAACCTCTTTTTGCTTATAAGTCTTATTATTCCAATTATTCAATATGAGTTTTGATCTAGGATTCTTTTCAAATAGATTTGAATACTTGTTTACAAACCTCCAATATAAAGCATCCCAAATATCTGACCAGTCGCCTTTTTGATAGTCAGACATTTTAATGATATAGCTTGATGAACAGATATATGGTTTGGTAGCAAATAGACCTCCATCTGCAAACTGACTCATCCCATAAACATTAGGTACCATCACCCAATCATAAGCATCTATAAATAACTCCATAAACCATTTATAAACCTCATCAGGATGAACTTCGCACAGCAACATAAAGTTCCCTAACACCATCAATCGTTCAATATGATGACAATACGCATTATTGAGAACTTTCTGAATAGTTTCATCAATTGGCTTAATCCCTGTTGTTCCAGAATAAAATGAATTTGGTAGCTTATTATCAAGATTAAGAAAGTTTGTACTTCTCTGCTTTCTTCCATGAACTTCATAAATCCCTCTTACAAACTCTCTCCATCCAATTATCTGTCTTATAAATCCTTCTAAGGAATTTATTGGAACACAATTCTGTTTAGCATAAATTAATGACTTTTTAATTACTTGTTTTGGCTCAAGCAATCCATTGTTAATTAATAAACTTAATACACTATGATGATTGAATACACCAGAACGAAGTATAGCATCTTCGTACTTTCCAAATTGATGAAAACGAATTTCAAAAAATTGTTCTAGCCACAAAACAGCTTCACTCCTAGTTACAGGGTAATTTACCACTTGACTTAAATGACCATAGTTATCCGGAAACTCTTTCTCAACTCTTGTAATAGATTGCTTCCAATAATCATTAATAGGTGGGAAGTTTATAAAAGGAACCTGTTCTCCTTTTTTATATTTCTTTCTATTATCTTCATCAAAACTCCACTTTCCTCCTTTTGGTTGGCCATTTTCTAATAGGATATTTTCTCGTTTTCTCATCTTCTGATAAAACTGAGCATGGAGATATTTCTTTCTACTTGACTGAAAGAAGTATTTTATGTCAGACGATTGAAGTAAAAACTGAGGATTATTAAGATACTCAATTGTTAATCCAGACCGGTTTAACCTTCTCATTAACCAATCATCAGTTACGGGAAAAAGCTTAATCATTTCTACTCCTTTCCTTTTTAGAACAGACAACAATTGATTGGTATCTGACTCTTCTGTATTTGAATCAACATAATTTACATGAAACCCCTTACTAACTAAATCATCTCTATATGCTGACATTGTAGCGATATGAAATGCTATCTTTTGTTTGTGAAATTTAAATTGCTTAAAAAACAACTGTTCTTCAATGATATAAACTGGTATTTCTTTATCTATATACTCAGGACGAAATAACTGATGTGGATATATTATTTGAACTGTATGGATTGCCATTAGTTATCCCAATTTTCTGGAGGAAACTCAGTTAATCTCACATATGGATAAGAAGCTGATTTCTTTAGGGTATAATAAGAGTTTAAACCAGATATACCAACTGTGTCTGACTTCTCAAGATCCACATAATACAATTCATTCAAACATTCTTTTTCAACCTCCAAAAATTCAACCCTTCCAACAATCATCGAAGTTTGACTTGATCTAATTGGAATAATTTCCTCTAAAGACAAACCCATTTTTATTTTACTTTCTCTCACAAAAGGAGCTTGAAACTCATTAATATACTCTTCCGTTAGTCCACACTCTTTAAATTCTGAATGTTCTTTTGGAAGTTTAACAGATGTATAATGAGCCTTCTTTTGAAAACCAGAGGCAACATGATTGATCGTATATTCTCTATTATTCTTAATGTTATCAAGAGTATTTCTTTCGACCGTAGAAGGTCTCATAATAAAGCCAATTAAGGCAGGGTTAGAGCTTAGGTGCACTACAGAACTAATAATAGCCAGATTAGAAAACTCCCCATCCTTCGTGCCAACCAGGTTTGCTGGTTTAATACCTGTAATCGAGTTAATAAGGTTTAATCTCTTTTTTCGATCCAAACTCTCTATATCTTCTCTAGTCCATCTCATTTTCTAGTATGTCTATTTAGTATAATAT
>Ga0228674_1001251_pt1 | contig 15412 bp, 18 predicted proteins | sample 1D_rmetaG_FD_189054 | JGI IMG/M metagenome (GOLD analysis project Ga0228674, IMG submission 189054) | Seawater microbial communities from Monterey Bay, California, United States - 1D_r | ecosystem: Environmental > Aquatic > Marine > Coastal | place: USA: California | collected 2016-09-26
CTTCAGCTCGCATTCTTCAAGGCACAAATTCCAGATCAAGATATGCCTCAAGACGCGGCCTTTTTCTCTGGCCTGTATCGCTTTGCACGAAAAAATAAAATTAAATATGTGCTAACAGGCGGTAATTTTTCAACAGAATGTTGCCGTGAGCCAGAGGAGTGGGGAGGTTACCCAGGCATAGACAAAAGGCTCTTCAAAGATATACATAAACAGTTTGGTGAAAAAAAGCTGGAGACGTTTCCTCTTCTCGATATTTTCCGATACAAAGTCTTTTATCAATATGTCTTGGGTATGAAAGTCGTCAAACCACTCAATTTGCACACTTATAATAAAGAAGATGCAGAAAATACGCTTGCAGAATTCTGTGGGTGGGAATCCTTCAAGCATAAGCATCATGAGTCTAGGTTTACTCGTTTCTATGAAGATTATTGGATGCCAAGAAAGTTTGGATACGAGAAACGTCGAGCGCATTTCTCAAGTCTGATTATGACTTCCCAAATGTCTAGAGATGAAGCTTTAAATCGATTAAAAACTTCTGAGCTTGACGAAGATTTTTTAAACAAAGAGTTTAGTTATGTAGCGAAAAAACTAGAAGTTACTGATGATGAGCTGCGTGAGATTTTTAATGGGACTAACAAGACTTTTAAGCAATATAAGAATAAGCATTGGGTTATAGGTATTGGAGCCAAAGTAATGTCAATGCTTAAATTAGAAGATAGGTTGTTTAGATGATAGGAATTTTAGACTATGGAGTTGGTAATGTTCAGGCCTTTGGTAATCTGTATTCGGAATTAAGTATTCCGTGGAAGCTGGTTTCAAATGAGTCTGATTTTGATCATGTCACTCATATAATTCTTCCTGGGGTTGGATCTTTTGATTATGCGATGACTTTGATTGATGAATCTAGATTAAGGGGAAGACTTGATCATCTTGTGTTGAATGTGAAGATACCTGTATTGGGAGTCTGTATTGGCATGCAAATGATGGGGAAAAAAAGTGAGGAGGGTCAACTATCTGGATTAGGCTGGTTGGATGCAACGTCTAAAAGAATAGAATTTGATCCGGATGATCACTTGAAGGCATTACCTCTGCCTCATATGGGCTGGAATACTATCCAAATCCTTCAAAGTAGCAGTCTACTCAACGATATTGAGGCAAGTGAATACTTTTATTTCTTACACTCTTATTTCTTATCTTGTAATGATCCAGATATTATTTTAGCCGAAGCGAAATACGGTGCCACGGTGACGAGTTTGGTTCGGCAGGAGAATATTTATGGAATTCAGCAGCACCCTGAGAAAAGTCACGACGCGGGTGTTAAATTACTTAGGAACTTTGCAAGTATCTAGATGTTAATGTCCCGAATAATTCCTGTCTTGCTCATTAGAAATAAGGGCCTTATTAAAACCGTTAAATTTAGGGAAGATAAGTATTTGGGAGACCCTATTAACGCAGTAAAGATTTTTAATGAAAAGAAAGTCGATGAGATAATTCTACTAGACATAGATGCGACGACTCGAGCGCGGGATCCAAATTATAAGTTGATTCAAAGTATTGCTGCACAATGTAGGTCTCCCTTGTGTTATGGCGGAGGTATTAAGTCAGTAGAAATAGCGAAGAAGATACTGTCGCTTGGAGTGGAAAAAGTAGCAGTAAGCACAGAGGCAATTAAAAACCTATTTTTTCTAAATGAACTTGTGTCGGAAATTGGTGCGCAAAGCGTTGTGGTGGTCTTGGACGTAAAGAAAAAGCTATTAGGTGGTTATGAAGTTATGATCTCTAACGGATCTGAGAAGACTGGTTATACACCTATCGAATTTCTGGAAAAAATCAGAGACGTCGGTGTCGGTGAAATAGTAATCAACTCCATAGATAACGATGGAATGATGACTGGTTATCCATTTGATTTATTCGACAAGTTGAAGAAACATATTGATGTACCAATGACGATTCTTGGCGGTGCTGGCACTGAAGCAGATTTGAAATCGGCAGTTGCACGGTATGGCACCATAGGGGTAGCGGCTGGAAGCTACTTTGTCTACAAAGGCAAGTATAAGGCGGTATTGATTGACTATCCTAATAACCCAAGAGATATATAGCTAAGTAACATGCTAGAAAATGTCTTGGACTTGTTAAGTTAAATATACAGACTCAAGAAAGTAGTTTAATTTTGTTTGATGGGTACCAGGGTTGAGTTGATACTTCTTATAAAGGTAGCTGGCTAACTCAGATATGGGATATTCAAAGCAATACACAGGTTAGTTTTCTGCTTACGTTGAGTCATATCAGCTAGATTGAGCACCTAATTGTAAATAAGAGGTTTAAAATCCTACATGGAGATTTAGTCAGAATGTTTAATAATAAGACGTTATTAATAACAGGGGGCACGGGATCTTTTGGCCATGCTGTACTCAAAAAGTTTCTTCAAAGTGACTTAAAAGAAATCAGAATATTTAGTCGAGATGAAAAAAAACAGGATGATATGCGCAAACTCTTTAATTCTCCTAAACTTAGGTTTTTTGTTGGAGATGTCAGAGATTATCGCAGCGTTTTAGACTCAATTCGTGGAGTGGATTTTATTTTTCACGCAGCCGCGCTTAAACAGGTCCCAAGTTGTGAATTTTATCCAATGGAAGCAGTTAAAACTAATGTACTTGGTACCGAAAATGTTTTGGAGGCGGCTATTGTGAGTGGAGTGTCAAAAGTTGTTTGTTTGAGTACAGATAAGGCAGTCTATCCAATAAATGCTATGGGCATTTCTAAAGCAATGATGGAAAAAGTAATGGTTGCTAAGGCTCGAACGGTGGATCAATCTCAAACAATGATTTGCGGAACGCGCTACGGAAATGTAATGGCGTCCAGAGGCTCGGTAATTCCTTTATTCCTGCGTCAAATTTTCTCTGACCAACCTATTAGTGTTACTGACCCTGAAATGACAAGGTTTATGATGACACTAGATGATGCCGTAGAATTAGTGTTACATGCTTTCACTAGCGGGTCTAATGGCGATATCTTCGTACAGAAAGCTCCTGCCGCGACTATAGATGTTCTAGTTAAAGCCCTCCTACGTATTACAGGAAAGCATGAATCTCCAGTAAACACAATTGGGACACGACACGGTGAAAAACTGTTTGAAGCTTTATGCTCCAGAGAAGAGATGTTTGTAGCAACGGATCAGGGTAACTACTATCGTATCCCTTCTGATGATCGCGACCTAAATTATTCCAAGTACCATGATGAAGGTGAGAGAGATCTATCTAAAGTGGAAGATTATAATTCTCATAACACTGAGCGCCTTGATGTTGATGGAATGGTGAAATTGTTACATAAATTAGATTTTATACGTGAGATCTCATCAGGTAGTACTGTCGTGCCTGAGGGGGTTTAGATGCGAATTGTCGTTACAGGTTCCGAGGGTTTTATTGGGAGAAACTTGTGTCTTCGGCTAAAAGAAAAGGAGCAGTACCAGGTCCTCGGGATCAGCCGTGAGACAACAAAAGAACAAGCATCATTGTTGCTATCCCAAGCTGATTTTGTGTTCCATCTTGCAGGTGTCAATCGCCCGAAGGGACTTGATACCTTTCAAAATGGGAATGTTGATTTAACCAGTTATGTCGTTAAAACTCTCGAAGGTCATGGCCGACATGTTCCATTAGTTTTAAGTTCCTCAACCCAGGTAAAACAAGATAACCAGTATGGAAAAAGCAAGTTAGCGGCGGAGAAAGACGTAAAAGACTACTCAAAAAGAACTGGTGCACCACACTACATTTATAGGTTGCCCAATGTTTTTGGAAAGTGGTGTAAGCCAAACTATAACTCATTTGTAGCTACATTTTGCTACAATGTTATGCATGGGATTGAGCTTTCTATCGATGATGCAAGTGCTGAGGTAACACTGGTTTCCATAGATGATGTATGTGAATCTTTTCTTGAATTACTGTCAGAGATGCCGAATTCAAACTATCCTGTTGCCCACCCTGAATACAGCACTACAGTTGGTGAGGTGGCAGCACTTATCTCTTCATTTAAGTCGTCCCGAGATAACCTTATTGTTGAGTCTGTTGGTACTGGTCTGACACGCCTTTTGTATTCAACCTTCTTAAGTTATGCGCCGACGGAAACGTTTAGTTATAGTATACCTAGTCATGTTGATGAGCGCGGTATGTTTTGCGAGATGCTTAAAACCAGAGATTCGGGACAGCTCTCGTTCTTTACAGCTCACCCTGGGATCACCCGTGGTGGCCATTATCATCATACAAAGACTGAAAAATTTTTGGTAATCAAAGGGAGTGCTCGTTTTAGGTTCCGTCATGTACTGACAAATGAGGAGTTTAGTATTGATACCTCTGATAAAACTCCAATGATTGTTGAAACGGTTCCTGGGTGGAGCCACGATATTACAAATAATGGTGACGATGATCTAATGGTGATGCTATGGGCGAACGAACTTTTCGATCATGATAAACCTGACACTATAGAGAGCATAATAGATAATGAAAAAACTTAAAGTCTGCACAGTAGTTGGTACTAGGCCGGAAATTATAAGACTTTCGCGAGTGATGGCAGTACTTGATGAATATTGCGAACATATTATTGTTCATACTGGGCAAAACTATGATTATGAATTAAATCAAATTTTCTTTGATGATCTCGAGCTGCGTATGCCAGACCACTTTTTAGATGCGGCAGGTACAAATGGAGCTGAGACAATCGGAAATGTAATTATAGCAGTCGATAAAATGCTTGCTAAAGAGACTCCGGATGCAATGCTGGTGCTTGGAGATACTAATAGCTGTATGGCAGCAATCCCGGCTAAACGGCGCAAGATCCCAATTTTCCACATGGAAGCCGGCAATCGCTGTTTCGATATGCGTGTTCCTGAAGAGATAAATAGAAAAATCGTAGATCATACTGCAGACATCAATCTAACTTATAGCTCGATCGCACGAGAGTATTTGTTACGTGAGGGTTTATCACCGGACATGATTATAAAGACTGGTAGCCCGATGTTTGAAGTGCTTAGACATTATCGAGAGAAAATCGATGCTTCTGATATTTTATCCAAGCTTGATTTGAAGTCCGGTCAGTATTTTCTAGTGAGTGCACATCGTGAGGAAAATATCGACTCTGTTTTGAATTTTGGTAATCTTGTTGATACGCTCAACAGTATTGCTGAGGTCTATGATTTGCCGATTATTGTGTCTACGCATCCGCGGACCCAAAAGAAAATCGACGCGTTTGGTTCTGCATTTAACCATAAAGTTAGGCTGCTAAAACCTCTTGGATTTACTGATTATAATATGCTTCAATTAAATGCTAAGGCAACGCTATCTGATAGTGGAACCATTAATGAGGAGTCGTCAGTAATGAATTTTCCCGCCTTGAATCTTAGGGAGGCACACGAACGACCTGAGGGGATGGAGGAAGCTGCCGTCATGATGGTTGGCTTAGAGTCCGAACGTGTTTTGCAGGGGTTGAAAATATTAGAAAATCAATCCTTTGGTGACGCGAGACTACTAAATCAAGTACAAGACTATAGTATGCCAAATGTTTCTGAGAAGGTGGTCAGAATCATACATAGTTATGTGGACTATGTTAACCGGACCGTTTGGAAAAAATATTAAGTTACTCGGCCATAGCACTGTTGGACAAATCAAGTTGACGGAATTTGATGTTTATTCTAGGTAATAAAATGTTGGATGGTTTGTGCCAGCAAGCTGAGTATTCTTTGCACCGTCGACAACATTTGAATATTCATTCTTCTTATCAGGAAAACTGTCAGCGGTTATTTAATACGATTCAACCTAACAGTTATATTCCCCCTCACAGGCATTATATAGCGAATAAGCAAGAGCTTTTGGTGGCCATAAGAGGAAGTTTTTGTTTAATCACATTTGATGACCACGGCAATTTTGTTCGAAGTTCCTCATTTGGGTCGGAACTATATGCAAACGAATTACGCTCAAACGTAGGGGTTGAAACCCCTCCGGATATTTGGCACACAGTTATAGCTAAGCAGGAGAATTCGATTCTTCTTGAAGTAAAAGAAGGTCCATTTGTTTCGGAAGATTCTAAAGAAATCGCGCTCTGGGCTCCGCGAGATGGTTCAGCAGAGGTGGATAGTTTTCTAGCTCGCTGTCATAAATTTTCTGAGTCTAATGCAAGTCTTTTTTAAAAGGTTAACAGTACAGTGCCAAGACGAATATTACTCATTACTCAGTGGTTTGATCCGGAACCTACTTTCAAGGGCATACTTTTTGCAAAAGAATTGGTTTCTCGTGGTTTTGAGGTTGAAGTAATTACGGGCTTCCCAAATTACCCTGGAGGAACTTTATATGATGGCTACCGGGTAAAATTCATTCAAAAAGAAGTTATTGATGGCGTATTGGTTACGAGGGTTCCACTTTTTCCTAGCCACGACAAAAGTAAACTAGGTAGAGTTTTTAATTATTTAAGTTTTGCTTTTTCATCATTGATATATGGTCTTTTCTTCTCGAAACGAGCTGATGTTATTTACGCTTACCACCCACCATTGACAGTCGGTATTTCAGCATTAATTATAAAGCTATTTCGGCGAGTACCCGTTGTTTTAGATATCCAAGACATGTGGCCAGATACATTAAAGGCTACCGGCATGATAAGTAATTCACGCTTGCTAGGATCGGTATCTAAGGTCTGCAATTTTATTTATTCAGGTGTAACGAAAATTGTAGTGTTATCACCGGGGTTTAAAGACTTATTGATTGACAGAGGCGTTCCTGAGAACAAGATTGAGATCATCTATAATTGGGCAGATGAAGATGTTCTCAGAACTAAGACTGGTGAGAGGCCACAAGACATGGTCAGTATAGAAGGCTTTAAGGTTTTATTTGCCGGAAATGTTGGTCAAGCGCAAGGGCTAGATGTAGTTCTTGATGCTGCGCTTTTACTTAAAGATGATGTTCCGAATATTCACTTTTTAGTTTTAGGGCGTGGGCTTAAGCTTGATGATTTGAAGAGACGGGAAAAAGAGTTGAACTTGGGTAATGTTCACTTTTTTCCTGCAGTTGGTATGGAAAAAGTTGGAAGTTTTTTGGGCTTTGCTGATGCGCTGCTAATTCATTTAAATTCCGATCCCCTTTTTGAAATCACCATCCCTGGAAAGACTCAAGCGTACATGGCTGTAGGCAAGCCAATTATTATGGGTGTTAGCGGTGACGCTTCGAATCTTGTGTCGAGAGCGGATTGTGGTGTTTGTTTTGAACCTGAAGATTCAGTTGCTCTAGCGGAAGCTGCGAAGGGTTTGATGCTACTAGATTCAACTGATATTCAAAGGCTTGGGAAAAATGCTGAGAGATTCTATAATGAAAATCTTTCAGTTATGGTCGGCGTTAACTCCTTTGAAAAAGTGTTTAACGAAGTTATCGACATGAGGCAAAGGTAAAAATCTTACCATGGAAGTATCAATTAAATTTAAGGAATATACGTCCTATGAATAGACAATTTCATCTGTCTTTTGTGGAGCAAGCAAAGCTCATTTTTGGAGATGATTTTATTCCGCTTCATCGGCCTGTGTTCGAGGGTAATGAACGGCAATATTTAGTTGATTGTATCGATTCGAATTTCGTCTCTTCGGTCGGTGCAAAGGTAACCGAATTCGAGGAAAAAGTAGCCGAATTCACAGGGTCTAAGTATGCAATAGCCACTGTGAATGGCACTGCTGCGCTCCATGTTGCAATTGAGCTTGCGGGAGTCAAGCCTGGAGATGAGGTGATATCTCAGGCTCTTACTTTTATCGCCACTTGTAACGCTATTAGTTACGCAGGTGCCAAACCACTTTTTATCGATGTAGACCCCGATACAATGGGCCTTAGTCCAGCTGCGTTGGAACGTTTTCTAGAAAAAAATACTGAGAAAAGGGCGAGTGGAACGTTTAATAAAACCTCAGGTAACCGAATATCTGCCTGCGTTCCCATGCATACTTTTGGCTTTCCCTGTCGAATAGCCGAAATTGCCGAGATCTGTGCTGATTGGGACATTGCTTTGATAGAGGACGCTGCTGAGTCCCTAGGTAGTTATGCAGGCAGCCGTCATACAGGTACTTTTTCCTCAATGGCCACACTTAGTTTCAATGGTAATAAGGTGATAACGACAGGCGGTGGAGGCATGATTATTACTGATGACTCTGAGCTGGCTAAGCGAGCGAAGTATATTACGACCACTGCAAAGGTTCCGCATCCATACGAGTTTGTGCATGATGAGACAGGTTATAATTATCGTATGCCCAATCTAAATGCAGCCTTAGGTTGTGCTCAAATGGAGCGTCTAGACGAATTTTTGACGGTAAAAGCGCAATTAGCTGACCAATGGGACGCCTTTTTTAACGACAGAGATGTTGATTTTGTGAAAGCCGTTAATGGAAACAATGCAAACCACTGGCTCAATGCAATAATTCTCGATTCCAGATCAGATCGCGATAAATTCTTAAAGATGACTAATGATAATAATGTTATGACGCGTCCAATTTGGACGCTGATGTCGAAACTCCCAATGTTCAAAGATTGTCAAACAGACGGTCTTGAAAACTCTCTTTGGCTAGAAGATCGAGTAGTGAATATACCCTCAAGTGTTCCTGATGGATCCTTAAAGAAACTGGATAAGTAATAGTTACTATGAACATATTAAAACTAATTGGTCGGACGGCGCCACTGTTTGATGCTGATATTGCTAGTCGCAGAGAAGAACTAGAGGGATATGTTTCAAATAGCCGTTTCTTGGTGATAGGCGGCGCAGGTTCTATTGGCCAGGCTGTTACGCGTGAAATATTTAAAAGGAATCCTCTAGTGCTTCATGTTGTTGATATAAGTGAAAACAATATGGTGGAACTTGTAAGAGATATTCGTAGTACTCTTGGCTACATTGATGGTGATTTCCGCACTTTTGCTCTTGATTGTGGTAGCAATGAGTATAGAGCACTCATGAATGCTAGTGGGGGGTATGACTATGTCCTCAATCTTTCGGCACTTAAGCATGTTCGAAGTGAAAAAGACCCTTTTACATTGATGCGTCTTATTGAGGTCAATATCCTTAATGTCATTAATACAGTTCAAATGGCTAAATCGCAGGGTGCCAAGAAGTATTTTTGCGTATCAACTGATAAAGCGGCAAATCCGGTGAATATGATGGGTGCGAGTAAGCGCATCATGGAAATGTTTCTGATGCGTGAAAGTGAAACTATGAAAATATCGACTGCTAGATTTGCTAACGTCGCGTTTTCGGATGGTTCACTTTTGCATGGTTTTAACCAACGTTTTGCAAAACGGCAGCCTATTTCAGCCCCAAATGATGTTAGACGTTATTTTGTAACTCCCCAGGAATCTGGAGAACTATGTCTAATGTCATGCCTCCTTGGTGCGAACCGAGATATCTTTTTCCCAAAGTTAAGTGAACAGCTCCATTTGACTACTTTTTCTGATATTGCTGAGCGCTACATAGAGAACTTTGGGTATGAACCTTATCATTGCTCTACTGAGGAGGAAGCAAGAGACAGATCTGTTGAATTAATCGCTTCTAAACGCTGGCCGTGCTATTTCTTTAAATCAGACACCTCAGGTGAAAAAGATTTTGAAGAATTTTTTACAGATAAAGAAATTCTGGATATGGGTCGATTTCAGAATTTAGGGGTGATCAAAAACGAAGCTAACTTTAGTTCGGATATACTGGATAATTTCTTAGAAGTAATCCGTGAGCTTAGTGCTGAAACAGTCTGGGAAAAGGCTCCAATAGTTGATCTATTTAATGAGATGATCCCTGACTTTGATCACAAAGAGACTGGTAAATACTTGGATGGGAGAATGTAGATGCAGAGGTTATTTGATTTAGTTATTTCAGGGTTAGCAATTCTTGTACTGAGTCCATTGTTATTGCCGATTATTCTGTTATTGCGAATTACAGGGGAGGGGGAGGTGTTCTTTTCCCAAGAACGCATGGGAAAAGGTGGTTCTTTATTTTCTTTACATAAGTTCGCAACTATGTTGAAAGACAGTCCTAATATTGGCTCTGGCACTTTAACTGTCCAGAATGACCCTAGAATACTGCCACTTGGAAATTTTTTAAGAAAGACTAAAATAAACGAATTGCCACAACTCTTTAATGTTATTAAAGGGGATATGAGTATTGTTGGGCCGAGACCCCAGAGCTCAAGAAATTTCTCAGCTTTTTCCAAAGATGTGCAGAAAAATATTATGCTTGTTTCTCCTGGTTTAACGGGTTTGGGATCCATTTTTTTTAGTGATGAAGAAGCGATGCTGACATCAGGTGTGAATCATGATGAATTCTATGACTCAGTGATTATGCCGTACAAGGGACAGTTAGAAACTTGGTATGTGAACCACGCGTCTATTCTCATCGACCTAAAAGTTGTTTATTTAACAGCGCTTAAGATAATTTTTCCAAAGCTTAAGCTAAATCTTTCGAATTTTTTCGGTGGGGTGCCAAATCCTCCAAAAGAATTGCAGAAGTTTCAGTGTAGTTAAAGTGACGCGTCTATTAGATTTTTATTAGTACTTGTGGCAATTCTACTCTTATTGCCTTTTATCTCCCCAATACTGGTTTTGCTAAGAGTCACTGGAGATGGAGAGGTTTTTTATTATCAAAAAAGAAAGGGAAAACATGGGAAAGACTTTCTCCTTATAAGGCTTTCTACTATGAACAAAAATAGTGTTCATAGTAGAATGGGCTTGATTATGCTGAGAGATGATCCGAGAATTAACTTATGGGCCATACGCTGAGAGGGTGGAAGCTAAACGAGTTACCTCATGTGATAATATATTATGGGAGATCTTTCGGTTGTGGGCCCTAGGCCTTTGATCGAGAGAACAACTAGTTATAATGCCTATTCCGATCACTTTAAGTCTAAGATCTTTAGTAATCGTTCAGGCCTTACAGGTATTGGTTCGATAGTCTTTAGGGGCGAAGAGGCTATTTTATCGAGCACCGATAATCCTCATGAATTTTATGTTCGAGAACTTGCACCATATAAAGCTGATCTTGAACTGTGGTACTTTGAGAATAAATCACTAAAGGTAGATGTTGAAATTTTTATCTGTACAGCTATCTAAATTATGTTACCGAAAAGTCGAATACACAAAAACATTTTCTATGGAATTCCTAAAGGTCCTGAAAAGTTGAAAGAATATATGGTTAAGGAGTCCAGTCTATGATTACGGTAGTTTTTTCTGATCTTCATGGTAATCTCCCCGCGCTTACTAAACTAAGGGGCTTGCACCCTGAGTGTAATCATTGGTTAAGTTTAGGTGACAATGTCAATTATGGACCATGGAGTGACGAGTGCGTTCAATTTATAGAGAAAGAACTCGATTGCCACTGCTTGCTCGGGAATCACGAGGAATACTTTTTGTCTGGCGTCTACCCAGGGCAGAATATTGTAGCCAGAGCATTCTTTGAATTCTGTTACGAGCGGTTTTCGCAGAAAAATATCATTGAAAAGTATTTGGATTCTATAGGTATTGGGTCTTATCACTGTACTCATACTGTGGGAGATAAGTATATTTTTCAAGATACAGATGTCGTTATTGATAAAAACTATTTAATAGGGCATTCCCATCAGCAGTTTGCAGTTTCTCGAGGGGCGTATTCTCTGATTAATCCCGGTAGTTTAGGGCAAGACCGAAGATACATAAATCGAGCAAACTATGGACTGTATAACCATGAAGCTGATTCGTTCGAACTAAGGAACTTTACATATGATATCGATATTGTTGTATCAGAAATGAAAACTCAAAAATATCCACAAATATGTCTAGATTACTACCAGAATAAGGAGCGCATTCTTTGAATATATTAGTTACTGGAGTAGGTTCCACACTCGGCTATGGCATTCTCGAAACCATCAGACAGTCTGGGCTCAATTGCCAGGTTTCGGGAACTGATTACTTTGATACCGCTGTTGGTTTGTATCAGGTTGATTATCCCTATATCCTTCCAGATATCTACCAAGATCCACAGAAGGAAAAGGTCTGGTTGAATGCTGTACAAAAAATAATTTCTGAGAGAAAAATAAAATATGTTTTAGTGGGTTTAGATTTTGAGGTGCCATTGTTCGCCAAACACAAAGCTTGTCTCGAAAATAAAACTGATTGTAAGGTGATTGTGAGCTCTGCTGAAGTTGTTGGTATTTGTAATGACAAATGGCTCACTTATTGTTTTCTAAGAGACTCAGGATTTGATACTCCCCGCTCGTGCCTTCCCGATGGACTGGATGAATTTGTTAAAAGTACTCCTTTCCCTTGGATCGTGAAGCCACGTGTAGGTTCCACCTCTAAAGGTCTGTTTAGAATAAATAATATTGAGACCTTGAGACATGCATTAGAGAATTGTGATAATCCAATTATTCAGGAAGAAGTTGGTGATGTAGAAGGAGAGTTCACATGTGGCGTGGTCGTATCAAATGGTAAGATTTTGAGTTCTATACCGCTTCGTCGTAAGCTGAAAAATGGTAATACGTCCGTTGCATACTTTAATAAATCGGATAAAGTTGACAGATATATTAGGCAAGTAGCTGAGAAGCTTGGGCCCGATGGCCCTATTAACATCCAGTTACGTCTAACGACTGATGGACCAATGGTTTTTGAAATTAACCCAAGGTTTTCTGGCACAACGCCTGTCAGATCATGTTTTGGAATAAACGAGGTCGCGATACTGATCAATTATCTCGAGTTCGCTATACTTCCTGAAAAAACCACAGTGAGAGAAGGAATGGTGGTTCGTTATTGGACTGATCAGTTTGTAACAAAAGAAGACCTAGAAAGTATGGCTGCGCAATGAAAGTTCTAATTACAGGTCACACCGGATTCATTGGGCGGAATATATCTCGTCATCTAGCTATGCAAGGACATGAAATTGTAGGGTTAAGTAGAGGTTTAAGTGAGGAGTCATGTTTTGATGCTCAAGTTAGCTGTGACCTTGGAGAACCACATTTGTGTGAATCAATTATTGGACATAAAAAGTTAAAGGGCGTAGAAATGGTAATTCATGCCTCCTCAATATTGGCTGATAATGAAAATTTAGAGTCGTTTGATTTTTTTTATGCTAATCTCCGTATCATCGAGAACACTGTAAAGCTTTGTAAATCATTGCAACCCAAGATGATTATTAATTTATCAACCGTTGCAGTGTATCCAAATATTGATGGAGATTTTTCAGAGGAATCAAAGACTTTCGTAGGACATAATCCTGAGGGTTTATATGGATTGTCGAAAATATGTAGTGAGAATATTTTTGACTTTTACCTCTCTCGGTCGATGTGTGTTTCCCATCTTAGATTGAGTCAGGTTTTTGGCGATGGTATGAGAGATGATAGGATCTATAGTATTTTTCTCAACGAATTGAGAGAAACGAATAAAATATCTGTATGGGGAAATGGTGAACGCACAAGTAACTTCATAGATATTTCTAAACTTTTAGATATCTTACAGTTGTTCATAGACACAAAAAATCCAGGGGTCTATAACGTGGGAGATCATAACATTTCATATAAAGATATTGCCCAAATCATAATTAATAAGTTTGGGGATAAAGCCTCGAAGATAATACTCGTTCCTGAAGGCAATAAGTCGAAATTTAATCTGAATCTGGAAAAGCTGCATGCTTTACGCAAGAGTTTCATTAGCAAAACGAAAGGATGATGTTTTGAGTCGTCGTAAATATGAAGTAATCAAACGCGCTTATGATCTTTTTCTTTCTATAGTGGGATTGCTGGTGCTTTCGCCTTTAATGCTAACAATCACAATTCTTCTTAGATTTTCAGGGGAGCATGAGATTTTTTATATACAGGAAAGATTAGGATATAAGGGTTCTTTTTTTCGTATGTACAAATTCGCCACTATGCTCAAAGATAGTCACTTGATGCCTGGAGGATGGATTACTATTACTAATGACCCAAGAACGACATCAATAGGTAGTATTCTTCGTAAAACAAAACTTAATGAACTTCCTCAGTTGTTCAATATAGTTCGTGGGGAAATGTCACTAGTAGGTCCAAGGCCTGCAATACAATCTAGTTTTGCAGATTATCCTGAGGATATTAAGGAGTCGATTTATACTATAAAACCAGGGCTTACTAGCCTAGCATCAATAGTCCTGAGGGATGAAGAGTTATTGATTTCCAAAATCAGTGCTGCGAACTTAGACCCAGTTTTATATTATAATAATATCATATATCCATTTAAAGGCAGTCTTGAGAAGTGGTACAGAGAAAATCAATCTCTTTGGGTTGACGCAAAAATTATAATTTTAACTTTTGTCGTTATTTTTTCCCCAAGTACTCCTCTTGTTCGGATGTTATTCCCTACTGCGCCGATAGACTTAAAGGAAAGCTGAGTAAAAATTTCTGAGTTTATATTATTGGATACTTGATTAAAGGTAACTTTATATTGCCAAGAGCTGCTTACAGGTCGGCAACTCATCGATAATTCTAAGGTGTTGATATTACAAAGATTAACATTAAAATGAAATCGAAGGTTCGAAAAGCTGTTTTCCCAGTAACAGGATTAGGTACAAGGTTTTTACCTGCGACCAAGGCAATGCTTAAAGAGCATTTACCCATCATAGATAAGCCACTTATACAATAAGCTGCTGAAGAATCTATTGCCGCAGGTTTAGATACATTAAAGTTTATTACTGGTCGTAACAAACGTACATTTGAAGATCTTTTGATGGTAATAACGAACTTGAATTGGCTTTGCGCTCAAAAGGGGAAAATGAAATGGCTGACATGGCCAAAAATATTTTACCAGAAGGTATAGAGTGCGTTTTTATTAGGCAAAAAGAACAATTAGGGCTTGGCCATTCAGTTCTTTGCGTTGAGCGAGTTGTGAGCAATGAGCCGTTTGCATTACTCTAAGCTGATAATTTTTTTAACATATAGGGGTAACGGTATTAAGTCAGATCTTATCAATGGATATGAAAATCTGGTAAGTCTCAACTTTGTGTCATGAAAGTTGATGCCCCTGATATATCAAAATATGGTGTAATTGTGACAAATAATAAAACAGGATAGGTCTCAGGTCTATTAGAGAAACCAAACTTTGAAAATGCACCCTCAAACCTAACCAGTATTGGTCAATATCTCCTTATACCTGATATTTTTGATATATTAAGAAATCAGTCTATCGGTGCCGGAGGTGAAATTCAGTTTGCGAACTTTATAAATGTGCAGGCAAAAATAATAGGGTTGAGATAGTACTTTTAAATGGTCAACGTTTTGATTGTGGCGATATTCAATGTTATGTTGAAGTTATTAAGTATGTAGCCCCAAATCATAAATTCGATTAAAGTTATTTATCTAAAAAGTTTGATTATAATATTAAAAATAGCACAAAAAATTTGTTTGTAGACTTAATAAGTTTCTAAT
>Ga0228674_1001258_pt1 | contig 15384 bp, 23 predicted proteins | sample 1D_rmetaG_FD_189054 | JGI IMG/M metagenome (GOLD analysis project Ga0228674, IMG submission 189054) | Seawater microbial communities from Monterey Bay, California, United States - 1D_r | ecosystem: Environmental > Aquatic > Marine > Coastal | place: USA: California | collected 2016-09-26
GAGCTGCGTAGCCAGGGCACTAAGTTCTTTAAGATTCTTCGGTATCTGCATATTGTTTCCTTACGGCGTGTTCAATCATTCTTGAGATGTGGCTGCGATCCATTGCGTGAAAGTAGACCTTGGCCTCTTCCCAGCACAGGGCTTTTAAATCATTCTCCGAGTATGCCATCTTCGTACTTCTTTAGTTTATCATAGAACTTAAGGTAAGCATCAAGGGCTGCGCTTATCTCGTGCATCATATCATCGCGGAATACACGGTGAACGTGTAGCTTGCAATTCTTAAGGCGCGGGTCATAAGATACAAAATCTAACCACTCCAAATCTTCGTTTACTACGAAGTAGTGGATAACTTGATATTTGTACTCGTTTGGCACCCTACCGATGCGCATATATTCTATGTGCTTCTTACTGCTGGGGCACTTCACCTCAACGGCACCTTTATATTTACCGTCCACATTGATAAGGCCATCGGGAGATACGGCAATGAATGGGTAGTCCTTATGTACGCAGAAGCCTATCTCATCAACTATTCTGCCTGTTGTCTCTTCATATACTCTAATGGCTTCAGGTTCATAGAGTATGCCGTGGCGCATTGCATCAGAAGTAAACCCCTCGGGGATAACACCTGTGAGGCGTTCTGCGATAAGCTCATCAATAAATGGGAGGTTGTTTTTAGAGAACACGCTCTTTGCTCTCGATCCAGTAATCACTCCGAGGCGCGCCTCGAACCATTCCTTGCTGCGTTGCTGTAGTTCTAATATCTTCATCAGTCTTTTTCTATTCCGTTCTCCTTAAGGTCGCGGTTGTTTAGTGCAATGATGCTGTTGCGGTTTATCTCCTTGGCTTTCTCTACCAATTCATTGACGGTGCCCATTGCGTACCCCATCATCTTATCGAATGCTTCGTGGCTTTCTTTACTCATCTTTTTTAGTATCTCTATATTCATCAATCTCTTGGCGGAGCATTGCCAGCTCTTCCAAGTCCATACCAAGAACAAGCTCTACATTGTACTGAATCTTGGTTAGTAGTTCAGGGTCTTGTTGATCCAGGGCGTTCAATGGGTTGACCAAGTGCTTCTCCAACTCTCTCTCAAGCTGGCTCATTAAACTCTTCACCTTCTGCTTGTAGAACTTGGTGCCCTTTAACTCATCCATCTGCTCAAGAGATGCCTGTAGCAGCGCCACAAGTTTAACGGCCTCTCTGAATAGATTGTACTTATCTAAAACTTCACCCATCTTCTTCTCCTTTCGTATTTACGGATGAGCTGTGCGTTGTTATCCAACAGCTTCACAACATCATCATTCCACTGCGTTCTGCTTGCCGTTATCACCGTGTTTAGTGTTTCCCAGCGTAGCTCAGTGATGTACTTTTCAATGTAGCGCTTATGCGCCACCTTTCTAAATAGCTTTTTCATCTCTTGCTTTTTTCTCCTTATACATTTGAGTGAAGGCCGTCTTGTAATGGTCGCGCTCGGAGGTCACCTTGCGCACTGCCGTTTGCAGCATACGCATCTCTCTTTTCATCTCCTTGATTTCATCCTTAAATGCGCGTTGCAGCTCTGCCATCTCTTTCTTCTTTTCCTTTGCCTCAAAACGTGCCTTACCTATTTCCTCACGCATCTCTAATTGAGACATCGGCTTGTAGGTGTTGTCACCGAGGTAGTTCTTGCAATAGTCATAAATCTCGCAGTACAGGTAGAAAGACACTTGGCGTTCTGATGGGTCGCTGTGGTAGCGTATTTGATGCTGCTTCACTGCGTGAATCACTGAGCAATGGCTCATACCCTTATAGAACACCTCACCATCTCTGCGCACCTTGTACGGAAAGAAGCGAGCGATCTCATTCATCGTATGAATGGAACGTAGAGATACCATTATAGCGTTCCGAGCATCAACCACATCCCTCCGCCGTGTGCGGAGAGATGGGTCAATACCGAAATGCTTACGCACCTCTTTTATCATATCATTTGCAATCATTAGAATGGCAAATCATCATCTTCCTCAGTAGCGAATGCTTCCGAGGCTGTAGCTACATCGGGCTTTGATGTAGGGACTTGTTCTTGGCCCGCTACCAATGGCTCAACCTTTACATCTTCCCACAGGTCATCATCATCAGCGCCGTTCACATCATTCAAGGAAAGGATGATGCCCTTGTTGATGTATGCCGTAAGGCCTTTCTTTCCCGCCATCTCCCAACTCTTAATAAAGGCCTTGGCGCGTAGCGTTGTGCCGTTACCGATGAGGTCATCAAACGGCATCTTTGAGGTGTCCCAAAGTTGTGGCGGGTTGTTGGTCTTTAAGCGCACCGTCGGATGCTCATACTTGAGCGTACCATCTTGGCGCTTAATGTTGACGTGGTCAAGAATCTTCATTGATTCAAGTGTTTTGATGCTCTCCGCATCAAGGGTAAGCTCTACTTGATACTTACCACTCATCTTGTTAGGGCCACTTTTCTCAGTGAGTTGTGCCCAATTCGTTGTGCCCGTTAATACCGCGGACACGCCCTTTGCAAAATCTAACTTTGCCATAATTGTTGTAGTGTTGCCTCAGTTGTTAATTAGTAACGCTGTGAGGCATTTTCAGCGCTATGTGAATGCTTTAGTCTTAATATGGTTACATTACACCAAAGGCCCATAGAAGTGCCTTGTAAACGCATAAGAATGCGAATGTGCCTATACCTAATAGAATGTAGAGCGTAGTGATGTAGCCGATGTTCTCGAATGTGTTGTACTTTTTCATAGTTCTACGTTTTATGCAATTTTAAAATGCTCTACACCACGGAAGTCGTGACATAAGATTTTCTCCTCGTGCATCATCTTACCAACAACATCAACAACCTCATCAATAGAGGTTCTAAAGCCGATGATGTGGCAAAGTTTCGCAAGGTGATTTGCATTAATAGAACATTGTGCTTTTGACTTTTCTTTGATGATATCAAAGATTTGCTCTTCAAGGGTGTTGTACTTTTTCATTTTAGTTGTTTTTGGTTATACCCAAACTTACACAATAAAATTTAATTCACAACAATCAACAAAGAATTAATTATCCACACCATTGTACACAGCCAGGATCAAGATGCTTTGCAAGATGCTTTGCGCTACCTTTTTCATCTGCCTTAAATGCAAGTATCTATTTACCTACTCGGGGCCACAAGGCCCGATAGGGAAATAAATACAAATGCAGATATTTCTTTATTTTTTATTTTTTTTCTCTATATATAGCAGCAGCAAAAAGAAAATTAACAGGTTTTTGTTAATAACGTGAGGTTTGGAGCAATAGAAAAGGGAGCCGATTTTAACATCAACTCCCTCTTCACACAACAACAAAACAACAGCTAAAGCTGCCGAATGTATTCTATTTTATTAATCGACCAGCGACACGGATAAGTACAAGCGCTAAGATAAAACCTATAACTCCGCCAAGTGCTAAATTACGCTCTTTCTTTTCAGGTACAATCTGAACCATCGGTACCTCTTTAAGTATCCGAATCGTATCGGGAGGGCATTCCACATCAACCTCAATAGTGTCAAAGCTCCGTCTAATATCAACAACCACTCCATTCTTTACTACCCTAATGGTATCGACCTCCTTAATAAATATGGTGTCTCTAAGCTCAACGCTTTCCTTTATTATGGTGGTGTCGATCCTTAGAACCGTGTCCCGAGCAAGCGCTGGGTTTTTTGCAATCGCACGCTTTAGGTGCCACGATGCACCACAGCTTGTCAGCATCAATGCTGTAACGACGACCCCTAACTTCCACAAGAGTCGCATTCCTCAGGGTTTTCTATAGAGCATTGTGGTTGCTCCTGGTTTTCTAATTCCTCAATAAAGCTGTTGAAGCTGTCTTCCCAATCATCCATTTACTTGCTTGTTTTAGGGTCTTTACTAAATAATAAAGCGAACGCTACACCAAGGAAAGCGCCAAACTCAGTGAGTGTAGCTTTATCCATAATGATAAGAGCGATGCCAGTTATAAAGATAACTCCCCCAGCAATAGAGGTTTTTGTGTTTTCAGTGATTCTATTAAACATCTTATTTTCTTTTTAGTATATCAATCTCACGGTGCAAGTAGCGGTTCTCGGTTTCAAGCTCTGCTACCTTTTGCGTAAGGCTTAAGATTTTAAGTTGTGCCGCATCAAGTGCTGCACTCATTTCATTGACACGTTTAAGGAGGTCATCGCGGAACATTGTCTCGGGGTTTTCAGCACGCTCTTCCTGTCGCAATTCGCGTGCCGCATCCTTTTTAGTCTTAATGACTATTTCATAAAACTTAAATGCCGCACCGCTCCCTAAGATCGTGACCAAGGCTATGATTAGTTCTTTGCTCTCCATTGTTTTGTTACTCGTATTTGATTGATGACTGCTGCGATAGCGATTATAAGCCAACCGAACCGAGAGGGAGCTTCCCACAAAAGCCCAGTCATAATGTATTGTTCAACGGTGAGGAACGCAACCAAGGTAGCTATCACCGTGCTGTAGTATCTGCAACGTAAATCGCGCATCCCTACGCTATAGAACTGAAACAATCCCCCAGCTATAGCAACAAAGATGATGTGCCATTTAAAGCCTATCTCTGCCCATACTGCTGCGGGTAGTAGGAAAGTGTGCAATACAGCAATCAGAAGCTCTAAGAACTCGCTATCTGCAAAGCTCAACACCGTTGAGATGTTCCTTTTTATAAGTTTAAAGTCTACCATTTTGCATACTTTGTTTTGTTGTTGTCGTCCTTGTAGGCAATAAGAACCTCACCTCTATTGCCCTCTTTCTTATAAGAGCAATGCACCCAAGCGTACTCCCCAACATTATCGGGGAACTCGCCAATGAGTTGGTCAAAGGTTAGGTGGTCTTTGATATACATAAAGAGCTCCTTGTTGGTGTAGCCCTTTGTGCTTTGCATATCTAAAGCCTCACCTTTTGAGTGTTGCGATTTACTTGACCCGCCTATTGCTTTATTCAACGCCTCGGATCGATAACCAGAGGTAACTCTTAAAGGCTTTCCAAAGTGTTCTCGGCAAGGCTGAAAGATGTGCAGCGCCACCTCCTTTAGATTGATAAGGTGCGTAACCGTTGGCTTGTTGGCAATCCCTTTTCGTAAAGCAGTCGCAGAGGACGTCGCTTCGGCAAGGCTTAAGTTGTCGCTCAGTAGCATTAGAGTTGTGCATCAGCGTTGTCCGCAATAAACGCCCTGGCTTCCTCTGCTGTCATTACCGTATAGTTAGGTGCTGCTTGACCATTACCTAAAGCAATCAATGCAGATACTTCTGAATCTTTCCAGCTTGCAGTGATCTCATAAACGATAAATTCCACATCAGATACGGATACCGTTACAGGAGCACCGAAATCCGCTTTGTACTTTTCGCCGTATTCTGCCCACGTTGGATGCACTAATGTGGTTGTATCAACCGCACCTTCATCATCGTACGTGTAGGTATTCCAATCGTATCGTGTGATGGCTGACGGCAATGCATTTGCATTGTCCGCCGCTGGAATTGAGATGTAAACGTTTCCCCTCATTTTGATTCTTTTTTAATTTGTGTATGTGTTTTTTCCCGCGTTGTAGTTTCTCTGCACTTCCTCGGCCGTTAGAGCGCGGTTGTAGATGCGCGGTTGGGCGATTTGGTTTGCGTATTCGTTAGATGTTGAATTGTTATAGCGTCCAATCTCCACATTATAAGCGGAAGTAAAAATATCGCCCGCTATTGTTGCGTCCGTATCAACTAAAACGCCATCAACATAAAGTTTTAAATTGGTTCCATCTTCAGTACCTACGAGGTGGTGCCATCCGCTTGCACTTAATGTGTACGAATTTGAAACTAATGCGCTACCATTTTTAGAAACATAAAAGCCGATAACATTACTCGGCTCCGTTGCTATTAAGTAAGAACGATTTCCGTTATTTACCCATTTACCTACGAATCCAAAATACCCGCTTTCTCCATTTCTATAAACCCAACACTCTAAACTTACGCCATCCGCAAGGTCTACACTCTCATTATCGTGAACCTCTGCCCAGCTATTGCCGTCAAGATTGAGCGCGCCTTGTTTCCGCACGTTTTCAAATAGATTCACGCCCGTAATATCGCGGCCCGTTGTTAAGCCTTGCGGGAGTAATACTTCCGAGGTTTGGGCGGTGCCGTTAGTGTGAACATAAACACCTTTCGTTCCTTCAATCAATGACGCTCCGTAAATGTAAACTTTGTCGCTTGTGGTGGTTGTTTGGTTTACACGTCCGTAAGTTGACCACGTTGGCGTTCCGCTTGGTATTACGTTAAACTCAAAATTCATTGCTTGACCCGCTGAACTTGTAAGCGATGCGCTAATCCCGATTCGGTACCATCCGTTTGGTGCTTCTTCAATAAATGAACTTGTATTGGTTGCGGAGCCGTGTATATTTGTGTCGGTTACTATTCCGTTAACAAGGTCAAAAGCAGCCACAAAATATCCGGAGCCGCTATAATTCATATACGCCAATTTTACAAACTGCTTTGTGTTATACTTGACGAATAAACTATATGTATACACTTGCCCACTTGTGTAAGTAGCACTTGGATTGATTCGCAAAAACTGATTGTTTGTCGTAACCGCATCACAAATGTATTCAAATGCATCCGTGCTTCCATCGGGTGCCGTTATCGTTGCTTCGGTTTCGCTACTATTTGTATAAGCATAGTTTGAATCTGCTTCAACAAAACCATTTGATTGAGGTACCTCGTTCGTACCCCTATTCCAATCCATCACCGCCGACTGCGCTACGGGTGCGCCGATTCCGTTGACGTATGTGGCCCCCGAAATAGTCCCGTGGTTTCCATTGCCGCTCCCATCGTAAGCCGTCGTTCCCGCGCCTTCCATCATTGGAAGCCATAACTTTAAAGCGGTGTTATCCACTCCAGTAGGAACGACCTTCTCCGGGTTGTTGTATAGGTCGGCCACTTGTGCGGCGGTTAGCACTTGATTAAAAATGCGAGTGTTTGAAAGTGCGCCATCAAAGAATTCGGTTGTCGCTCTTGTTCTACCGACCAAATAATCTGTATTTGTGTAAGCGTTTAGAGTATTGGTACCGCTTCCATCTAATTGTCCGTTAAGGTAAATTTTTGCTTCGCCGTTGCTCGCGACGCTCACACATCCAAGATACCATTCCCCCGTTTTAAGATATGTTGAGCCTTCGGGGTTGCTTCCGTAAGTTGAAGAACGCAAAGTGTATTTTCCATTATGACCTCCGTCCCAAATTAACATAGAACGACGCTCGCCAGTAGCAAAGTCGCCCCAAGTAATCATCCCGCCAACGCTTAAATAATCTATTCTAAAATAGGTGCAAATAGTGTAATCGCTACTTGGTAGATTTGGTGCTTCTCCGTTTACCACGTCATTAACCCCGTCAAAATCCAAGGCCTTCCCCGAATAAAGCGCGGCGCGGTTGTACCCCTTCGGGCTTTGGTCTTGCGCTCTCGGATTGAACGGCTTATTTATTAAAGTTGTAGTTACGCCCATTTTTTTAGTCGTTTAAATCGTTATCAATAACCGGCACGCGGTCGGGAAATAGTGCGTAAAGCGTCGCGGTGTATTCCGCGTTGGCCTCGCTATTGCCAAAGCTATGCACTCCCACTGGATCGGGCCAAACGATATGGCTTGCCCAATCTTCTGAAACGCCATCACGCCAAAGCACATCGACGGAATAATTGTCCGCCAGTTGCGCCGGGGTTAACTCTTCGCCGTCGTCGTCGTATGTTGCCGCCGTGGTTACGATATGCCCCAACATTGCGATTGTATGGCGGTGGGTTGCGTTGCCGTCGTCATCAATACCGAGCGCGTCGATTGCGCTTTGTGCGCTCGCCGCGTCGGTAAACTCGTATTTTCTAAATGTGTACTTCATAGCTTTATAAAGTTGTTAGGGTTGCAAGTTCACTATCGTTTAAGGCTTCGTTAAAGACCGCCACTTGTTTGACGTTGCCGTTAAACACAGATGTTGTAGGTCTACCATCAGCAAATTGTATTTTTGTTAATACTCCTTGAGAAAATGTTGTTCCATTATTATCTGTTTTCACTTCAGAACCATTTACCCACAAAGCGAAATCGTTCGCTTTGTATTTGATAGCTATCTTATTAGTGTTATTTACGGGTATAGTTAGATTTTCATTAAATTGATAAACATTGCCAACCCTTACATTGGCATATAATATACTATTTTGAAATCCTATCATAACTCTATTATCATCCCCGTTGGCCGTTCCATCACTAATTGAAATTGATTTAAAAACAGAGCTGATTTCGGAGCCAACTTCCGCATACAAAACACCTTCGGTACTATTGATTGATTCAGCATTTCCGCCGCCATTACAAACATCCGCCGCGCGGGTAACTCCGCCCGATTCCCCGTGATTCGGTATGTACGAACTCGCGTATGTAACACCGCTTTCCAATTGCATCCCGTAAATCAAAATATCACTTGTTTGGCTTGAGTAGTTACCTCTTATTTGTATACCGAAATTGTCGGTAGTTGTAGCCGTTGCGGTGTGCGTTTCAGTAAATAACTGCCATTCATTTGTGGCGGTTTTTTCTCCGCCCACTTGAGCGCCAGCAATTCTAAAAGTAAAAATCTCATCGCTTCCGCTTGCCGATTTTACATAACAAGATATGGCATATTTATCGCCAGTTGTAAAAGCAAAATCGCGCACTAAACCGCTTCGGTGTGTTGATGTTGAACCATTGGTGTCGAATTGAACTCTTGAAGCGTTCTTAAATCCTTCGGGACTTATTGCGTGGTTTTGGGTTACAATAGGAGCGTTACCACCTCCGGTGCCTTGTCTTGCCCAGTAACTATTATCGAACCATTCCGAGTATTGAAATAACTGCTGACGACTCGGCTCCAAAAGCAAACTTCCGTTTTCCCCATTAGCGTCGAAATTGATCCGCGGCAAATCGACGAGTACGCCCGCCTTGCCGGTTACGCTTGTGGATTCGAGGTAATCCGTACTGACCAAACCGCTTTCCACTTGAGCGTTTTGGATGTAAATGCTTCCAGCCGCACCAACAACAAGATTTGCGTTTGTTGGATATATTAAAACTTGAGAAAATGAAGATGTGTTGCCAGTTATAGAACAACGATACCACCCGTCAGTTCCCACCGCTTCAATTTTCGATTCAATGGTCGGCCCATCAGTAGAACCCAAAACCCCATTTTCTAAATCAAACCAAGCGCGGGCATCGGTTGTCGCATTCATCCTTAAAAGGAGCCAATTATTAGTCCCCGCTTTAGCGTAAATACTTAATGTTGAAACACCGCTAATTGCCGTGAATGATTGCGTAATACTTCCAAATGAGCCGGTAGAATTTAAAAGCCACGCATCCGTTCCGCCGTCTTTATCTGCTTGACCGCTTGTTTCGCTTGATGAATTATTCCCCCACGTCGTATCGAACTGGTTCGACTGCACCAATAAGTTCTCCCGATATTTTTTTATCAAACCATCGCTTCCAATTCTTGTGGCCGCCGTGTTGCTCCCGCGGTCAAAATCAAAGTCGGCCCGCGTTTGGTCATAGCCACTATTTTGGTCGGTGCTATCCGGTGCGCGGTTTCCGCTTGGTAAAACGTTATATAATTTCCCCGCCTCGTAGGTGCTGGGCACCATTAAAAGGCTCGCTTTATCTATTAGTGCCATTAGCTTAGTGCATTTATGGCCGCCGTGATGGCCGCCTTGTTTTCGATTGTTGCGTCTTTATCCGTTGCGAGTTGCTCCATATTGGCGAGCGATGCCGCCGGGCTTGTGATGTCGTCTAATGAGTACCACGCTTGTAACCCGTTTGATTCCGTACCGCTTAACGCTTCGTAACTTTTCCACATCACGGAATTAATCTCATCGCTTGAAAGTGCGCGGTTCCATATCGCGACGTTTGCGAGGTTGCCGTTGAATTGGCGAATAATTGCGCCACCACTTCCGTCACCATCGGCTCCAATTAAAGTAGGATAACCAGTTGCGTAAATTGATTGCGGTACATAGGAAGTGTCTTCCTTATCTAAACTCCCATCAATGTAGATTTTTGCGTTTCCCGATTCCCAAACGCAAGTGATATAATACCATTGATTTTCGTTTAAAGCGGCCGCGCTATCCATTCGGTTGTATGTTGTCCCGTTTGCAGATTGCAAAAATGAAATTTTATAATTTAAAAATTGACCATAAAAAATCAACCATCCGTAATCGCTATTAGCCGGCGCCCCCCAATTCGATGCAATAGTAGCCGGAGTAACCAAATCGCCCGAATACATCCAAGCGGAAAAAGTTAAACCATTATAACCGCTATAATCGTTTAAAAGTGGAGCCTCTATGTAATCACTCGACCCGTTGAATTCGGCCGAGCCGGTCGTTGGGAAATTTAGGCCAGCAGTCGTGAACTTGTTAAACATAACCAGTCCATTTTTGATAATTGCCGAACCCGCGCTGAACAACCCTCTCCGGAGGAGGTAGTAGAATTGAGATTGTTTCATTCATCTTCGTCTTTATATGTTTTGTAAATATAAGTATCGCCTTACGGCTTTTTATTTTTCCTTCTTCTGAATCACGAACCAGTTGTTTGAACCCGAACGGCCCAACAATGAAACGCCATCATATGACCGATTCATCACATACGTTGATTCCGCATCAATACGCCCACCCGATTGCGGTTGCAATGTGATGGTTTTGTTTGCTAAAATCGTGTCATCAGTTTTAAATCGTAGAATCACACCATCTTCCGCTTCGGGCAATGTGATGGTGTACGTTCCATTTCCGCCCGAATATGTAAGGAAGTTAAAATGCTTACTCGCTGACAACGTTTCCGAACCACCGGGGTTTGCCGTAATGTCATTGATGGTCACATTCACACGCCCCGTTGTTGTGAACTCACCAACCGATGTGGCCGACAATGTTGAATTGCCTGTGACATCTAATGCGCCTGTAACATCAGTGTCTCCTGTAACATCAAGGTCATTCCCTACCGTTACATTGTTATCTACACTTGCATCATTAGCAGTGAAATCATTGACATCTAAAGCTGCAATGTTTATCTCTCCCGTGCCGTTGTTTCCGCCAATACTGAATACTGGATCAGCAGAAACACCCGTGTCGGTATCCGTTATTGTAATGGCCTCTTTAGATATTGCAAACCATTCACCGTCCCACTCATCAGAGTTGGCAGTAAATCTACCACCAAGCTGCAACCAATTCTTCCCTTCAAAGATTAAGCGAGTCATAAAGTTGTGGCTGCTGAAGATACTACCCTCGTACTTTTGCACAGGTGTGTTCATTAAAGAAAGGAACTCATTGGCAACAAGTCGCTGCGCCGTGTTATAGCTTCCGCTATTGCCCTCACGCCACCCCGTTGTAAGTGTGCGCGATGTTAAGGAATTTCTTTTATACAAACTCCCTTCCGTTCCGGGGCCGTCAAAGATTTTAGTAGTACCAAGATCGTAAATGATTCCGCTATCATTATCCGCTTGCGTTGTTGTAGAGCGAATATCAAAGCCGTTAGTTCCTACTGATTTTTGTATGGATACAACCTCAGTTTTCCACGTTGCGCTGTTTCCAGCGTTTATCACTTTTGTAGTGCCATCCGCTTTGATGAACTTATTGCTATTGAACTGCACGGTGATATCGCCATCAGTTTGCAAGTACGGCGTTACTATAGTAACGGTGCCCGAGGCACGTTGGAATCCAAAATCACTGCGCTCAACAAACCTACCCGCGAGCACTTGATATCCGCCATCTGCTTGCGTTGTTGTCCACGTTTGGCTTATTGGTGTCAGCTTGTTGTGGTCACGCTCTAAATAGTAGACCGTCGTGCCATCATCTTGGATGACATCAACATCAAACATATACCACAAAAACTGCGGGTTGTCCGTTACATTTGCGGTCAGCGTTACCTTATAAGTAAAGGTTATCTCAAGGAAGTTGTTGACGTTTGTGCCAGGTGTGTATCCTAAATCAATGAGCGGGCTTGAGTTGTGCGTAGATACAACACCTGCATAATCCAATCCATTTTCTGATGTTCGAATTTGCACTTCATTAACTGCGGGAAGGAAGTTGAAGATATTACCGGCAAGGCGCGCCTTGTTACTTGTTTGGTCAAGTGTCTTATCTCTCGTTACACTTTCAAACCCTATGAGGTTGCCGTCTCTTCTATAGCTAAACTCTTTTAAAGAGCTGCCATCGCGCTGAAATATCTGCTCTGCTCTATAGCTACCATTTGAGAAATAAAAGCGCAGTCCGAATATCCTACACACCCCTACGAGCACATCGTAATAAGAGGCAAGGTTTACACTACCATCAGAATTGAAAGTGTGGAATACATTAACGTCAACCGATGTGGTATCTAATGGGTTTACATCCGCATCATAAGTATGCTGCTCACTCCACCAGTTGCTAATCATTTTTAGTGCGGGCCACTCGGTTGGTAAAATGTTAAAAGTGTACGCGTTAAAGATTGCGCTCGAGAATAAGCTCTTAATCGTTCTTATCCCCTCTTGCGCCTCTACATTCTTGAGCTTGGCAATACCATCGTTTGCTTCTATCTGCAAAACGTAAGGCTCCGCAGCATCTTCTATTTTAACAATGTCTTGGAGGATGTAGCCACCCCAAAAGAAGTCAAGATAAACAAGCTCTTCCTCATCGGGTGAAAAGTTCATTACTAAGCCATCATCCGATACCTTTGAGGTGTTGTACCACTTATCAGATTCTTGGCCATCGTACTGGCCCTTCCAAATCTTAACGTAGTAGCGGTTCTCTTGGTAGTTCTTAAAGTCAGTCTCAAAGGCTCTTGTTGCAGCATCCTTGATGTACATACCAAAGGAAACACTTGAGCCAATGACGGGGCTGTAGATGTTGTCAGTTTGCCCCGAGTAGTTCAGCTCAAAGCCGTTACTCGTGACGTTGAACCTATCAGGATCATTGCCCGTATAGTCCTCATCCCATATCTCTATCAAGTAGAAGTTTCCGTGGTCGCTTCTAAATTCTCCGTATAATTTTGGGTTTGCCATTAGCCTCCGATTCCGCTTAGTCTATTTCTATTTCTTCCAGCACGCTCACCCGATAACAATATATCGGAGCCGCTTAATCTTCCGAATATCTCAATGCCTTGCATTGCGCCACCGAGTCCTCCGTTTATTCCAAAACTTGGCACTCCCATTGAAGGGCCGCCGAAATGCTTGAATGCTGTACCAATAGATTGCATAGATAAAGCACCTAAGCCTCCTCCTAATACTGCAGCCATAACAACGCTAAGAACCAAGGCCGCTGCAATAGTTGCGGCAAGTTGTGCAAGCATTGCTTTTAAACCGTCAGCGAATACCTTAAAGAAGCTCTCTCCACTTGTTAAAGCGGCATTAAAGGATGCAGTTAATACATTTCCAATAGTGCTGCCTAATTCATTGAATGCTGTAACCGCGTCAAAGGTTGCTGCTTCTAAATCATAAGTCAAGTCTAAACCCTTCTCTAAGGCTTGTGATCTTAGCAGCTCATTAGAGAACTCTCTATATTGCTGTAAGGTCATCATCATTGGCTGGAAAGCTGCCTCTTGCGCTTTACCAAGCATTGAGTGAGCTTGCTTAAGCCTGTGGATTGTTTCAGTATAGAAGTGCGCTTCGTTTCGCGTTCTTTCTATAGCCTCGCTAAATTCATCAGTTGCTTCAGTTGATTCATCGGTGGCTTTATTAAGGTCTTTTTGTAAAGGAACCCATTGCTGTACTTTGTTCTTCCAGTCCTCAATTTTTGGGAGGCCATTGGTGAACTCAGCGTTCATCTCTTTAACCTCTTCTTCAGTTTCTCCAAGCAAAGAGAGAAGTGCCTTGGTAGGGTTGGTCACTAAATCTAAACCAAACTTTGTGATATTAAAGTAAGATTGTACAGCAACAAAAAGCCGCTTGTAGCCTTTCTCTTGGTCATCAAGGATAAAGTTGATTTTACCAAGCCCTTTGATTGTATTATCAAGGAAAGCAGAGTATACAGGTAGGAGCTTCTCACCTACTTCAGTCTTTAGGTTGGTGATTGAAGCACGCTGCTGGTCTACCTTCATTGATGTGGTAGTAACACGCTCACCAACCTTCTTGAACTCCTCATCCATTATTGCACCAACAGCCTCAGCCATTGTAGCGCCCTCTGCCATCCGCTCTCTAAGTTCAGCGGCAGAAATACCAAGGTTATCAAGAATCTTAATCGATTGCCGCCCTAAACCAGTGACAAACGATTCAACCATATAGTCAACGCTCTCACCCGTAGCTTGTGCTCTGCGCTGTGCGAAGTCCAAACCCTTTGCAAGCACATCCATAGGGATGCGGAAGTTTTCGGCCTTTACAGCCGTCTGCATCAAGGTTAGGTCATCAACGGTGCCCGCTGTGGCTTTTCTAAGGTTATCAAGTAGGTTAGGGTTATTGAGTCGATTAAAAGCCGCCTCAACGCCTTCCATCTTAGATGCAAGCTCTATAGATTCAGCAGCAAACTGCTGTATAATATCAATCGCAAAGGAAGCGCCAATCACTCCACCTAAAGCACCAAAACCACCGCTTAACTTCTTCAAGCTGTGGTCGATGTTGCCCATTGCACCGCGAAACTGCTTTAAGTCCGCGCCAATCTTAAAATCTATATCCGTACGGCTCATTTACCAAACACCTTTTTAATTGCCTCTTGCACCTCTTCGTATGTTGCAGCCTTATGTACTCGCTTCTTGCTATCCCAAGGGAATACAGCCAAGTCTTTAGGGCCTAATCTTTTCTTCGTATGTGGTGCAATGTTTACCGCTGCTTGCCACCTCGTGGTTTCCCATACCAATTCAGTCTCATACTGAATGCGGTTTTGGAAGCCCTCTCTTTTGTTTTGGAATTGTCGCGGAGTCATATTGTAGAACTCCTCAACACTCATTCCCATCTCACCCAAACCTACCGCTTCCAGTGTATCCCAATCAAGGGATTCCGAGGCTTGGGCGTTTACTTTTTTTCTTCAGCTCCTGGCTTCACAAAGGAGGCAACAAACAATTCCATACACTGCTGAATGATACTCATATCCTCATCAAGCAAGTCGGCAATGTCATCAGTGTCAAGATCGAAGGCTTGCTTCTCTGCTCGTGCACCGTCTTTCATTCCCGCCCATACCAAATTGATGGCGTGGTCTATACTTATGTTTTCTCCTATCTTTTCAAGCTCTTGCAATCCAATGCCGCTGGCATTGCAAAACAATCTTAATGCATTGAACCCGTACTTTACAGGGTATGTCTTTTCGCCTACTTTTATCAAGTTTGTTTCCATTGTTGTGTGTGATGTTAAAATAGGGAGGCCTAAGCCCCCCTACTGATATTATGATTGAGTACCTTGAGTCAAGGTGCCAGTTCCTTGGAATGAGAAAGAGAACGTTGCGTTATCTTCTACTCC
>Ga0228674_1001260_pt1 | contig 15369 bp, 15 predicted proteins | sample 1D_rmetaG_FD_189054 | JGI IMG/M metagenome (GOLD analysis project Ga0228674, IMG submission 189054) | Seawater microbial communities from Monterey Bay, California, United States - 1D_r | ecosystem: Environmental > Aquatic > Marine > Coastal | place: USA: California | collected 2016-09-26
ATCTCCATGGAAGTGGGCAACACCGATATCACTATCCGCAACCTGCTGCAGCTCAATCAGGGCTCGGTGATCGAACTGGATCGTCTGGCCGGTGAGCCGCTCGACGTGCTGGTCAACGGCACGTTGATCGCCCATGGCGAAGTGGTGGTGGTCAACGAGAAGTTTGGCATTCGCCTGACTGACGTGATTAGCCCCAGCGAACGTATCAAGAAGCTGCGCTGATCATGGTGCGATTTCTTGCATTGCTGTTGGCGCTGCCGGGCGTGACATTGGCGGACGAACCTGCCGGCAAGGTGGCGACACCGATGGCGGGTGGCGATATCGCCAGTCAGCTTGGTCAGTTGCTGCTCGGTCTGCTGCTGGTAATCGGTCTGATCTTCCTGCTGGTCTGGCTGCTGCGCCGTGTGCAGCAACTGAAGCCGAGGGGCGGGCAGGTGATCAAGCTGTTGTCGAGCCAGGCGCTGGGTCCGCGTGATCGCCTGGTGCTGGTACAGGTAGGCAACGAGCAGATTCTGCTTGGGCTGTCGGCTGGGCGCATCACGCCACTGCATGTACTCAAGGAACCGGTGCACCTGGTCGATGCCGAACCGGCCACTCCGGAATTCGCCCAGCGCCTGATGGAGTTGCTGGGCAAGGATCAGAAGGACAAATCCTGATGCTGCGTTTGTTGCTGGTGCTGGTGCTAAGTCTGGCCGCCTCGCTGGCTTTTGCCGAGGATCCGCCGGCAGGCAGCTCGCTGATTCAGCAGGGCAGCAGCCCGCTGTCGATTCCGGCCATCACTCTGTCCACTGATGCCGAGGGCCAGCAGGAGTATTCGGTCAGCCTGCAGATTCTGCTGATCATGACTGCGCTGGGCTTTATTCCGGCGTTCGTCATGTTGATGACCAGCTTTACCCGGATCATCATCGTCTTTTCGATTTTGCGTCAGGCGCTGGGCCTGCAGCAGACGCCGTCGAACCAGATTCTGGTCGGCCTGGCGCTGTTTCTGACCATGTTCATCATGGCGCCGATCTTCGACCGGATTAATACCGATGCCTTGCAGCCGTACCTCAACGAGGAGATCGTCGCGCAGGAGGCGCTGAGTCGTGCAGAGGTGCCGATTCGCGACTTCATGCTGGCGCAGACCCGTGAGAGTGATCTGGCGTTGTTCGTGCGTCTGTCCAAACGTACCGACCTGGCTGGCGTCGAAGACGTACCGCTGACCATTCTGGTGCCGGCTTTCGTCACTTCCGAGCTGAAGACCGCCTTCCAGATCGGCTTCATGATCTTCATCCCGTTCCTGATCATCGACATGGTGGTCGCCAGTATCCTCATGGCGATGGGCATGATGATGCTGTCACCGCTGATCATCTCATTGCCGTTCAAGATCATGCTGTTCGTCCTGGTCGACGGCTGGGCGCTGATCATGGGCACACTGGCCGCCAGTTTCGGCACCTTATAGCGAGGCTGATGATGACTCCCGAGGTTGCGGTTGATCTGTTTCGTGAAGCGCTCTGGCTGATCGTGCTGATCGTCGGTCTGGCCGTGGTGCCGAGTCTGGTGGTGGGGTTGATCGTGGCCATGTTCCAGGCGGCCACGCAAATCAACGAACAGACGCTGAGCTTCCTGCCGCGCCTGATCGTGATGCTGGTTACCCTGATCTGGGCCGGCCCCTGGCTGGTCAGTCAGCTGATGGAGTACACCCAGACGCTGATCCAGAACATTCCCTACCTGATCGGCTGAGGGTGCCATGTTGGAGTTGAGCGATGCGCAGATCAGCAGCTGGGTGGGCCAGTTTCTGCTGCCGTTGTTCCGCATCGCCGCGATGTTGATGGTCATGCCGATCATCGGCACCCAACTGGTTCCGACCCGTGTGCGCCTGTATCTGGCGCTGGCCATCACCATCGTGCTGGTGCCGGTATTGCCGCCGATGCCGCAGGTTGATGCGCTGAACTTGCGCAGCCTGTTGCTGATACTTGAACAGGTGCTGATCGGCGCCATGTTCGGCTTCATCCTGCAGTTGTTCTTCCACCTGTTTGCCGTGGCCGGGCAGATTATCGCCATGCAGATGGGCCTGGGCTTCGCCTCCATGGTGGACCCGACCAATGGCGTGTCGGTGCCGGTGCTTGGCCAGTTCATGCTGATGCTGGTGACCCTGCTGTTTCTGGCGATCAACGGTCATCTGGTGGCGTTGGAGATTCTGGCGGAGAGTTTCGTCACCTTGCCTTACGGCCAGGGTTTCATGGTCAACCATTACTGGACACTGGCGGGCAAGCTGAGTTGGGTGATCGGCGCGGGCCTGCTGTTGACCTTGCCGGCAGTGACTGCGTTGCTGGTGATCAACCTGGCATTTGGCGTGATGACGCGCGCAGCGCCACAGCTCAATATCTTTTCCATCGGTTTCCCGTTGACGCTGGCCCTGGGCCTGGTGATCTACTGGATCAGCCTTTCCGATTTCGGCAGCCTGTTCCAGGCGCTGGCCAGCGATGCTTTGCAGCAGCTGGGTGAATTCGCTCTGGTGAGGTAGCCATGGCCGAAAGCGAGAGCGGTGCCGACAAAAGCGAGGAACCCACAGGCAAGCGACTTGAAGAGTCGCGCAAGAAAGGCCAGATCGCCCGTTCCAAGGAGCTCAATACCCTGGCGGTCACCCTCACCGGCACCATGGCCCTGATTATCTTCGGTGCCTACATGGGCAACGTGCTGATGGACATCATGCGCGGCAATTTCAGCCTGCCGCGTGAGGTGTTGATGAGCGAGCGCAGCATGGCGCTTTACCTGCTGGCTTCCGGCAAGGAAGCCCTGCTGGCGATGCAGCCATTCTTGATCGCCTTGCTGATCGCCTCTATCGTCGGCCCCATCGCTTTGGGCGGCTGGCTATTTTCCACGGAAGCACTGCAGCCCAAGGCCAGTCGGATGAATCCGCTGGCGGGGCTCAAACGCATGTTCTCGGTTCAGGCGCTGGTCGAGTTGCTCAAAGCGTTGGCCAAGTTCCTGGTCATCCTCGCCGTGGCGCTGGTGGTACTTTCGGTGGATCAGGACGATTTGCTGGCCATCGCCAATGAGCCCATCGAGCCGGCCATCCTGCACAGTCTGAAGGTGGTCGGCTGGAGCGCTTTTTGGCTGTCCTGTGGCCTGATCCTGATCGCCGCCGTGGATGCGCCATTCCAGCTGTGGAGTCACAAGCAGAAGCTGAAGATGACCAAGCAGGAGGTCCGCGACGAGTACAAGGACACCGAGGGCAAACCCGAGGTCAAGGGACGCATTCGTCAGTTGCAGCGTGAAATGGCTGAACGCCGCATGATGCAGGCCGTACCGCAGGCCGATGTGGTGATTACCAACCCGACGCACTTCGCCGTGGCGCTCAAGTACGACCCGGAGAAGGGAGGGGCGCCGCTGTTGCTGGCCAAGGGCGGCGACTTCCTGGCGCTGAAGATTCGTGAGATCGCCCAGGAGCACAAGGTGATGGTGTTGGAATCACCGGGGCTGGCGCGGGCCGTTTACTACTCTACCGAACTCGATCAGGAAATCCCTGCCGGTCTCTATCTGGCGGTGGCGCAGGTGCTGGCCTACGTCTATCAGTTGCGTCAGTACCAGGCCGGCAAGGGCAAGCGCCCCGGCCCGTTACCGGATTTGCCCATCCCGCCAGATCTGCGCCGCGATTCGTAACGTGCGTCTTGGGCGCTGCCCTGTCATTTATGGAACGCTTCTTGCCATTACCCCTTTAGGACGCACTTTCGCGTCAAAAGATTGAATGGTTTGGGGTAGGGACGTGGCAGTAGATCGCGCACAAATCGTCGGTGACGTACGCAGCAACCTGGCGGGCCTGCGCCACGGCAACCTGGGTATCCCCCTACTGCTGCTGGTCATGCTCGGCATGGTCATGCTGCCGATCCCGCCCTTTCTGCTCGACGTGCTGTTCACCTTCAGCATCGCCCTGTCCATCGTCGTGTTGCTGGTCAGCATCTACGCCCTGCGACCGCTGGATTTTGCCGTGTTCCCCACCATCCTGCTGGCGGCCACCCTGCTGCGTCTGGCGCTGAACGTCGCCTCGACCCGCGTGGTGCTGCTGCATGGGCACGAGGGCCATGCAGCGGCGGGCCAGGTGATCCAGGCCTTCGGCGAGGTGGTAATCGGCGGCAACTACGTGGTCGGTATCGTGGTGTTCGCCATCCTCATGATCATCAACTTCGTGGTGGTCACCAAGGGCGCCGGGCGCATCTCCGAGGTGAGCGCGCGTTTCACCCTCGACGCCATGCCCGGCAAGCAGATGGCCATCGACGCCGACCTCAATGCCGGCCTGATCGATCAGGCCGAGGCCAAGAAGCGCCGCAGCGAAGTGGCCCAGGAGGCCGACTTCTACGGCTCGATGGACGGTGCCAGCAAGTTTGTCCGCGGCGACGCCATCGCCGGCCTGCTGATCCTGTTCATCAACCTCATCGGCGGTATCGCCATCGGCGTGCTGCAGCACGGCCTGCCGTTTGCCGAGGCGGGCAAGGTCTACACCCTGCTGACCATCGGCGACGGCCTGGTGGCGCAAATTCCCTCCCTGCTGCTGTCCACCGCCGCCGCGGTGATGGTGACCCGTGTTTCCACCTCCGAGGACATGGGTGCCCAGGTCAACCGGCAGATGTTCGCCTCGCCGCGCGCGCTGGCGGTGACGGCGGCGATCATGATCGCCATGGGCCTGGTGCCCGGCATGCCGCATTTCTCCTTTATCAGCCTGGGCCTGGTGGCCGCTGGCGCCGCCTACTGGATCGCCAACAAGCAGCGCAAGACCAAGGAAGAGGAGGTCAAGGAGGTACAGCGCCAACAGGAGCTGCTGCCGGCGCAGAAGGCCCAGGAGGTCAAGGAACTGGGCTGGGACGACGTCACCCCGGTGGACATGGTCGGCCTGGAGGTTGGCTACCGGCTGATTCCGCTGGTCGATCGCAACCAGGGGGGGCAGCTGCTGGCGCGGATCAAGGGTGTGCGCAAGAAGCTGTCGCAGGAAATGGGCTTTCTCATGCCCTCGGTGCATATTCGCGACAACCTCGATTTGGCGCCCAACGCCTACCGCTTGACGCTCATGGGCGTCAGCGTGGCCGAGGCCGAGGTGTATCCGGATCGCGAACTGGCGATCAACCCCGGTCAGGTGTTCGGCCCGCTCAATGGCATTGCCGCCAAGGATCCGGCGTTCGGTCTGGAGGCCGTGTGGATCGACCCTACTCAGCGCGATCAGGCGCAGTCACTGGGCTATACCGTGGTCGATGCCAGTACCGTGGTGGCCACTCACCTCAATCAGATCCTGCACAAGCATGCCCACGAGCTGCTGGGGCACGAGGAAGTGCAGCAACTGATGCAGTTGCTGGCCAAGAGTTCGCCGAAGCTGGCCGAAGAGTTGGTGCCGGGTCTGGTATCGCTGTCGACCCTGCTCAAGGTGTTGCAGGCGCTGCTCCAGGAGCAGGTGCCGGTGCGCGACATCCGCACCATCGCCGAGGCCATCGCCAACGTCGCGCCGAAGAGTCAAGATCCCGCCGCGATGGTTGCTGCGGTACGCGTCTCGCTGGCCCGTGCCATCGTGCAAGGCATCGTGGGACTAGAGCCGGAGCTGCCTGTGATAACCCTCGAGCCAAGGTTGGAACAGATCTTGCTCAACAGTCTGCAGAAGGCCGGTCAGGGCGGTGAGGATGGCATCCTCCTCGAACCGGGCATGGCCGAGAAGCTGCAGCGTTCCCTGGTGGAAGCGGCGCAGCGCCAGGAAATGCTCGGCAAGCCGGTGATTCTGCTGGTGGCCGGACCGGTCCGGGCGATGTTGTCGCGCTTCGCGCGGCTGGCGGTACCCAGCATGCACGTGCTGGCCTACCAGGAAATTCCGGACAACAAGCAGGTCACCATAGTCGCTACGGTTGGCCAGAACTGAGGTAAAGGGTCATGCAGGTCAAACGCTTCTTCGCCGCCGATATGCGGACCGCCATGAAACTGGTGCGTGATGAATTGGGCGCCGATGCCTCGATCATCGGCAATCGCCGGGTTGCCGGTGGTGTCGAGCTGACCGCTGCGCTGGATTATCAGGCGCCGGCGCCGGTGCGCCCGAACCCGGCGCTGGAAGCCGAGCTGCGCAAGACCCAGGCGCGCATCGCCAGCGCTCAGGCGGAGCTGACCACGCGTGCCGAGCAGGATGCCGGCAAGGACCGTCAATTGTTCGCCAATGAATCGCTGCTGGCACCCGAGCTACCAGCGACCCTGGTCAAGCCGCAGCGTCCGGTCGAGACCCCTGTACCTGCTACGCCTGCGGTCGACCCGCGCGCACTGGAAGCCATGCGCTTCGAGCTGCACGGCTTGCGTGAGCTGATCGAAGTACAACTGGGTTCCATCGCCTGGGGGCAACTGCAGAACCGTCGCCCGCAGCAGGCCAATCTGTGGCGCCGCCTGCAGCGTATGGGGCTGTCTGCCGAGCTATCGCAGGCGCTGCTGAGCAAGGTGGCCGGTGTGGCCGAGCCGCGTCAGGCCTGGCGTATGTTGCTGGCGCATCTGGCTCACGCGATCACTACGCCCAAAGTCGAGCCGCTGGAAGAGGGTGGTGTGATCGCGCTGGTTGGTCCGGCCGGCATGGGCAAGACCACTACCCTGGCCAAGCTGGCTGCGCGTTATGTGCTTAAGTACGGCTCGCAACAGGTCGCTCTGGTGAGCATGGACAGCTTCCGTATTGGCGCGCAGGAACAGCTCAAGACCCTGGGGCGCATCCTCGGTGTGTCGGTGACTCAGATCGACCCCGGTCAGTCTCTGCTGCAGGCTCTGGCGCCGCTGGCCAAGAAACGCGTGGTGCTGGTCGATACCGCTGGCCTGCCAGGCAACGATCCGGCGCTACGTCTGCAGTTGGAGAGCCTGGCCTCGGCACGCATCAAGGCGAAGAATTATCTGGTACTGGCCGCAACAAGTCAGAGCCAAGTGCTCAAGGCGGCCTACCATAGTTACAAGCGTTGTGGCCTTTCAGGCTGCATACTGACGAAACTGGACGAAGCCGCGAGTCTGGGTGAGGTTTTAGGTCTGGCTATAGGCCAGCAACTGCCGGTAGCCTATGTGACGGACGGGCCGCGGATTCCGGACGATCTGCAGGTGCCGCGTAGCCATCAGCTGGTCAGCCGTGCCGTGGGGCTGCAGGCTGCCGAGGAGCCGAGTGAGGACGCCATGGCGCAGATGTTCGCCGGCCTCTATCACAATCCGGCCAAGCGAGCCGGTTGAAGCAGCGAGAATGTTGCACCCTCTCGCCATGTGGTGCGGGAGTGAACGGCCTCAACAGGTGCTTTCAACGACCTGTAGGGCCAAGTCGAAGTTAGACAAGGTGTAGAAAGAACATGGGTATGCATCCCGTACAGGTGATTGCGGTGACTGGCGGCAAGGGTGGCGTCGGCAAGACCAATGTGTCGGTCAATCTGTCCATGGCCCTGGCTGATCTCGGCCGTCGGGTGATGCTGATGGACGCTGACCTTGGCTTGGCCAACGTCGACGTTCTGTTGGGCCTGACGCCCAAGCGCACCCTGGCCGATGTCATCGCGGGTGAATGCGATCTGCGTGACGTCCTGCTGCAGGGGCCGGGCGGCGTGCGCATCGTGCCGGCCGCATCCGGTACGCAGAGCATGGTCAGCCTCACGCCGATGCAGCACGCCGGGTTGATCCAGGCGTTCAGTGACATCAGCGAAAATCTTGACGTGCTGGTGATCGACACCGCGGCCGGTATTGGTGATGCGGTGGTCAGCTTCGTGCGTGCTGCGCAGGAGATCCTCGTGGTGGTCTGCGATGAGCCCACCTCGATTACCGACGCCTACGCGCTGATCAAGCTGCTCAATCGTGATCACGGCATCAGCCGCTTCCGCGTTCTGGCCAATATGGCCCATAGCCCGCAGGAAGGACGCAATCTCTTTGCTAAGCTGACCAAGGTGACGGATCGTTTCCTCGATGTTGCCCTGCAGTATGTCGGTGCCGTGCCCTACGATGAGTGTGTACGTAAGGCCGTGCAGAAGCAGCGCGCAGTCTATGAAGCCTTCCCTCGATCCAAGTGCGCCCTGGCGTTCAAGGCGATAGCTCAGAAGGTAGATACCTGGCCGTTACCGGCCAATCCCCGTGGTCATCTGGAGTTTTTCGTCGAGCGTCTGGTGCAACAACCGACCGCAGACTCGGCCGTATGACAGCAGCCTCTGGACTTCGTATGTACAACAAGGCTCAGGCGCAGGACTCCCAGCACCAGCTGATCGAGCGCTACGCGCCGCTGGTCAAGCGTATCGCCTACCACCTGCTGGCCCGTCTGCCGGCCAGCGTGCAGGTCGATGATCTTATCCAGGCCGGCATGATCGGCCTGCTCGAAGCCTCGCGCAAATACGACTCCAGCAAGGGCGCCAGTTTCGAGACCTTCGCCGGTATCCGTATTCGTGGCTCCATGCTCGACGAGGTGCGCAAGGGCGATTGGGCGCCGCGTTCGGTGCACCGCAACAGCCGTATGGTCAGCGATGCCATTCGTGTCGTTGAAGCAAGAACTGGGCGTGACGCTAAAGATCACGAGGTTGCGGCCGAACTCCAATTGAGTCTGGAGGATTACTACGGCATTCTTGGCGACACTTTGGGCAGCCGCCTGTTCAGCTTCGACGACCTGTTGCAGGACGGCGAGCATGGCGGGTTGCACGAAGACGCCGGACACACTCACCTCGAACCTTCGCGGGACCTCGAAGACGAACGCTTCCAGGCGGCCTTGGCCGATGCCATCGCCGGTTTGCCGGAGCGTGAACGTCTGGTGCTGGCGCTGTATTACGATGAAGAACTGAACTTGAAGGAAATCGGTGAAGTGCTGGGGGTTAGCGAGTCACGCGTGAGCCAGTTGCACAGCCAGTGCGCTGCGCGGCTGCGCTCGCGGCTGAGTGAATGGCGCGCTGGCTGAAAGCGGCGTACTCGCAGGCGCAAACGGTTTCACGATTAAAGGACGTGGTTGCAAGCGCAACACGTTTGGGACTGTACGGAGGTCGACTTGGACAAGAACATGAAAATCCTCATCGTTGACGATTTCTCGACGATGCGACGGATCATCAAGAACCTCTTGCGGGATTTGGGTTTCACCAACACCGCGGAAGCCGATGACGGCACCTCGGCGCTGCCGATGCTGCAAAGCGGCAGCTTCGACTTTCTGGTGACCGACTGGAACATGCCCGGCATGACCGGCATCGACCTGCTGCGTGCCGTACGTGCCGACGAGCGCCTCAAGCACCTGCCGGTGCTGATGGTGACCGCTGAAGCCAAGCGCGATCAGATCATCGAGGCGGCCCAGGCCGGCGTGAATGGCTATGTAGTCAAACCCTTCACCGCTCAGGTGCTGAAGGAAAAGATCGAGAAGATCTTCGAGCGAGTCAACGGCTGATGCCAGCCGCGAGGGTGCTATGGAACACGATGACTCCACGCTGGGCGATCTTGAATCGTCCCTGAAAACCAATGCCCGTGAGCTGGTCGATAGCCTCGAAAAAGGTAACTTCGGCAACGCGGTGCAACTGATCAACGAGCTCAACAAGGTTCGTGATCGCGGGCTGTATCACGAGGTCGGCAAACTGACCCGTGAACTGCACAACGCCATTGTCAATTTTCAACTCGATCCGCGTATGCCGCATGCCCAGGAGCTGTCGCAGATTGCCGACGCTACCGAGCGGCTGAACTACGTCGTGACCATGACCGAGAAGGCTGCCAACCGGACCATGGATCTGGTCGAACAGAGCGCGCCGCTGGTCAATGATCTGAGCGATGAAGCGCAGAGCCTGAACGTCGAATGGGGCCGCTTCATGCGCCGTGAAATCGGTGCCGACGGTTTTCGCGAGCTGGCCAAGCGTGTCGAGCTGTTCCTCGCCCGCAGTGAGCGAGATGGCGTCAAGCTCTCAGGGCATCTCAACGACATTCTGCTGGCGCAGGACTACCAGGACCTTACCGGTCAGGTGATCAAGCGTGTCACCCAGCTGGTGACCGAAGTGGAAAGCAACCTGCTCAAGCTGATGCTCATGGCCAGCCAGGTCGACCGTTTTGCCGGTATTCAGCACGACCACGAAGCACTGCGTACCGAACAGGAAAAATCAAAAGAGCCATCGCGGGGTGAAGGTCCGCAGATTCATGCCGATAAGCGTGATGACGTCGCCTCCAGTCAAGACGATGTCGACGACCTGCTGTCCAGCCTAGGGTTCTAAGGAGCACACAATATGAGCTTCGGCGCCGATGAAGAGATCCTCCAGGACTTCCTGGTAGAGGCCGGCGAGATTCTCGAACAGTTGTCCGAGCAGTTAGTCGAGCTGGAAAGCCGACCGGACGACATGAACCTGCTCAACGCCATCTTCCGCGGTTTTCATACCGTCAAGGGCGGAGCGGGTTTCCTCCAGCTCAACGAGTTGGTGGAGTGCTGCCATATCGCCGAAAACGTGTTCGACATCCTGCGCAAGGGTGAGCGTCGCGTCGATTCGGAACTGATGGATGTGGTGCTCGAGGCTCTTGATGCAGTAAACGGCATGTTTGGCGAGGTGCGTGAGCGCCGCGAGCCCACGCCAGCGTCGCCTGAACTTCTGGCGGCACTGGCACGCCTGGCCGAGCCGGGCGGCGCCGAAGCGGCTCCTGCGCCGGTGCAGCAGGCCGAGCCGGAACCCGCGCCGGTGCCTCAGCCAGCTGCGCCGTCCGCCCCCTCGGGCGACATCACCGACAGCGAGTTCGAGCAACTGCTCGATGCGCTGGGTGAAGCGCCGGCGGCCGCCCCGAGTGCGCAGAGCAGTGCCGGCGATGAGATCACCGATGACGAGTTCGAGTCGCTGCTCGATCAGTTGCACGGTAAAGGGCAGTTCGCCGGTACGGTCGAGACCTCTGCTGCCGCGGCAGTCGCTTCTGCGCCTGCTGGCGTAGCGGCAGGCGATGAGATCACCGACGACGAATTCGAAGCGCTGCTCGATCAACTGCATGGCAAAGGCCAGTTCGCGGCCACCGCCGAAGCTGCTGCTCCGGTTGCAGCCGTTGCTGCAGCACTCGCTCCGGCGGGTGATGAGATCACCGACGACGAATTCGAGTCGTTGCTCGACCAATTGCACGGCAAGGGCAAGTTCGTGCCGCCCAGCGAGCCGGCGCTAGCCCCTGCGCCGGCTGCCAAACCGGCTGTGGCAGCCAAGGCCGCTCCTGCCAGCCCCGCACCTGCCAAGGCCGAGCCCGCTGCTGTGCGTACTCCCGCCGCGCCTGCAGCTGCGGCCGACAAGGCGCCTGCTGCGAGTGAAGCGGAAACCACCGTACGGGTCGACACCGCGCGCCTCGACGAGATCATGAACATGGTCGGCGAGCTGGTGCTGGTGCGTAACCGCCTGGTGCGCCTGGGGCTCAATAGCGGCGACGAGGCCATGTCCAAGGCTGTATCGAACCTCGACGTGGTCACGGCCGATCTGCAGACTTCGGTGATGAAGACCCGGATGCAGCCGATCAAGAAGGTGTTCGGCCGTTTCCCACGCCTGGTACGCGATCTGGCGCGTAACCTGAAGAAGGAAATCAATCTCGAGCTGGTGGGCGAAGAAACCGATCTCGACAAGAACCTGGTCGAGGCCCTGGCTGACCCGTTGGTGCACTTGGTGCGCAACGCCGTCGACCACGGTGTGGAAACGCCGGAAGAACGCGAGAAGAGCGGCAAGGCCCGCGCTGGGCGCGTAGTTCTGTCCGCCGAGCAGGAAGGCGATCACATCCTGTTGTCGATCACCGATGACGGCAAGGGTATGGACGCCGACGTGCTGCGAGCGAAGGCCGTGGAGAAAGGCCTGCTGGACAAGGACGCGGCCGATCGCCTCAACGAGTTCGAATGCTACAACCTGATCTTCGCCCCGGGTTTCTCGACCAAGACCGAGATTTCCGACGTGTCCGGCCGGGGTGTCGGCATGGACGTGGTGAAGACCAAGATTTCCCAGCTCAACGGCACGGTCAACGTGTTCTCGCAGAAAGGGCAGGGCTCGAAGATCATCATCAAGGTGCCGCTGACCCTGGCGATCATGCCGACGCTGATGGTGATGCTGGAGAACCAGGCCTTCGCCTTCCCGCTGGTCAACGTCAACGAGATCTTCCATCTCGACCTGTCGCGTACCAACGTGGTCGACGGGCAGGAGGTGGTGATCGTGCGTGACAAGGCGCTGCCGCTGTTCTATCTCAAGCGTTGGCTGGTGCCACAGGCCTTCCATGAAGGTCAGCGCGAAGGCCATGTGGTGATTCTCACCGTTGGCAGTCAGCGCATCGGCTTTGTCGTCGATCAATTGGTTGGCCAGGAAGAAGTGGTAATCAAGCCACTGGGCAAGATGCTGCAAGGCACGCCCGGAATGTCCGGCGCCACGATCACGGGCGACGGACGCATCGCGTTGATTCTCGACGTACCGAGCATGCTCAAACGCTACGCTCGACGTTTCTGATGTTTCGCGGCGCGGACCTCAGGTCCACGCCGTCTAGGAGTATGTATGGTAGTCAAGGTCTTGGTGGTAGACGACTCCGGTTTCTTCCGTCGGCGCGTGTCGGAAATTCTGTCTGCTGACCCGAGTATTCAGGTCGTGGGCACGGCCACCAACGGGCGCGAAGCCATCGATCAGGCGTTGGCGCTCAAGCCCGACGTGATCACCATGGATTACGAGATGCCGATGATGGACGGCATCACCGCTGTGCGGAACATCATGCAGCGCTGTCCGACGCCGGTGTTGATGTTCTCCTCGCTGACTCATGAAGGCGCCCGCGTCACGCTCGATGCGCTGGATGCGGGGGCGGTGGATTTCCTGCCGAAGAACTTCGAAGACATCTCGCGCAACCCCGAAAAGGTCAAGCAGATGCTGTGCGAGAAGGTGCACAGCATCGCTCGCAGCAACCGCCGTTTCAGTGCGGCCGCGGTGGCTCCGGCGCCGACTGCGGCCAGTCCGAGCGCGGCGCCGATTAGTCGCCCAGCCGTTTCGACGCGTCCCGCCGCACCGGTTCCCGCTGCGCCTGCGCGTTCGTCAGCATCGGCCGGTGGCGCAGCACCTGCGTCACCAGCACCCAAGCGCAAGGCTTACAGGCTGGTGGCCATCGGCACTTCTACCGGTGGCCCGGTGGCGCTGCAGCGTGTACTGACCCAATTGCCAGCCAATTTCCCGGCGCCGCTGGTCTTGATCCAGCACATGCCGGCGGCCTTTACAAAGGCCTTCGCCGAGCGCCTGGACAAGCTGTGCCGCATCCAGGTCAAGGAGGCTGAGGACGGCGATATTCTGCGCCCTGGCCTTGCGCTTCTGGCTCCTGGTGGCAAGCAGATGATGGTCGATGCGCGCGGCGCGGTAAAAATCCTGCCGGGTGACGAACGCCTCAATTACAAGCCCTGTGTCGACATCACCTTCGGCTCAGCGGCCAAGTCCTATGGCGACAAGGTACTGGCCGTGGTGCTGACCGGGATGGGCGCCGATGGCCGTGAGGGCGCGCGTCTGCTCAAGCAGGGCGGCAGCCAGGTGTGGGCGCAGGATGAAGCCAGTTGCGTGATCTATGGCATGCCCATGGCCGTGGTCAAAGCCAATCTGGCGGATGCGGTCTACGGCCTGGATGACATCGGCCGGCATCTGACCGAGGCCTGTCAGTGACGAACGCTAAGTCGGAAACATGCGCATGGATGTACTGAGCCTGATTGGCGTCATCCTGGCGTTCGTTGCCATTCTGGGCGGCAATTATCTCGAAGGCGGGCACGCTGGTGCCTTGCTCAACGGTCCGGCGGCGCTGATCGTCATCGGCGGCACGCTGGGCGCGGCTTTTCTGCAGGCGCCGGTGCAGGTGTTCAAGCGTGCCATGGCCATCATGCGCTGGATCTTCTTCCCGCCGCATATCGATCTGGTCGGCGGCATCAATCGTGTGACCGGGTGGAGCATGGTGGCGCGCAAGGAAGGCCTGCTCGGCCTGGAGGCGGTGGCCGATGCCGAGCCGGATCCTTATGCGCGCAAAGGTCTGCAGTTGCTGGTCGACGGCGCCGAGCCGGAATCCATTCGCAGCATTCTGGAGGTCGATCTCTATACTCAGGAGGCTCGCGATATCCAGGCCGCCAAGGTATTCGAGAGCATGGGTGGCTATGCGCCGACCATTGGCATCATCGGTGCGGTGATGGGACTGATCCATGTGATGGGCAATCTGGCCGATCCGAGCATGCTCGGCAGCGGCATTGCCGTGGCGTTCGTTGCCACCATCTACGGTGTCGGCTTCGCCAACCTGCTGTTGTTGCCGGCGGGCAACAAGCTCAAGTCCATTGCCCTGCGCCAGTCGCGATATCGCGAGATGCTCCTCGAAGGCATCCTGTCCATCGCCGAGGGTGAGAACCCGCGCTCCATCGAACTGAAGCTGCAAGGCTTCATGGACTGATGGAGGTATGGCATGGCGCGCAGGCGGCATCATGAAGAGCACGAGAATCACGAGCGTTGGCTGGTCTCCTATGCCGACTTCATTACCTTGCTATTCGCCTTCTTCGTGGTGATGTACTCGATTTCCTCGATCAACGAAGGCAAGTACAAGATCCTCTCGGAGTCGCTGACGGGCGTGTTCAATCAGCCCGATCGCTCGATCAAGCCGATTCCGGTCGGTGAGGAACGGCCGCGCACCAGTGAGCCTGATAACACCTCGATGGACGACCCCAGTTCGGATTCGACCCTGCAAAGCATCGCCTCCAGCGTGCGCGAGGTGTTTGGCGAGCTGATCAAGAGTGATCAGCTGACCGTGCGCGGCAACGAGATGTGGATCGAGATCGAGCTCAGCTCCAGTCTGTTGTTTCCCAGCGGTGATGCGATTCCGAACAATCAGGCGTTCGACATTATCGAGAAGGTCGCCAAGATTCTGGCGCCCTATCAGAATCCGGTTAAGGTAGAGGGATTCACCGACAACCTGCCGATCCAAACCGCTCAATACCCAACCAACTGGGAGTTGTCTTCGGCGCGCGCGGCGAGCATCGTGCGCATGTTGGCCATGGATGGCGTCGACCCTTCACGTCTGGCTGCCGTAGGTTACGGTGAGTTCCAGCCGGTGGCGGACAATGCCACTGCGGAGGGCAGGGGGCGTAATCGCCGGGTCGTGCTGGTGATTTCGCGCAACCTCGACACGCGACGTGGCGCTGGCAGTGCCGCGACCCAGCAGTCGGAGGCTGGCACGCAACCTGCACCAGCGTCTGCGTCGGGGGTTCCACAGTCGTGAGCCGTCAAATCCCAGTCGCCTGCTGCGTGCGTGCGACAGCCATTCTCGGCCTGAGCGCCTCTTGCCGGGAGGATGAGAGAAAATGAAAGTCTGGGCAGTAGCCAATCAGAAGGGTGGGGTCGGCAAGACCACCACCTCCATCGCCCTGGCAGGCCTGTTGGCCGATGCCGGCAAGCGTGTGGTCGTGGTCGATCTCGATCC
>Ga0228674_1001266_pt1 | contig 15283 bp, 9 predicted proteins | sample 1D_rmetaG_FD_189054 | JGI IMG/M metagenome (GOLD analysis project Ga0228674, IMG submission 189054) | Seawater microbial communities from Monterey Bay, California, United States - 1D_r | ecosystem: Environmental > Aquatic > Marine > Coastal | place: USA: California | collected 2016-09-26
TAAAGTCGCTGTGGGTGGTGAGGGTAAAGATCCTATCCAGTACCTCGTTGCGAAAGAGTATTTGAAGACCCTAGAATCGCTGGGTCAGGGTACGGATAATAAGACCGTGTTCCTTCCTTATGAAGCCACTGGAGTGTTGAGCTCTCTAGGTGGGATAAAGGAATTATTGAAATAGTTGGTGGGAAACTGCCGGCAAGAAAAAAGCCCTCCAAACGGAGGGCTTTTTTTATGATAAAACGTTTGGGTATCAGACGGCCTCTTTAGGCGATGGTCCCCATTTGTTTTCACCTTGTTGACTGTCTCTAAATAATAGAATGAGTAACCAGATGGCACCAATTAATGGGATTAGTACAATAAGGAAGAACCAGCCGCTTTTACCCACATCGTGCAAGCGACGTACTAAGACGCCGAGTGATGGGAGGAAAACAGCTAGGCTATAAAGATTGCCTATTATACCTGATTGACCTGCCATAGGATTTGTCCCGAAAACGTAGCTATCGATAAACAAAAGGGCTAAGGAAATTAATGTGCTGATTAAGGTGAAATTCCAATATTCAGCGCGGCGAGCACGACCTTTGAAATCAACATACTGTCGGAGTACTTTAAAATAATAATTCATAGTAGATGTGTTAGTTAGTCTAATCTAGTAATAAAATTTCACTTCAGTAAAAAGTCGATTTCTATGTATTGTTGGGGAATTGGTGATTTAGGGGTGGAGTGGATGGACAAAATGAAACGCTTAGACATAATTGAGAGGGGTGAATCAATCCAAAAGAAAACATCATAGTAGCAAAGTTGTGATGAATAAGTACATTGCATGAACAAAAACGAAATAGAATTGAAAAATCAGTTTAAACTACTCATAGCGTTACTTTTATTTTCCTCGATAATAGATGCACAGTGCTTGTCTGGTGATTGTACAAATGGAATAGGAATATGGAAAGATGCCACTGGTATTACGTACAAAGGAGAATTTAAGAATGGTACTATTACTGGTGAAGGTGTATTAACCTTTCCAGAAAAAATTGATAGAGGTCCATTTGATGAAGGTTTCATAAAGGAAATTCTCGTTTATGAAGGCGCAAAGACATATGAAGGTGAATTGAGTATTGGTGAACCCAATGGGAAAGGTCTGTTGGAGTTTTATTCGGGACAGAAAATAGAGTGTTTGTGGGAAGGAGGAGATCCAATCGGTAATGCTATATGGAGTGTCCCAAATAGCCTAGTAGGATCAAATGATGGATATGTAATTACTGGATCTATTAAAGACTGGAAAATTTCAGGTGAAGGTCAAATCGAATACAATACAGGTGATATCTATCGCGGGAACTTACTCAATTTCAATGAAGAAGGGGTGGGGACTTTATTTTTCTACAGTGGAGGTAAAATGGAAGGCGTCTGGAAAGAAGGTGAATGTATCAATTGCCAATCTGCAGTACGATCAAGTATCAATATGATTCCATTACGCCTAGAAAACGGAGTTTTTAAGGTGGATGTAACCATCAACGGAGTACCAGTCAATAATATGATTTTTGATACAGGGGCGGGCGAAATAAGTATTTCACCAACATTTTTACTTGCCTCCATTGAAAATGGAGATTTAGATGAAACCGATGTCTTGGATGGAATGAGCTACATAAATGCTTCTGGGGATGTGAATTTTTCAGCCCGCGTCAATCTGCGTGAGATAAAGGTGGGTAATAAAACCATTCATAACGTCGAAGCTTCTATTTGTGAAACGTGTGAAGGACTAGGTATAAATCTCTTCGGACTTAATGCCATTTCGAAGCTGGGTGAATCAATAGAAATAGATTTCGAAAAAGGTGAATTGCGGTATTGGTAATTATAGAATGAAAGTAATGGGGGAATATTCCCTTCCCCAATCCGTTGACTTATTGTTAAATTTTTCCACAGCCTTCCATTCGGCGTGCTTTAACAGGTAATCTACATAACATGGTTCTGAGGCTCTTCGGCCTTTAACCCCGAGATTACCTTGACACCCTAATGGGATTATTACACCTATCTCGGTTGTGCCTCTAGTTCGTTGAATATTCAAAGGAGACACAGTAAAGTCATATCCAACAGATACTATTATACCAGGAAGATTTATTTGCGCCGACCATAAAACGGCATCAATTGTTTCATTCTCGATTAAAAATTTTCGTCTTCTTAATCCAACATAAGTTGTTACACTCCCCATGAAGTTCATTCCTAATCTCGATTCGTTTACGCTCAGTGAAGATTGTTTATGAAAGTTATGGCGAAGTAGAAAGTACGAGCCACCTACGTCACCCACTAGCCCTCTAGAATTGTATGGTATCAACTTTAAAGTGCCGTGAATTGATAAACGTTGAGGGATTATTGCATTTTGGTCAAAAAAACTAATTTGAGTATTATTAGCTTGGAATAGAGCTCCGCCGATACTATTAGAAATATCATAGGTATTGCCGAAAAGTCTAACCTTTTGTATAAAATTAGAATAGATGAAACCAAAGTTTCTACTAAGTCCTAAAGTCGAGGTCTCGATTCGAGGATTCACGATGGGCTCTGGATTGACTAAACCAAAATAGGGATCTAGCTGCGAACTAAAAGTTAATTGATTCCAATCTAAAGTATATTGTTTCATTCCCACTGAGACTCCTACTTTAAGACTTTGTTTAATGGCACCTCTATTAATTTGTAGGTTGGAAGCTAGATCAAAATTGACGTCCGTCATTGCAAGGTTTCCTTCCCCTGAATTGTTTCGATTTAATTGAATGCCTAGCCCCAAGCCACTGCCTTTTAATGAGGTAATGGCAGGATAAATAATTGTTACTTGGTTCAAGTTATATGCTGATGCTGAACTAGAGGCTCCTGGTAGATTCCACCATTGCTGCCTGCTATTAGAGGAAACCTGTAATTGACAATTTGAGGGTAAAGCGTAAGCTGGATTAATACCTAAGGGATTATGGTCAATCAGCGTATAAATAGCATCTTGTCCATAGGATAAAACGGAACTTAATAACAACATATATGTCAAATAGAATCGTCTCATTATCTGATCAATGTTAATGTTCCACTTGCTTTTTCAACACCATATACATTTTCGGTACCTGTCCATCTCGTACCATCATCAAAGACAGCGCGTATTTTCCATGCATATACTCCCATCGGAAGGGGTTCACCGTTAAAAGTGCCATCCCATCCCGCGGCAGGGGATTTAATAACGGGATCAATGTCATTAGAATACCAAACTTGATTCCCCCACTTGTCATAGATCCAAATCTCATATTGATCTAAACTATGACCTTTTGGTAAGAATATGGCGTCTTCTCCAACATAATTCAATTCAGGCGCAAAAGCATTTGGAACAATCAAATTAGTCGGCCACACCCAAAAGCTTTTGCATATACTATCACTACAACCAAAGCTATTGATCACTTTTAAACAGGCTCTAATACTATCTAGTCCAGTGTTTGACGGTTCAAAGGTCATCGTCGGGCTCTCATCTGAACTGGATTGACCATCAGAGAAGGTCCAACTATAAGTAATACTAGAATCAACATATGTCGTTTGGTTTTGGAATCGTCGAGTGTTAATATTGACTCTATTGATAGAGAAGTCGGCAGATGGAGTTGGGTATACATTGATTATAGTTATTGCGGAAGTATCTCTACATCCACTCGTCATTGTGACCACGCTAAATACGCTATAAGTACCGAAACTAGTATATGTATGGTTGTAGATGAATGGTGCTGTTGCTTGAATTAAATTCGAGCCATCCCCAAAGAACCATTGTACACTCGCTATAGTATCTAAAGTGTTCGTGTATATAGACGTGTCCTGGAATACTACGTCCAAAGGTTCACATCCATCAATAGGATTAATGGTATGACGTGCATTTACACCGTCCCTAACAAGTATCGTAGTAAATAGAGAGTCGATACAACCGAAGGCAGTTTCACCGAACAGTGCAATGCGATATACACCGGGTGCAGTAAACGTGAATGACGGACTAGTAAGTGCTGAGGTATTGACGCCAGGGTTGTTCGAATAGTCAAAATCCCATGTATATTGGATAGAATTACTCGAAGAATTCGTAAAAGTGTAGGTCTGAGGCACGGAACAACTATCACCTGAAGTAAGTACCGCATTAAAGGAAAGTTGAGGTAAGTCGTGAACAATGGCTAGTGCTGAACTTGAATCAACACAACCATAATCTGATGTATGAGTTAAGGACACGTTATATATTCCCGGGGATCCGTAAACGTGTTTTGGTTCAAAGAGATTTGAAGAATTACCGTCGCCAAAAGCCCAAGATGTACCTATCAGTTGACCGCTTGGAATTGTAGTTAAATTATCGAAGATTGTAGTATCGTTTAGACAGACGTCTTGCGTTGTAAAGTTTACAATCGGTGTAGGCCTAATATTAATTGTGGTGCTAGTGCTATCACTACAACCAGTAGACGATGTAACAGTTAATGTAACAGTATATACGCCTGAGGTGTCGTATAAGTAATCTACATTCTGTAATATAGAAGTATCACCATTTCCGAATTCCCATAAATGGCCGGCTATGAATCCCGCGGATGTAGTTGAATTACTTATGAAGTTCACCGAATCGTTAGCACAGACATTGTTGTTGCTGGAGATTACCGCTACCGGCGAAGGGAATACAGTTACGCTTTGAAATGTTGTGTCATATCCACAGCCATTATCTACTAATAATGCAACGGTGTATGTACCTGGCTGAGTGAATGTCCAAGTCGGATTTTGATTTACGCTACCACCTCCATTACAAGAGTTAGTGGCAACATCCCAGTCGAAACACCAGGCAGTATTGGTCGTATTGTAGCTGTAGTTTGTAAAATTAACCGTTAGTGGGGAACAGCCGCTTGATTTATCCATTCCAAAAGCTGCTTGAACCGTGTTTGGCTCTACGTAGACTGGTAAGGTCAAGCTACTATCACCACAATCATTGAAAACAGTGAGTGTTACATAGTAAGTTGTATCCAGGGTTCCTGCATAGGTAAATACATGATTTAGCTGTCCCCATTGATAAACGAAACTCGAGCCCTGTTGAATTTTTGTTGGGAGTATAGATGTATTACTACCGTCTCCGAAGTCAAAATATGCCGAGTCTGCTTGACCCTTAATGAGTCCGTCTATTTGAATTATAGTGTTCAGGGGTGTACAGCCCGTATCAGGGAGAATTACAAAATCGGCGACGGGAGGAGTTCGAATTATTATGCTGTCTTCGATATAATTGCTTCCACAACAATTAAAGATTTCACGACTCAAATAATATACGGTGTCAGCAATATAATTTGGCTGTAGGGTAGGTAGAGGATTTGGTAACGAATTCCAACTCTGTATTAAGATTTTAGTAGAACCGTTGAAGGTAAATAACTCATAATACGAGCTATCTACGATGCCTGTGTCGCTCTGCAAAATATTAAATGTTGTCGGACCACAAAGTGCACTATCAGTGATCTCAAATGAATTAACCGGTGGAGCGTTTACATAAATATTAATCAGTGTATCATCAATACATCCATATTGCGTGGTAACTGTTAAACGAACAGATTTCAATCCAGTAGAAGAGTAGCTGTGGCTGCCATTTTGTGTGGTATAGTCAATACTTCCATTGTCGTCAAAATCCCATGCGAAAGATGTGATATTTCCGCCAAACGCGCTTGTGGAGCTAGCATCTAAGAAGTTGAAGGATTGATTTAGACATACGGTATCTACGCCACAATCTGATATTGAAATATCGGCAACAGGATAACTATGAATAGTTAGAGAGTCATAAATAGTCGTATCACAACCTGCTAATGTGGTAGTAGTAAGACTGATTCCATAAGTGCCAGGAGTAGGATTATAGTAGTTTATATTCTGTCCCAACAAAGTATCTGAACCAATCGTCCACGTCCACTGTGAAACATTCGCATTGTTCGTAGATGTTGCACTCAACGGAATGGTATCAAATCCACAGAAAACACCAATGCTATTGATGGTCGGTATCGACAGCGGATGAACATATATCATTTGAGTATACGAGCTATCACAAGAGCTCGAATCTGTGGCGAATACCGTATGAGTTATTGTATAGGTTGAAAGTCCACTTGTATTATTGTTTAAGAGCGTTGGGAGAACAGGTGCATTACCTACTAAAGTATTACCTATTTGATTGTTACTGCTGTCAAATATCTCCCATACATGAAGTCCTGTAGATTGCCCAATTGAATCAAGTGAAGGGTTAAAGGCTGAACAGCCCGTATCTTGGTTTAAAGTGAAAATCGGATCTGGATTAGATAATGTAAAAGCAAGTATCGAGTCTTTGTCGTTTGCACAACCATGTGCAGATGTCACATTTAAAACTATCCAAATAGAATCTGAAGAATTCGATATAGTATGATTGAGGCTTCCGCGATTATTGAAGCTGTTTATAGTTAGCCCATCCAAGTCTTTTATACTCCAACTGTATGAGCCGTTATTCGAATAGTTAGTGGTGGGTGCTAAGGTGTTAGTTATTATAAAGGGAGCACAAGCGGATAAAGTTCCAGTGGTATCTATATCAGCGATAGCATTAGGATAAATATCTATTGTATTACTTATTGTTGAATCACAACCGTATTGGTTGGTTACCGTTAGTGATACGGTATATGTAATAGTGGTCGTATCGTTGTTTAGTAGTATGTGTGAGGGTATGGAGTCTGTGAAAGAGAATGTTGTACCCGCGGAGTCTATTGTCCAGCTGTAGTTGAGTTGGTTGTTGGAGTTGTCGTTAGCTGTAGAGTTGTTGGTTAATAGCGTATTAATGTTGGTTCCTGTACAGGTGTTAGCAGCTAGTGTGAATGCAGCTGTTGGTGTAGGGTTGATATAGAAACTAGTGGTAGTTGTATCGCTACATCCTCTGCTGTCTTGTACGATAAGTTGTATTAGGTAAGTGGTTATACCGTTGTTAGAAGCTGGGATGTTGAATACGGGATTTTGTATTGTAGAGGAAGAGAGTGTTGTTGCATTAGCGGAGTCAATGACGGTCCATTGCCAAGAGTTGATGGTTCCGTTAGATCCTGAGTTTTCTGTTGGTGAAAGTGTAACGGGTCCACAGCTACTGTCATTACTTAAAGAGAAACCTGCTAGAGGTCTAGCGTAAAGTGTTATTGCTTCAGTGTGTGGATCAGTACATCCTGAATCTGATGTTGCTAGTAGGGTAAGTGAGTATTGTTGGTCGCTATCGGGGTATTGAACTCCAGCGAAGGATAGTGTTGGCGTAGTGTTGGTTGTATCGGTAAGTGATACTAAAGCGTTGAGCGGTGTGATGTCCCAGTCAAAGGAAAGGTTATTACCGGTGGAGTTGTTGGTAATGGTTGGTGTCCATGGAGCACATGCAGCTGCGTTAATACTAAAGTCCGCCTCAGGGTTAGGGAGTACAGTAACGGTAATGGTCGTATCATCTTCACATCCGGAAGTTCCTACGGTTACGGTGTGCGTTATAGTATAAGTTAGGTTGTTAGTACTAGAGGTATTGTTTAATGCTGGTAGGGTTGGGGTAAGTCCTGAGAGTGTTGTTACTGTTGCACCTGTTGCATCGTAAATGACCCAAGAGTGTGTTAGTGTGGGGTCTGTAGCAACTACATTGTCAATAACTGGGATAAATGGTGCACATCCTTGTAAAGTGTCTAAAGCCCAGCTTGGGTTGGGGTCTTGTAGGGTATAGGCAAGAACAGAGTCTACATCGTCTATACATCCATATGCGGAGGTTACTGTTAGTACAATCCATACAGAGTCTTCGGGGCTTTGTATGGTGTAGTTTAATCCACTGATCCCTGAAAAAGAGGTGATGGTACTGCTTGATGCAAGATCAATAATAGTCCATGTATAGGTGTCGTTTCCTGTAAAGCTGGTTGCGGAGAGAATGGTATTATCGATAATGAAAGGGGCACAATCGGTAAGAGGTCCAGGGTCGCTGAGTTGCGCGATAGCATTAGGATAAATATCTATTGTATTACTTATTGTTGAATCACAACCGTATTGGTTGGTTACCGTTAGTGATACGGTATATGTAATAGTGGTCGTATCGTTGTTTAGTAGTATGTGTGAGGGTATGGAGTCTGTGAAAGAGAATGTTGTACCCGCGGAGTCTATTGTCCAGCTGTAGTTGAGTTGGTTGTTGGAGTTGTCGTTAGCTGTAGAGTTGTTGGTTAATAGCGTATTAATGTTGGTTCCTGTACAGGTGTTAGCAGCTAGTGTGAATGCAGCTGTTGGTGTAGGGTTGATATAGAAACTAGTGGTAGTTGTATCGCTACATCCTCTGCTGTCTTGTACGATAAGTTGTATTAGGTAAGTGGTTATACCGTTGTTAGAAGCTGGGATGTTGAATACGGGATTTTGTATTGTAGAGGAAGAGAGTGTTGTTGCATTAGCGGAGTCAATGACGGTCCATTGCCAAGAGTTGATGGTTCCGTTAGATCCTGAGTTTTCTGTTGGTGAAAGTGTAACGGGTCCACAGCTACTGTCATTACTTAAAGAGAAACCTGCTAGAGGTCTAGCGTAAAGTGTTATTGCTTCAGTGTGTGGATCAGTACATCCTGAATCTGATGTTGCTAGTAGGGTAAGTGAGTATTGTTGGTCGCTATCGGGGTATTGAACTCCAGCGAAGGATAGTGTTGGCGTAGTGTTGGTTGTATCGGTAAGTGATACTAAAGCGTTGAGCGGTGTGATGTCCCAGTCAAAGGAAAGGTTATTACCGGTGGAGTTGTTGGTAATGGTTGGTGTCCATGGAGCACATGCAGCGGCGGAGATGCTAAAGTCAGCATCGGGGTTAGGTACGACGTGAAATAAAATTGACGTTGAATCGATACAACCATTTGTGGATTCAACTATGTGCCAAATTGTATAGGTAACATTTGTGTTGTTGGTAGAGTATGATGAGAAACTTGGATTTATACCTGAAACTTCTTCTTGTAATACTCCGGATAAGTAGATTTTCCAAGTATGGGATTTTCCGTTGTTATGATATATTGAATTAATGGTTGGAGTAAAGGGAGAACACCCAGTAGTATCTGTTAGTGTAAAGTATGGATTTGGTATCGAGTCTAATTGAATTTGCGTGCTCAATACTTGAGAACCACAATCATTGTAAGCTCTTGCATGAATAGTATAGTTCTTACTATCCCAAAGAATTAGACTATCATGGCCATATTGATTTAAACCTAGGCTGGTCCAACCGGTTTGAGGAGTTATGAAATAGTATACACTATCCGCGGAGGCGTATGGTGAGGTTGAGATTACCGAGAAAGAAGGGCTACCTAAATTGACAAGTAAAGTATCAGTACAATAAATACTATCGTTTGGAGGGAAACTTACATTTGGTTCGTCAATTACGATGATACTATCGTAGATATAAGATACACCACATTGATTGCTAACGCCATATCTTAAGGTCATTTTCCCAGAAAGGCTAGGAGTCCAGTTAAAACTGGTATCAGTGGGACTAGTAGAGTTGAATAAGATTACGTTTGACTCATCAAAAACAAACAGTGAATATGAGCTTGGTGAATTACAGTTAATACTATCTTGATAGACAGCACTATTTGTTACCGTTCCAATACAAATTGTATCGGCAATTGAGATTGCTATTTCTGTAATCGCTATGGTGTCTACACAGACTGAAATGGTATCTATATCCAGTGTGCAAAGCGTATTTCCCCCAAAAGCAGTAAGTCCTATATGTTTGACTATATTATATGTACCTGATTGTAGGAATTGTACATTGAGATTATTAGAGCCAGAAGTCCAATATGCAGGTACAGTAGGGAATATTCCTCCAGACCCCAAACTGGATCCGGTATTCAATGAAAATTTGTTGTTAGGGAGAGTTAATAAATTCCATTGACTATCATAGACTTCCCAATAGCCATTTGCTGTGGCGTCACAAGTAAAGTCTGAGCCACTTGCAACTACCATTTTACCTTGGCCAGATAAATCCTGCACCAAGTAATTAGTTGAAGTACATACACTGTCGTCACCAACAATATTTGCTTCAGGGGACTCGGAAATAACAATTGGACCAACCGCAGCTGTACTTTGTGATCCTGGACAAGGTGCTGTTTTTGTGGCCGATACAGAGTATGTGTTATTGTATGTTGTGCCCCCAAGGGACGAAGTATAATTACATGAAGAACCCTGAAAATAATGACGATAGTACGCTTTTTGAGTTGTAGCATCATAGATTATGAAAGGGAATTGAGAAACACCTCCATTTATCAATGGCGATACTGCGGGCTTAGATGAGCCATCGTTTGAATTAAAAGTGTAGCTAATACCATCTGGATCATTCTGCCAATTACTAATTTCAAAATCGAAGTAAACACTATCCTGTCCCGGAGCTAAACATACGGTCGTATTTCCCGGAGTTGAAAGCCCTAATGTTTGGGTCGATCCAAAATAAAGATTGATTGTTGTGTCTATTGAACATCCTGTTGATGTAGATAATTGAACTGTGGTAGTATAAAGCCCTGCAGTATTGTACTGGTGAGTTATTAAATTGGTTGATGAGTATGTACCTGATTGTACTGCGCTACCATCTCCCCAGTCGATAGAATAATTTGCAAAATTGGATAACCCTGCTAAAGGAGACAGTAAGAATGTTGCATTCGCTCCACCTGAACAAATAGAATAAGTGGTTATTCCATTAAATGAAGTTGCTAAAATAGGAGAAGGTCCAGTTGTTGTTACCTCACTAACTGCGAAATTTACAGATGCACCAGAAAAGTTGAATCCGGTAATTGTGATATTCTGAGTGTTGCTGCTTGTACAGCCTGACGTATTAGTGTATGTATATGTGACAGTATGGCTTCCAACAGGTAATTGACTTGGATCAATTTGTCCTGAAGAGTTAACAGCATTCGGAAATCCAGCGACAGTGTAAACACCGCCGCTTGGGGAGCCTCCCGTTAATGAAGTAACTGCGGAACATTTCTGAAATGACGTTGTACCTAAACTTAAAGTAACATTCGAAGCCGTATTGATAGTAAGCGTTTGAGAAGAAGAGCACGTAAATGTAATCGTGGTACTTGGAACTGTAAAGGTTTCGGTTAAAGTCAGCGTAACAACTGCTCCGTTAGAAAGTCCTTGAGGATCGAATGTTACGAGACTCCCAGAAGTCACTAATACCCCTGCACTAGCAGTTAATGTTTGATTCGTACCCAAGGCAGTGGTTAATGTCTGAATACCGTCATTTTCACAGACGGATGCGGGTAAACTTAGACTTGTAATATTGGGACTGGGGGCTATTGCAACGTTTACTGTTGCTGTAGAAGCATTTGTAGAATTGGTATTATGGGCAAGATTAATGGCATAATAGTCTAATCCTGTAGAAGTAGGAATGAAAGTCGGTTGAGTTACAGTAGAGTTGCTAATAGAAAGGGTCCCTGCACCGCTCAATTTTGTCCAGGTCCAAGTCAATGTGTCCTGTTGGGCGACGGCAGGAATGCTTGATATTAAATCAAAGTCATTTGAACCGCATAATGTTATCGTTGTATTTGTAATGTTATTACTCTGAGCATCTTGTATTTGAACTTGGGCAAAGGTCCTAGCAAAGGGCAATAAAAGAGCTATAAAAACAAGAATTGCTCTAGTGAAATATTTTAATCGGTATATTAATATTCTTAGTCGCACTATTTAGAATTCTGTTCTAAATCTTTTAACTCTTGAACAATATTCTCTTGTATAGACTCGATATCTACATTCTCTATTTCGTGTCTGAGTTTCACAAGTATGTCATTCTGACCTGATCGCATTGCAGGTATTGAAATGATTTCTTTGAGATTGGTATCGCCTAATGTACCATTTAGGTAAGAGGCTGTTGCGTTTACCAATGCAACATATACAATGCAATACATTGTAAATCTAAATAGTGTTTTGAAAAACTTTTTCATTGCAAGTAAGATTTTCCTTTTACAAAATGTTGGCGCCAGTACCTACTGTATTCGTCAATCGTAATTCTTCTTCCGGTGCGCGGGGCATGAATAAACCTACCTTCCTCGATATAAATTCCCACGTGCTGAATGTTCTGGCCATTGTGGCTGAAGAACATTAAGTCGCCGGGTTGAAGGTCTTTGTATTCTAGGAATTTTCCGCCATTAGCTGCAAACTGGCTGCGAGAACTTCGCGGTAATTTCAAACTAATGGATTTGTTGTAGACGTATCCAACGAATCCCGAACAGTCAAATCCACTTGCAGGATCCATAGATCCGTATGAGTAGGGGATTCCTATATGTTTTTGGCTTTCTTTTAGGACAGCCATACGTGCGGCGCTAATATTCATCTTTGGGAGGGAAACACTTTCTCGTTTGTACTTCTCTTTATTATCAAACTCAGAGATGGCTTCCTGAGAGCTATTGGAAGTATTATTTAATGGTTCCTGTAGAATAAGATTGAAGTATTCCGATGACTGGAATACAAAGTCATTTACATTCATATCCTTAATTTCAGCCATCAACGAATCTTTGAAGCGCCATTTCTGGTACTGATATAGAATCTCGGGATAGCCAAAATTCATGAAGAGTCCGGCGAGTATTATGTTGGCTATAAATTTTTTCATTACTACTATTAGTAACAGTTTGACGGAAAATTAGCGAGTCGCAACTGTTGACAAGATAAAGATCTTAACAAGACCTTTTTCTATGCATCATTGACTAGTAACAATTACTTATTAAAAAATGTTAACTTTCTATTGCAGTTGTAAGACGATGATGTTTTTTGATTGTTAATGATTCAAATTTTGAAATTATGAGTTGCCTAAATCAAGTTGTCTATTTTTGTGTTTTATCTGCGAAATTTTGTGTTGCACAAACTGTGTATACTGAAACAAAGCTCAATCTGTTGGATACAGGCAAGATCCAAGTTCTTCAGGTAGTTCCAGATTCCTTTCCATCTATCGAATTAGTAGTTAGGGTTTCAGATGCAAGTAATAAACCTATTTGGAACTTAGATAAAAGTGGTTTTAATCTTTCGGAGGGTGAAGATGAATTGATGGTGACAAGGGTTACGCAGATTTCGAAGAACCAATCTGTTAATCTTGGTTTAGTATTGGATCACTCGGGTTCGATGATGTTTGATGAAAGTCAGTTGGTTGATCAGTTCGGAAATATTCTGTATTCTTTTGATTATTATGGCCGTATGGTCTATCCTGATGGCTATGTGTTCCCAATCAATGAATTGAAAAAAGCAGCTTCACGTTTTTTAAATTCGTTTGATAATGACAAAGACAGCATTTCGCTAACTTGTTTTTCGACGCAAGTAGATAAACAGATTGAAAGAGGTAACTCAATACATACTCTTCAGAATAGTATTGCAAATATCGAAGCGGAGGGTAGGACTGCCTTCTATGATGCACTAGATAATTCGCTAGAAGAGTTGAAAACTGCGAGTGGCATAAAAGTAGTCGTAGCTCTAACTGACGGGAATGATAACGAATCCGCGGTTGAATTTAATTCAGTCTTGTTGAAGGCGCAGCTCTTTGAAATACCATTGTATATAATTGGTTTAGGTTCTGTCAATCAAGATTCTCTTAGGACGCTCGCCGACTCTACGAACGGCGCATATTTTTATTCACCGAATGCCCTGGGTATAGAAAGTGTTTACGAAGATGTCAAGGCTAAAATTCAAAGTGTTTATGGTGTGAAGTATGATGCGACCAATTATAATCCGACCGATTCGATAAGAAACGTTGTTGTTAAATATGTAACGGATAGTGTTTTTGCATCCACTTCTGTAGATGTAGCGCTTCCGGAAGAGGTATTGGATTATTTAAAGAATCGTAGGCAAAATCAATATATATCAGCACTTCTCGGGGGAGGCATTGCTGTAGGAATCGGTGTTTTTCTAGTTATTTATAGGCGAAAAAATAAATCTGAATTCGTTTAACCATACTAGATTTCCGATTTCTATTTTCAACGAGTATTAAAAATCAATTTTTGAATTACCCAAAAAAACTAATGGCCTCCAAGCTAATCATCGCAATAGTCTAACAATGTTTTAGCTAGCCATTCTACTTCACGATCATTGAAAATTGCATCAAAATATGTCAAGTATCTATTTATTTGATCAAGCTGCTTTATAGTGATAAACTTGAATTTTTGATTAGTTGTTGCTCCTACCATAACTAAAATGCTCTTAAGTGAAATTTGCTTAGAGCCCCAATGATGTGAATTCAATGAAATATTGTTATTAATGAATACAAATAGGGCGTAGCTGGAACGATGAATTTGCTCTATCGGAGATCGAAGTTCTAGAGATTTAACTGACCCTTGGCTCCAGTTTTTGGTTTCTAGCAGAAAAACACCTCCAGGTGATATAACTAAATGATCAACCTGGATGGAATATATTTTTTCGCCGGTCTTTTTGTTTATGATTGGACGAGTGAAATTCAATCTATAGTCATTGATAATGTAAAAGTTACTAGGAAGCTTTTTGAGCTCTTGTTCTACTGCATGTTCGCCCTTTGCTCCTGCGATGATGGTTCTCAGATCTGAAACAGCCTCATTAGTTCTTTCAAGTTCGTGGAGTTCATTTTTACAATCTAGGGATACGATTTCATTGGCATTTTGATTCATCCGATTGATTTCGGCTTGTAAGCGTTCAACCTCATGAACCCTTGATGCTGTTCTTTTAGATATGATTTTATCTCTATCAGTAATTAGTTGACGAAGCTTAGAGTTCTTGTGCCAGCGATAGATGCTCAAGAATAGCCCTCTGAGAAAAGGCGGATTTTTCAAGCGCTCATTCAAATCACTGACTTTAGTATCGAGATTAAGGATTTGTGTTTCTATTATTTCGTTGTGGGACTTTATATGGGATTTAAGGTCTTGATTTAATGATTCGAACTTAGTAGATTTTTGGACGATTTCTTTTTGAAGGTTGATCTGAGCTTGGGCCAAGATATCCTCTTTTATGCTGTTGTAATTGCGTTTAAAATCTTCAATCTCACGTATAGAGTTGAACATGCTTATATTTCGATAGTCAAGCTCTTTTCTGAGTGTTTTGGTAGAGTCTATTTGGCGGTAAATATGCGCCATAGTGTTACTAAATTTAGAATGAAAAGTTAGGGATTTTCCGCCTAGCGGCGAAAGAACCCTTCACGGGTGCCCTTGTACCCAACTAAAAAGAGAAAGAAAGCCATTCGCTGCACGGCGAATGGCTTTTTTCATTTAGGTACTCGCTAAAGCAAGCTTTGCTCGCCCTAAACGAAAAAAGCCACCCACTTTCGTGGATGGCTTTCTTACTGTTTTGGTTG
>Ga0228674_1001268_pt1 | contig 15270 bp, 24 predicted proteins | sample 1D_rmetaG_FD_189054 | JGI IMG/M metagenome (GOLD analysis project Ga0228674, IMG submission 189054) | Seawater microbial communities from Monterey Bay, California, United States - 1D_r | ecosystem: Environmental > Aquatic > Marine > Coastal | place: USA: California | collected 2016-09-26
GTTTTATTTATAATTCAGTGGCTGATTGCACCTGTCGCGGCATTCGTTTGGATGATGCACCTTAAAGTCAGCCGACACGATACTGATATTGCTGTATTAAAATCACAAATATTGTCAGACAAACTGGCGCATGATCGTGAAATGAAAGACGTTAAAGAGGCGCTACGGTCCATAGCTGCCAAGCTGGACAGTATTGAGCTGGCGTTGAGGGAGCGGTGAATTAGTTGTTGCGAGGCAACTTGCTAACGAATGTGCCAACTGCGTCAAGAATTTCGGTGTTCATGTTTTCTGGGTAGATATTTATGTCAGAAAATTGGCCAATTTGAGCCATGTGACTGATACCTCTAATAAGAATGGGCGTATACAGAACGATGTTAAAACTACCTACACACCAAGCTTTTGTTGGACGCCAGCCTTTCGCTTGAATAACAAAATAATAATCTAAACTTGGAGATGCGGGGCTCCGGCCTTCAACGTATTCTTTGACATTATAGCCTTTCAGCTCGAGCTTATCTTTTGCATAGGTTTTCACTTCACCGATGTTGGTCCAACAACCGTGCTGAACCCCATCATTTAATGTCAAAAATACATTTTCTGATCCAAGAGGTTTACCTGTCGAATCAAAGATTTGTGCCGCCCACGCCCAGCTAGGTGCAAGCAAAGTAAACAGTAAGACAAATCTTAAAACTTTGTGCATGTTCCGATCCAGCTCCATGTTCCTAAGCCCCAGTCCACTGAAACCTGAGAGGCTGCAAAACCCAAATTGTCTACGTCCATGTGAAAATTGTAAAGCCAGTCGCTGCAAACCACAGCCGTGGCACCTTGAAAAAAGCCTTCGTTTGGCGTCGTTGCTATTCCACAATTTTCAGCAGGGATTTCATGATTGGGAAACATCTTATTTGGTTTGGTGAGCGAGTAAGCATCGCCGTCCTTTTTAAGAACGAAATTAGTATGTTTGCTTTCGTAAGTCACACCGCGCAGTTTGTTATCACCACCCAGCCTAAAGCCAGCGGCTTGAGTAGCTTCGCACAAAAAACTTTCTGCCCCAGCCAAGCTTGGCGCAATAAGCAGTAAGGTAAGGGCAAGACGCTTAAGCATGGGTCATTTCTCTTCTGGTCTATCTAGCTTTTCTTTGATGTCTTGGAGATCGGCCATAATGCGGGCCATGCCGAGCAACACTAACGCAACAACTAAGCCGATCCAAAATGTATCAGGGTCTGTATTCGGCCAATATGTGAGAAAAACCTCGTATTTTGAAAACATCAGCACAATCGGAACCACGCTTCCAAACAAAGCTAAAAAACCAAGAATATTAAAGATTACTATCAACATGAAACTACGATTACTGAGCTTGGATGTAATTGCAAATAGTAAAAGTAGTTTTGCAGCTTGGTTAAGCCAAAATTTACACCCTTAAAATCTAAAGGATATAGCGATGCTGGCTGAACTGGCAGCGGCCAACGCCGCTTATGCAACGATCAGCAAGTTCATAGCGAACGGCAAAGAAATCTCCGATGCTCTGGCCCCGCTTAAAAACTTGGTTGGTGCAGAGGAAGAATTAAAAGCGCGGGGAAACCGCAAAAAGAACGGCCTGTTTTCAAAAGTGATGGGCAAGTCTGCCGATGATTTTGATGAATTTCTGGCGCTCCAACAAATTTCAGAAAAGCGGAAGGAATTGGAAAGCCTCTGCCGCTTGTACGCTAAGCCTGGCACTTGGGATAAATTTATCGATTTTGAGGCCAAGATGCGCGTCCAGCGCAAGAAGGAAGCCGAGGCAAGGCAGCGCCAAATAGCAGCAACCATCCGCTATGTTTCATGGGGATTGATTACTGCGCTTAGCATTGGCGGTTTTGCCTTGCTGTATTTTTTCACTGAATTTCTGCGAGGTTTAAAATGAGTATTTTGAGCGCCCTAATAGGTCCGGTCACTGGAATTATCGACAAAGTGGTGCCAGACAAAGATGAAGCTGCGCGCTTGGCGCATGAAATATCCACGATGGCCGACAAACACGCACAGGCGCTCGCTGTTGCGCAGATCGAAGTAAATCGGGCGGAAGCTGCTGGAAGTTGGTTTCAAGCCTCGTGGCGGCCACTGTGTGGGTATGTTTGCGTGCTTGGTTTGGCCGTCAATTTTTTAATCTCTCCTATCGCTGCCGGATTTGGGTTTGAGGTTCCACAGGCGGATATGTCCACGATGCTACCGGTGCTAACCGGGATGCTTGGTCTGTCTGGAATGCGGAGCTGGGAGAAAAGCAAAAGGATCGCAAAATGAGGAAAAACTTTGATAAATGCTTTGAGATGCTGCTGGCGCATGAAGGTGGCTTTGTGAATCATCCCGAAGATCCCGGCGGGGCGACAAATCTTGGAGTTACGAAGCGTACGCTGCAAGGATATCTTGGCCGCCATGTTTCTATGGATGAAATGCGCAACTTAACGCCGGAAGACGTAAAGCCGATCTACCGGAAGAATTACGCCGATGCAGTTTGCTTTGACGATCTGCCTGGGGGCTTGGATTGGGCGATGCTGGATTGGGCTGTTAATTCTGGATCGGGCAGGGCGGCTAAGGCGCTGCAAAAGATTGTGGGCGCAAAGCAAGATGGTGCCATCGGACCCAAGACGCTGCAGGCTGTTGCAAACTATGAAACCGAGGAAACCATTGGAAAGATACACGACAGCCGTCAAAAGTTTTACGAGGGGCTTTCGCACTTTAAGACGTTTGGACGAGGTTGGACGCGGCGAAACAAGGAAACATCAGAAGCGGCGTTATCTATGGTTGGTTAGATTAGTCTGGGGACCAACAGTCTTTGCAAGGAGTCGCTTCGATACAATTATAATATTCTACATCTGATGCGTTATAACGACCGTCAGTACGGACGTCCGCTTCAGTAGAAAAACGATCGCTATACCGTTTCAGCTTTCCTAAAGTACGCTTGTTTTCGTCGTAAAAAACACATTCTATTATGTTACCTCTTTTTGTATCTTCGACGATAACGTTTATTCCTAAAGCCCAGTCAGAAATACTTGAAATGGAAACTTTACGCTCTTCAGCGTAGGATATACTTGGCAAGAGCAAGCACAGCGCAAAAATCAAACTTTTCATAATTTAATGATCAGAGCCAATTTCAAATCTGTCAAGCTATTTGCCACATTCGGTCATGGTTGGACGCGGCGAAACAAGGAAACGCTGGAGGCAGCACTAAAGTTGCAATTTGGGAAGCATTAGGACGCGTAAGCCTATTCGGGAAGCATGCTTCCCATTATTTCAGATTCGAGTAAGCAATTTGGGAAGCATTTGGGAAGCATGGAATTGAACCATAAACGAATATGGGAAGCATGCTTTTAAGTTGTTGTTTTTATTGGAAATTTGGAGCGGGCGATGAGATTCGAACTCACGACATTTACCTTGGCAATTCGTATTCGTAAACAACCCCAGATTGTTTAATAATTGAATAAGGTAATAAATATCGAAATATAACATAGGTTTAACTAATTTTCCCGGGATGCCCGTTTCGCTTGCGTTTAAGTAACTTATGCGTAAAAGTATGAGGAATGGGAAGCATTGGGAAGCGCTTAAGAGAACCTGATGAACCCCATTCAAATAAGAAAGGGTTTTTTCATGGGTTTAGAATACAAAGGTGACTTTGTCCGCTTATATTCCGGCAGCTTTAATCGTAGCGGCCACGGATACCAGGTGAGGTATATAGACGGGGCGGGTAAGTCTGTCAGGAAGATGGTGCCGGAAAGTGCCATGCCGCTTGAATACGCAAAATCGCTTGATCGCCAAATAGGGCTGGCTGGCACGCAATCGGTTGAAGGGCCGAAGAAGTTTAAAGAGGCAGCAAAGAGCTACGTCAAAGAACTTGATGAGCATTTGCTAAATTATCGCCAGGAGTCAAAGCACGGTCATAAGATTTCAGCGGGCACGCACAAGAAGTATATGATTGCGGTTAACCTTCACATAGTGCCGCATTTTCAAAATATGAACTTGTCAGCAATACGGATCAGCACCGTTCAAGACTTCCAAGATCAACTGCGCAAACGAATGAAGCCGCAAACTGCCAATCAAGTGGTGAACTGCTTGGGCCGGATGATGTCATATTTCGTGCGTAAAGAGTGGATAGAGGCAAACCCGTGCCGCGAGATCCGCAGTTTGCCCGAGGATGCCATAGAGCGGGGGCGCACCCCAACACAGAAAGAAGTGCAAAAGGTCATAATGCATTGCCGAGAAGATTGGCACGAGGTGCTGGTGCGGGTTTGCGCAGAAGCTGGGCTTCGGATTAGCGAGGCACTTGGGTTAGAGTGGACCAATATCCGCAACGATATCCTCTACATTAAGCAAAGCGCTGTGCGCGCTGAGATTGGTAAAACAAAAACTGCGGGCAGTAAGCGTGCAGTAAAGATCAGTGCACAGACTGCTACTATGCTTAAAGAGCTGCGCGTTAAAAGTATAAACCAATTTGTCTTTGCTAACGAAAAGGGACGGCTTTTGACATCTTCCGATGCGCTTAATCAGGCCTTACATCCAGCCTGCAAACTTGCCGGTGTTGAGCCCTTTGGTTGGCATGGCTTACGCCGTTTGGTGATAAATACGCTCCTAGATAATAACGTGATGCGCGATCATGTGCAGAAGATTGTTGGCCACACGATTGGGAGCAAAGTAACAGACAAGCATTACCGCGAAATCGACGACGAAGCTGTGTTGCGGGATGACTATGTCCTGAAATTTCCGGAAGCAAAAAGCGCGTGAGATTGGTGGGGGCGAATACAAATCCTCTGGAGAAGGTCGGCGCTAGAAAACGATTACGTTTTTAGGCATCGCCCCCAACGCAAAATTACCAAAATCCGACTCCAACAAAAAGAGCAAATGCAGGCTTTGTTAACGATTTTAATTGTTACTTTTCATCAAAACAGGCCACGCTTATTTTTCCTTTAGACGAAGCTGTCAGCAGTCTGCATTCGTAAATTACACCTTGGTACATCGTAAATTGAATATAGTACGGGCTACCATCCACGGTTTTTTCCCACGTGCTGGAAATGACTTTTCCTTTAGATATAATATCATCTCTTAGATCTTTATCCATGATTATATCCGCTGACACTGTGCTGGTCAGGGCGGTAAAAAGAGCAAAAAACACTGGTAAGATAGGCTTTGTCATGGTTATCGATCCCGCGACATTCCAACAATGACGTGCATTTCTTTCCACTGCTTATCTTCTTCGTCTAGTAAGATCAGCGCTTCATGGTCATCAGTTTTAGATTCGTAGGGTCCAACATAAACGCCCTCTGGTTTAATGTCGTGCACTTTGCGTACGAGAATTAGATCGTAGCCTTGATGTTCAAAGGTAACTGCAACATCATCATTCACCTTAACTCCGACATCGGGATCTACATATAAGATGTCGCCGTCATTAAATCTGGGCTTCATTGCATCGCTGGGCATCTTTATCGCGTAACCGCCTTCGCGCGCTAAAACGAACGGAGGCTTATCAACCATCTGCGCCGCGGCATCATAATCACCAATGATTGCATCAGAATGTTCAAACTCAAGGCGCGCAGGAACTTGCCGTTTATATAATGCTAATTGTGGCTTGCCCGGTCGCATATTTTGCCCAGCGTAGTGCTGGTTGATCTTTTGCTGTTGGCTGTCGCCATGAAGATCGTCAAAGACTGCGCTGGAGAGGGGCGGGGTTTTGGAAAAGCGAGGCCTGTCATCATCTACAAGGTCTTTGATTTCAACACCCATTGCGTTCGCAATTGCTTGCAGAGCGTCATGTGATGGCCGTTTAATCACGCCTGACTCGTATCTTGAAAGCTGCGCCTGTGAGATTCCGGCTTCTTCTGCCAGTTCACCTTGCTGCTTGCCTAGCTGTTCGCGTATTCTTGCGATGCCTCTATAGCTCATATCCATCTCCCGGTGGATGCCAAATCACTGCTCTTGATTCTGGCTTTTGACATGTACCTTACTCATATGCAAATATATTCGTCAATGTAAAACGAACATTTGTCCGGAATCCACTATTCATAGTGGGATAAGCCAATTTTCTTTTCTTTATAGTTCAATGGCTTGTTAGTCTGCGCGTTTTCTTTTACGCAAAATTTACGTAAACGGGCTTGCGGCGACTACACGCAATTATTAATCTGACTGCAACAACCACAGATTTGGAACCGATATGGACCTTGCAGTTTACTTAACTGCAAAGGGTGTCACACAGGCATCTTTTGCAGACAGGATAGGTGTGTCTCAAGCAACTCTTAGCAGATATGCTAGGAGGACGGCTACACCTACCGTCACGGTCGCAGAGCGCATTAAAGCAGCCTCCGGCGGCGAAGTTACTTATGAAGATTGGCTGCCTATGGCTGACTCGCAAATTCGCGAGGCCGATTATGAATAAGCAGCACACTTGGAAATCGTTTGAGCGTAAAATTGGGCATCAATTGTCTGATTATTTGGGCATTACGTTTCGCCGGGATTTAGAACAAACCCGACAAGGTGAGCGGGGCGACCTCATAACCGATGAACCCTTTCAATGGGTAATAGAATGTAAATCTCGCACAGAAGGCAGCTTTAGCCAGAACTGGATGATACAGGCTGCGCAAGCCGCAGAAGCACAAAAAAAGCTGCCCGCTGTTATATTTCAAATCGGTCGTAAAAAGCCGCAAGTGGCAGTGCCAACATATGCCTTCGCTTTGTGCTTGGGGTCAAATTGGCCAAACAATACATCAACGGTTTTTACCAGTATTGAAAACTTCTGCGCGCTGGCGCGGGAATTGATGAACACGCCAAAGCACGAACTGACGCTGACGTGTAATTATTGTGAAGGCTTAGGTGAAGTCGATATTGAGATTTGCGATCCGCTTGGTTTTGCAGAAACGATAGATACCACAGAAGTTTGTCCGCGTTGCAGCGGGATCGGGGTGCATAATTATGACCTATGATCCTGGCATATATCACAACATTTCTAACGAAGATTATCACGCCTCCGAGGGAATATCGTCTTCTCACGTAAAGGCCTGGCATAAAACAACACCGCTGCACGCTAAATGCGGGAAGGGCGGCACCATCGCGCAAGCTACAGCCGATTTTGGCAGTGCTGTGCACGCGCTTGTGCTGGAGCCTCATCTAGATGCAGTTTTAAGTTATGATGGTACGCGCCGCGGTAATGCTTGGAAATCGGCACATGAACACGCGCGAGTAACCGGCAAATATCTTTTGCCCGAAGCTGAATGTGACCGCGCTTATAAATGCCGGGATAGCCTGTTTAATTACCCGCTTATCGGCGATCTGCTGCGCCACCCAAATCGCATTTGTGAAGCCAGCATGTTTGCTTATGACTTTGACCGCGATCTTACACTTAAAGCGCGCCCGGATCTTTATATCGCTGAGAAAAGCCTGATGGTGGATGTGAAAACAGCCGCGCGGGCAAATCCTAAAGATTTCAGCGATCAGTTCTTTTCGTTCGGCTACGATTTACAGGCTGCCTACTATTTAAAAGTGGCTGAACTGGTCGGCGTGTCGTGCAAGCACTTTGCTTTTGCGGTGGTGGAAAAAGAAGCGCCACACGCAGCAAACCTATTCACTCTAGAGCCTGAGGTTATCGAGCGGGCCAGTGAAGTAGTCGAGCAATGCCTCGATGAAATCAAAGCAGATTGGGGAAACCCTGAGCCAAAAACGGGCTGGCCGCCGTTTACGCCGATCTCTCTGCCTTGGTGGCTAAAACCTGAAAACAGCAAGAAAGGATTCAGCTGATGGCTGACTTTAAAAGTAAAATGGTGCTGAACGTACCACTTCAATATGCGCGGTTAAATTCACCGTATATCTTTAACTCTACGACGCGAAAATCGGAGAAGTGTGAGGCTACAAGGTCTGGCGCAAATCGAAGCATTGGTTGGACGATGCAACGCGACGCGGCCACAGAGCTATGGAACGAAGCTAAGGCGCATTTTAATGAATGCAAAACCCGCAACTCATCGCTTGGTGATTTTAAGGGTATCCATAGCTTCCGCAAAAATGACGATGGCACAATTAGCTTTAACGCTAAGCGCAATTGCATGACTAGCAAAGGGCAGCCATCACAAGCAGTCAAAGTGGTCGATGGTGCAAACAAACCGTTGGATGATTTGGCTATTTGGAGCGGTAGCGAAGGCGGCGTTAAGTTTGCTATGTGGCCCAGCTTTAACCAGAGCAAAAATGAGTGGGGCATTTCACTTATGCTTGAGGCCGTGCAGGTTACAAAAGCTGTTTATGGGTCGGATGAAGATTTTCCGGTAGATCCAAATGCGGCCCCCGATTCAGGTGGGTTCCCTACGGCGACCAAGCAACCAAGCTCTGACCCTTTTGGTTTGCCTGATAACAAAAACGATGCCGATCTTCAAAAGACTCTAGATGCAATCAGCGCTGAGTTTGATGATGAAATACCGTTTTAAGGGGTGCGACTATGAGTACCCGACAGACGTGTGAATATTGCAAATGGTGGTCGCTGGGCGGTCCTGTTGAGGGAACCAAAGGCAGCAGGCATTGGGGTATTTGTCACCGATATGCGCCGCGTCCCTCCATGGATATGTTTGGCTCCGATTATCCAATCGATCAACAGTCTTTTTGGCCAAAAACGAGGCACACCAATTTTTGCGGTGAGTTTCGGGAAGAACATCCAGATCAATGGATGCCTATACCCTGATGGCAAATTTTGAGACGGCTCACTGGGATGAGTGGTCATCGCAAATCATAGACACCTATGGTCTTAAGCGGACAGCGCGCGACGAATATCATGGCGGCTGTCCTGCTTGCGGTGGCGACGACCGCTTTTGGATTAATCCGCATCAAGGCGTTGTAAAAGTCCATTGCCGCGTTTGTAACGATTTCAGGGCGATCCAAGAACGAATGCATGAGGACGGCTGTTGGCCGTCCCTGCAACCAATCCGAGACAATGTTGTGCAACTCCAACAGGAAGATTTCCCGGTGCATACTGACGGCACGCCATATCACACCCGCAAAGGGGTCGAGTTATTTAACGCTGTGCTGCAGGGCAATACCGTCATTGTGCCGCTGTATAACTTTGAAAAGAAACCGGTTGGTGAGCAAACAATAGATCCCGCGGGCAAAAAGAAATTCAATGCGGGCCTAGATAAATCGCAAGGTGTTTTTGGCGTTTGTGGGCGGCTAGAAGAGGGGCTGTGCTACGTGGCTGAGGGCTGGGCAACATCGGCTTCTGTAGCACTTGCTACGGGCTCTCCCTGCGTGTTTGCACTTGATGCCAATAACCTGCCTTTTGTATGCGAAAAGCTACAAGAACACTTCCCCCAGTTAGAATTAATTGTGGCCGCGGATAATGATGAAAAAGGCATTGCGGCTGCTAAAAAAACCAATTTGCGATGGACCGCGCCAAAGGAGCAAAACGCGGATTGGAATGATGTCTGGGTGGCAAAAGGTCGTGATGCTGTATTGGCCGGGCTGGCCGCTATTAAATCAAGTATAACGGCTCAGCCTTTATTTTTACCCATCGATCAAATCAAACCCAAACCGCCGCAATGGTTGATTTCTGATGTTCTGGAGCAGGATACTCTGGCCATTATATTTGGTGCGTCAGGCACCTATAAAACCTTCGTTGCGATTGATATGGCGCTTAGCGTTGCCACTGGCAAAGATCACCATGGTCGCTTCGTAAAACAAGGTGCTGTGGCGTATATAGCCGGTGAAGGCAATCATGGGTTTGGGCGGCGCGCTCAGGCTTGGTCGATACATCACGGTGTTGATCTCAAGGGCGTGCCCTTTTTGAAATCCACTAGCGCAATTACGCTATCCGATGAAAGCATCGAAGAAATCACTTCCGAAATGGACGCAGCTCAAGAGCTGTACGGTAAGCTGGATTTGATCTGCCTCGATACGCTGGATCGCACCATTGATGGCGTTGAGGACGACAATAGCGATACCAAGAAATATCTAGATTTCTGCGATGCGCTTCGTACGCGATATTCCTGCACAATTTTGATTGTGGCTCATACCGGCCATGCCGCGCCTAACCGTGCAAAGGGTAGTACAAAACTCAAAGATAGAATGGATGCCAGCTATCAAGTCAAAAGCACTGGTACGACGGTGCAGTTGATTAATCGCAAAATGAAGGATGCAGAGGAATTACCAACGCAAACCTATTTGCGCATAAGCATCGATATTCCCGTCGAAGATGGTGAAGACACCGACAGTTTAGTGTTGGATTTGATCCAGCAGAATGCCCAGGAAGGGCTTAGCCGGGAGCGCATCAACGATATCATAATTGCGGAGTTTAACCGCCATTGCGAAAACGGTTCCATGAAGCGTAGCGATCTAAAACCGCTGGTTGCCATGGAGACTGAAATGTCATCGCGCAACGTGGATCGCTACATCAAAGATCTGATTAATGACGGCGTTTTTACGTTGGCTGGCGGTGTTTTGCACCAAGGAGATAATTTTGACCAAACCGCATTTTAGGACAGCCAAAAATGGCGTTGTCCAAGAATGTTGGACAGGTAAAAATGGTGTCCAAAAATCTGTCCAAAATAAAACCGTTCATAAACAGTATGTTATAGATTTCTTGGACAAGCTTAAGACAGCCCTTGGACAGGCCCGGCCATATGTTGGACAGATTAAGACAACCCTCAAGCCTATTAGGCTTGAGTGTCCTGTCCACGGCTTGGGTCATTTTGCCCCGGATTCAGCGGATCTAAATGAAAAAGATTTTTCCGATCTGTTGAGCAGGTTCACCGACCTTGCGGAGCTGGAAGGATTTGCCAACCGCCGCAAGATTTTAAACGCGCCGCAGCTTAAACGGTTTTCAGACTGGCAGCGCGATCTCATCCTTCAACGCAAATGGGAGATCCAAAATGACGCCAAATGAAGAGTATGCTTTTGGGCAGCGCTGGCTGGCTCAAGAGCAGCAATGGGTGCTGCAGGGTTTGCGCCCTCCATTGCCCGGTAAACGTAAACCTGAGTTTGTACCTAGACCCTGTCCGGAAGTCCGGCGAATTGTCAGCGTCTTGCGCCATCGCGGTCCGTTAGATGTGCCTGCACTTGAAAACGGTTTGCGCAAAAAACCTGAACAGGTGCGTGAGCTACTGCAGCGAGGCATCGGGTTTGGTTTGATCCGCAGGGTTTCAACAGGCAGTTATAATTGCTTTTTTTACGAAGCGGTGGAAAGCCATGGATAGAGCCGTTGATATGTTAGCTGATGCACAGCAAATTTTAGAAGAGCGGGGCAAGCAGTACGGCGATGCCAGGATCTTGTTTCAAAATATAGCTGTGCGGTTTTCATTGGTGCTTGGGCATCCAGTTACACCCTATGAAGCTGCGCGCTTACTAGCAGAGCTTAAAATGGCCCGGCTTGATCTTAAATTCCAAACGGACAGTATTTTGGATGGGATGAATTACATCGCACTAGCGGGAGCATTATCGAATGGCCAAGAAGAATAAAAAACGCGCGCCAGTAAGTCTGTCTGATTTTGGCACCCCTGAGCGCAAAGCCCGCGCTGAAGGCGTTCAATACGAAAACATTGATAGGCGGCTAGGAAGTCCGAAGCGGATGCGTGTCACAACTCAAACGCCGTTAGATCGCTATTTTCAGCGTGAACAAATAAGTCGGCGGCAATACGAGGCTGGGATGGAGTTTTATTCACTGTGGCGTCGGGCAGGGCGCTCTCAAAAGGTTACCAGTGATTATGATGCTGTTATTGTCGATGGCGGTGGCCGCTCAGATGGCAATGTGGATGCGTTTAGCGATTATATTAAAATCTTGCGGACAATCGGACGGGATCTGGCTCAAGTCGCGCAATGGGTTTGCATTCAAGGAATGAGCGCAAATGAATGGGCTGAGAATAACGGACACGATCCGCGCGGCGGTGTTACTGTCTTAAGGCTAACGCTGGATGCGTTAGGCGATGAATTTGGGATGCCGCGGAGTTAATTTTTACCCTGACGATAACATTGAAACGCTTTATTATCAGCGCGACACCAAAAAAGAAGACCGCCATAGTCGAAGGCGTAAACGCCTTTTTTATCATCAACTAAAATCAGCCTACCTTTTATCATTACAATTTCTGCGGCTTCTTCTGGCGTATATTTACCCCACGCAAACCCCGGTGCGCTGAACGTAAGGGCAATTATGGCGGCTAAAATATATCGCATCATTTAACCATCTTTCCAGTCAGCTGCAGCTTGATCGGCATATTCTGCCATCTCATCCATATGAGCATCATCGCGGCGATACTCTTCATATTCGTTATCATATCCTAAAACTCTGCTGAGGCTGGTGCTACGATCAATAAAACTACCGATTGCATTTGAGCCAAAATCAAGCGCGGTATTGGCAACGGCGGATCTTGTTAGAGTGGGTTTTATCCCGTCCGTGTTTATTTTGATGTGACCGTTGCCGGTATCAATAATGCTTGAGCGCGAAAGCTGTGGGATATTTAAGGCCAGATTAGTTGGCAGAGACTTCTTAATTTCGGCCACATCCTGTTGTAGCTTTTTCAAGGCCTCGATTTCAGTCAATTTGCGTATTGCAGCTGTAGCTTCATGCATTTCGTAAAGCGCCCTTTTTGCTTCTTCTTGGCGCATGGCGAGGGCGTTAAGTTGGGCTTCTTGCTTAGCTATAATTGACTTTTGCTGTTCAAGTTCAATTTGCTTTTCTCGCAACTTGCGCTCTTCGGCATTCTTGATTTCTGCAGCGCGCTTCTCTTCTAAGCAAACCGAACAGCCGTCTTTAATTTCGTTGGCTGTGATTCCAAAGTGATGTCCGTGATCCACACAGCGCGCAGATAAAGTGGCACCCTTAAATATAAAGCCACTTATTTCTTCAACTTGGGCCAGCTGTAGGGCGTTATAGTTATACGGATTTTCGTCATTGTCATAATAATCAACAAACATCCAAAGGGCATCTTCAAAGCTAAAGCGTTTGCCACTGAGATATAAATCAACGTTAGCAGCTGCTTCTGCGGACATTAATTCATCAAGTATAAATAATCGTTCCATTGCTTATCCCTTGCCCGGTAAACCGAATCAAAACCCTGTCTCGAGATAATTGAACCACACTTTCAGTAGACAAAAAATGGTTCGGTCGTACTAAATGTTGTGTTTTGAGAAAAAACATCAGTAATTTGTCAAATTTGTAGACTGCAATCTACATGTTGAGTGTGGTGTATTTAATCTTCTCTATTTTTATTGGTCTTGATCCCCCCGGATTCAATATGTGTGTTGTCCGCTCCGCGCATCGCAAAATCAGATTTGCCGACGAACACTATTTGAACACGAGCTAAGATTTTGCATTGGCACCATGTGCAGCGCGCTTGCTTAACAACTTGGTGCACTGATGCATCGCCGCCGAACGCTTTGATAAATGCTTCAATAGGCACCAAGGCGTGATGTCCGCACCAGCAAGTAAGGCTAAGATGGTTGTTCCGGATGGCAGATAGTTTAGTCATGTTCTTGTTTTGTTCTAATCAATATGATTTAACTTTTCAAATACGAATAGGGATGAAAGGATGATGCTAATGGATAATTTATTAAACCCCGCGGCCGCGGGAATACAGCGCTGCCCCAGGTGCCAATCGCCATTGCAAGTTGTAGTGGTGCACGGCCATGAGCAATGTGCTATTTGCAAATCAAACGTGGGCGAGTGCTGCACCGGCGATACATGCGAAACAGATTATAATGCATCGGTAGGATACAAGCGCGCTTAACTACGATATCCTCGGTCTGGCGAATACTGTTTTTTCTGTGCTTCAAGTTGTTCAGTTAAATACTGCACCTGCTTTTTCAATTCAGTCACCTCACTTGGATAGTGCTTTCCTTGCAAAACCTCGTGAAGCACGCCGCGCTCCAATGTGCCAAAGATCGTTACATCAATATAATCACAAACCTCACTTGCATGCGGCTCACTTGGTGCATAGGCGTAGACGCCTTGTGTGCCCGAGATCCTGATAGTGGTTTGTGTCCTGTTTCCATCGTCTTTGCCGTCAATTATTTCTAACTGCAATTCGTCGTAACCCGTGTCAATTTTCACGCCATCTCTCCTTATGTTTGGGAAGCTCTATGGGATGGCAGCTCAATCAGAGCTGCGCACCAATACAGCCTAACCAAGATCTGCTAGAAAGTTATTGAAGCGGTTAGCCGGAGCAACATAGCGCACATTGGCGCCGCATTTATTTGCCCGCGTAAGCCCATGCTTTTTGGCCATCGCCAGGCTGTGGTGATCTTCGCTGCTAATCACAGCATTGCCGTACATCCCAGATTGCCCAGCGGTCATGTAGTAGAATTGTGTCATCTTATCTCTCCAGAGGTTAAAAACGATTCTCTCATTCTTTTACGTATAAATTTACGCAAAATCTAGGGATCACACAGTATATTTACGCAATATATGTAAATATTAGGCATATTTTGCGTAAAAATTGCAAAAACCCCGTCATTTGGTGTTGACCGACTGTCAGCTGAAACATAGATTCTTAGTAGAATGGCGTGGTGTCATTTGAGATGGCTCTTAGCTAAATCCCTACCTTCTCCCTTTCTGCTCTCTCATGGCCCGCCAATTTGGCGGGTCACTTTTATATGAGCGAAATAAAACGCAGTTCATCAGCAGCAGAATATCGTAAGCTGTACTTCACCAAACGTTGGAAGCAGCTGCGTGGGACGATCCTGACTAGAGATGGCTATCGCTGCCAGAAATGCAAAACGGCTTTATCGGATGGCCGCTCCAATCCAAACTCTGCTGTTGTTCACCACAAGACGCCACATAAAGGTAATCTTGAGCTGTTCTATGATCCCGGGAACCTTGAAGCTGTATGCTGGAAGTGCCACAGCGGCGCGCTACAAAGCGAAGAGGCGTTAGGATACTCAACAGAGATCGGACTAGACGGCTGGCCAACCGATGAAAACCATCCGCGCTTCAGTTCGACCTGAACTTCATTTTTGAAATGTCTAAACGACCCGCGTCGCCACGCCTGTCATTCACAGTTGAATCGGTTGCTTCCACAAAAAAATCATTAGACAACAGGGTCTCTAATTCCTTGCAGGTTTTCTCTAGTTTTGCAGCCTCGGTATAGTCTGCGACCTTGATGTCAAAAGCGAGGATCGCCCGCAGTTTTTTAGTCTTATTTTTGTTTAATTCTGGCGTCATATTTGTCATTTTTTGCCCTTCAAGCATTGAACGGCGCATATTTTCCTAAAATCGGAGCAGCGCTGTAAATAGTTATTTTGCCCGGAAAAAATAAGTCATTGATATTAGTGAATTCTTTTTACTGTCTATATAGG
>Ga0228674_1001273_pt1 | contig 15246 bp, 9 predicted proteins | sample 1D_rmetaG_FD_189054 | JGI IMG/M metagenome (GOLD analysis project Ga0228674, IMG submission 189054) | Seawater microbial communities from Monterey Bay, California, United States - 1D_r | ecosystem: Environmental > Aquatic > Marine > Coastal | place: USA: California | collected 2016-09-26
CATATAATAACATCAATAAATACAAAGAGCAAGAACAAAAGGAGAATTAATTGGCCGTACATAATAAAAAGGATTGGGGTAAGCCTGTAGACCACCCAGACAACTACGGAGCATACGTTACTAACGAAAAGGGAGAAGTCACTTATCGTAATACAGGTATGTCCCCTGGTGCTATGGGAGGCAAAACAGACGCTACTGCCAACGATAGCAAAAAGTCTGCTGGTTCTAGTAACATCGGACAAAATATTCAACAGTTCTTCCAAAATTTTAGGCAGGGCAATTTATTTGCTCAAGTTCCTCCAGGTGCTGAAGTGCCACCAAAGACAAGAGGAACTGTTACTAATAATAAAATCAACGACTCACATGAAAGAAGAGTAAAACTAGCTCTCCCAGGTGGACTTAAAAGATTTTACCAAAACGAGGTAGAAGGTGCTGGATTATTAGATCCGTTAATAGCAAGTAGAGGAATAATTTTTCCTTATACTCCACAGATCATTATGAATAACACAGCCAACTATGCATCTCGCTCACCTGCTCATACTAATTATCCATATCAAATTTATCAGAACTCACAAGTGAGTACAATAAACTTGCTTGTACAGTTTACAGCACAGAATGCCGCGGAGGCAAGATATGTATTGGCTTGTATTATGTTTTTAAGATTAATAACAAAAAGTTTTAGAGGTGATGATCCTATGGCAGGATCACCTCCACCAGTTTGTAGACTTTCAGGCCACGGTACAAACTTATTACCTAACGTTCCTGTTGTTGTTCAAGATTTTGCTTTAACATTACCTAATAATGTTGACTACATAACAATCAATGATAACAAACATACTGACGGAAAGAGTAGAAGATTTCATTTAAGATCAATGGATAGAGCCGGTGCTGAAATTTATACAGATAGAATTCCAACTGTAACTGATATTTCTGTTACAATGATGCCAGTATACAGTAGAACACAACTTGCTAACTATAACATTAAAGATATTGTTACAGGTAAAAACTTATCTAGAAACCTTGAAGGATTTTTATAATGGCACAATACCAAAAATCAAGTCCTTTTTTTGATTCTAGACAAAACAAAAATAATTTAGAAGTACTCGAGTATAGAGAAATACCACACGAAGTAGATGATCACTCTTATGTTGTAGGGAAAGAGTTTGCTTACAGACCAGACTTACTAGCATTTGATTTATATGATGATCAAAACTTATGGTGGGTATTTCAAAATAGAAACCCAGACGTGTTAAAAGATGCTATCTTTGATTTCAAAGAAGGAACTACTATTAGGCTACCAAAAAAGAGTACACTAGCGTCAGTATTAGGATTATAAAATGGCGGGACTAACATACTCGGACCCAAAATATTCAAACATAATTAGAGGCGATGTCTATAAAACAGCAAAGGCTGAGTTAGATTCACTGAGGCTAAATCCTAACACAAGTGATAATGCTATAGCAACATGGCAGACAAATAATCCTCAAATACCCTTATACCAAGATTCAGCAGGAGAGTATACATTAGAACCTACAGAAAATTACCCAGCCGCTATTGAACAGTTTTGGCGTAGTGCTACATCAACTGACGCTGAAGCTGAAAAAAATGTTATAGCTTGGCCTTATGCTAACGGTCAGCTTTCAGAAGCAGGCTATGAAAAATTTAAAGCAGAAGTAAAAGTTAATAAGGTTGTTGCTTTATCAAGAAATGTCTCAGATGATTTAACTGATTCAGTTAGGCACGACATTGTTCAACTTGATGCTGATGTTAGAGATTATAGAATTAGAGCAAACTTTATAGCAAGTAATGAAAAAGTTTACGCAGAAAAATATTTAGAAGAAAACTTAGCCGGCAAAAGAGTATTCAAAAAAGGAACTAGCAATACTGTAAAAATTTATATGAAGGATATAATGCCTGACTTAAAAATTATCAATGCTAGTATATCAGGTATTGGAGGCCTTGAAAGATTTAAAAGAAAAGTTGATGGTGATAATTCTACATATAACACATACGATAAAAAATTAAGTTTAGTTGCTGACGAGTTTGGAATAGAAACTCCCACAAACATTCTTAGTAACGAAATGGCAGGAGATATCCCTGTAGCTGGAGAAGTTGTAGCAGTAATTGAAGACATTAGTGTTGACGTTGATGCTGAAACAGGAGAAGAAGCAGAAACACAAATTATTTTATCTAATACAGTTAATGGTGACGGTAGTGTTTATAATCAGGATACTGAAGAGTTCGAAGGACCAGAAGGTGAAGACCAAGGTAAAAAATCTTCAGGCTCATCAGGGCCAACATTTAGAGGTACAAAAGGAAAGAATAAAAGACAAGATAAAACAGACCAAGAAGTTGATCCAGTGGCCAGCCCCGAATATCAAAGATGGGCACAATTTCCAAAAGGCAAACCTCAACCAAACATACTTCATTTCTTTTCATCGTACTCTACTCAATTTGACTTGTTTATGTTGACACCAAATGACTTTAACAATATTCAAGAAAAGAATCTAGAATCAGGGTATGACCATAAGTCGTATACTAATGTTACTAAAGAAAAAGAAAGACTGTTAATCAGTACTAGTGGATTGAGAAGAGAAAGAACAGATAAGGGATCTAGTAATAACAGATTCTTTACCAGAGACTATCATATAGACAATGTTAATATAGAAAGTTATATTTCTCCAAGTGTTGCTAACGGTGGTGCTAAATTTACTAATATGAGCTGTACAATATTTGAACCATATGGTGCTACGCTTATTGAAAATTTAGTTAAAGCAAGTGTAAGTGATCCTATTAACGGCGAGTCGTATTTAGAAATGCCGTATATGTTTAGAATAAAATTTTTAGGATATGACGACCAAGGCAATCTTATTGATACTAGTGTATCGGCTGTAGGCGCCGAAGGAGAAGACTCAAAACAAAACACAGATAAAGGTACTAAACATTTAGTTATGAAAATTGGTAATATCAATTTTAAAGTAACACCTGAAGGTACAGAATACGAATTTGAATTTTACAATTATAACGCTTTTGCTTTTGAAAATTATTCTGGTGTATTAGAAAGTAATATACAAGTTAACTCAGGAACACTTGGAAGGTTTTTTGGAATGTCTAGTGTTGGCGAAGATGACAAAGATGGTATTGTTGAATTTGAAGTCGATTCACGGAATTTAGATAGCGTAGATATTGAACAAGGTTTTTATTCTGACAAGATTTTGAGAGATAGTGGAAAGACAACTTGGGACTATGTCAGTAATACAACTACTGCTAAAAATTTACCAGAAATTCTAAACTCTATACAATATAAAAAAACACAAAAAGACGACAAAGGTAAGACAGTACAAGACACAGCTGATACTTTTGAATTTATGCTAGATGCAGGTCAGTTTGATATTGATACAATTGATAGTTTCTTTGCTCACAAGATAGTAAAACCCGAATCATATGACGTAAACAATATTCCTGTTTACAACGAAAAGGTTTACGCCGCTTACGCCCAGTCACAAAAATTTAACAAATATATTCCTATTGAAGGTACTGATTCAGCATTCCAATTATATGCTGGACAATCAATAATAGATGTTATTAGAGCTGTAATTCAAACTAGTACATTCATGACATCACAAGTTCAGTCAACATCTAGAATGGTTCAAACTGGAGTGCCTGGCGTTGGGGAAAGCGTAATTGAAGAAGTAACTTACAGTTTTGAGAACACACCAGAGAAACCATTAAAACTTTATAAAGTTGAGCCAATAGTAAAATTTGGTAAATGGGACGCTAAAAGAAGAACATATCAAAAGCATATCATTTATGTAATAGTATTATATACAGCTGAAGGAGAAATTCAAGAAGCTATGGGGAAATATGGTGTTACTGATTGTGTTAAACAATATGATTATTTGTATACTGGACAAAATAAAGATGTTTTAGAATTTGATTTACAATTTAAGGCAGGCGCCTTTGAACTAAATGAAATAGGTGAGTTTGCTAAATTTGGAATGCAAGACATTATTTCATCACAACACGAGATGGCTGTTGATGCTCATATGAATAGAAATGCTGGAATTAATGCTTTTAATAAGCCAAGGAAAAATGTAAAATTAGATCAAAGCAAAGGTTCACAAGGCAATACGTCAGACTTCCCTACAATGATTTCTAGAAATTTAATGTCTAGAATATATCAACGAGGCACTGATAAAATGGTTGCTGAAATGCAAATTATGGGAGACCCAACATTAATAACACAAGATGAAGGGTTTGGTGGTAGAGCTCATGCTGGGCATTTTAGTTATAACGGTAGTATTAATACACATAAAGATCCTATTGTCTTAATAAACTTTCTTACTCCCCCAGATATAGAAGGAAACCCACAATCGCCACACGCTGGAACAATAACTTATAATGATCCTGTTGGGTCATCTGGTAATACAACTAGTGTGTTTAGTGGATTTTATAAAATATTAACAATACAAACAAACATATCAGGAAACGAGTTTACACAAAATTTAACAATGGCTAGAATACCACAACAACAATATGACACACCAGATGAATTCAAAGATATGCTAACTGAATCAGTAACTAAAGTTCCAGGTAAATCAACATATAGACGAGAACCTGTAACAACAGTTAAAGTTGATCAAAATAAAAGTAGTTCAACTAGTTACCGCGGCCCAGGAGGTCCTTACTAATGGCAAGGTACGTTTTTAAAACAGATCCTCAACAAGCCGGTGGTGCCTATAGAGCAGGTGAACTACCAGCTGGTCCATATATAGCAGAAGTAATGGCTGTTGGTGATCCATCAAAAAATAATAGAGTAGCAGTCGCTTTATTAGACCAAGGTAATGCTATTAATAGAAATGATCCGAGTACTTGGGTTGACGTTACTATTGCTTTACCTCACTATGGTGTTACATCATATCGCTCAGGAAGTTCAGGAAGATCTAAAGAAGAACATGATGCTGGTTCTAGTTATGGTATGACAGTATCTGAACCAGATGTTGGTACAAACTGTTTAGTTACATTTGCTAGTGGAAACAGAGCTCAAGGTTACATAATTGCTTTTATACCTAAACCATTTGTTAACGTTACAACAACCGGACGTGGTGTTGCTATGAATAAAGAAGAAATAGCTTTCACAGAATCGGATAAAGAAGAATGGTACAATACTGGTATAGAATTTCCAGTACTAGAAAAGAATTTTAAATCCATTAGTTCTCCAACTATGGGTGCTTTGTCTAAAGTTAAGTATGCGTTTGATAGACTAATGACTAGGATACTTTATGCTCAAGGGTTATTATTTGATACCATTAGAGGAACAACAAGTTCTAGTATGGCTAGACAGGCTCCAAAAGGTATTGTTGGTATGTCATCAAAAGGAAGACCAATACCAGATCCGGCAGACGATTCAGAATTATTAGCAAAGTGGGAAAAACAACCATTTGGATTAAGTGCTAGTGAATTAGATATTTTAAACAGAAAGCCCGGGCATTCATTTACAATGGACGACGGTGAATTAAGTGGTGAAAATAATTTAATAAGATTACGCTCTGGTAAAGGAGCTCAAATATTAATTAATGATGAAAAAGATTTAATCTATGTTGGCAACCAAGCAGGAACTTCTTGGATTGAGATGACAAAGTCAGGTAAGATAGATATTTTTGCCGGTGACTCAATGAGTTTACATACACACGGTGACTTTAATTTAACGGCAGATAGAAACTTCAACCTAAGTGTTGGTGGATCAGTTAATATTGGTGCTGGTGGGAAATTTGTATCACAGTCAGCATTATCTACAAACTTAACAGCAGGCACAACATTAAAAACAAATGCCGGGCAAAGTACAACAATGAATAGTGGAACATTCTTTGCCAACTATGCTGAAACAAATCAAACAATGGTAGCACAAGGAACAACTAACATTGTTAGTAAAGGTATTATGTCTTTACACGGAACAGCTGATATCGGTATAGAAGCAGATGGCGGAAATATTTTAACCAAAGCTACACAAATTCATCTTAATTCTAGTAGCAATCCTCCAGTAGCTCATACAGCCGACATACCGTTACAGGCCGACACAGCATTACCAACAGCTAGAGTACCACAACATGAACCTTGGGATCAACATGAAGATTTAGACCCTGTGGCATTTACAGTTGACAAAACAATGGCAGGAACAGAACAACAAAGTGTCTTTATAGACAACAACGGTGTAGTACAATATACACAAGGTAATAAGTCAGGAGCACAATAATGGCAGTTATAGTACCAACAAGTAATTGGAAAAAAGACGAAGAAACATATTCAGCGTTTGAAACTTATTATATTACTCCTCCTAATAACACTTATAGACCAATAAGCACAGGCGAAACTAATTATATTTCATCTAAAAGTGTAACATATACACAATCAGATTACACAGGCGGAGAAGTAGGTGTTACTGGTAACGGCGACGTACCTCAATTTAATCATATACCTGAATCAATTACACCAGCTGACGCTGAAGCTCCAAGATCAAATGACAAAATAGAATGGGGCGATGGTAGTGCTGATAAAAAAGTAGCAACAACAACAGGTGCTTGGGGAGATTTAGAAGGTGTACTTATGGGACACTTAGGTCAAGCCAAAGGAGGCGGGTGGTCAGAAAGTCCGTCAAACAGAGGAGCAAACATTGATAAGTGTGTAGCATGGACAAGATTAAATCCTACAGGAAGTTATCCATGGTGTGCGGCCTATGTTAGTTGGGCATTAGATCAAGCCGGCATAGCCACAATGAGATCAGCTAGTAGTCAAGCATGGAAGGGCTACGGTATTGAAATAGGTGTTGGCAACTGGAATAATGTTAGAAAAAATGATATCATCATTTTAAGCTACGGTGGAGGATCTGGACACATAGGATTCTTTAGAGGTTATAATAAAAAAACAAGAAGAGTAAATATCTTAGGAGGTAACCAAGGAAACAATTTATGTATTAAAAGTTTTAGTACTGCTAAGATTACTTCTATTAAACGAAACTGGTCTTTACCTAGTAATGTAAATTCTCCTTTGTTTATAGAAACTGACGCTTCAAAAGGCGGCGGATTTGAGGATACGAGATAATGCCATTAATAGCAAGAACAAAAGGATCAGGAGATACTGTTAATACAGTCCATGATGTTTGTGTAGCACCTGGTACTATTCTAACAGAATCAGGAAGTTCAGATGTATTTGTTGTTGATCATGGTATACACAGACTTGACGACCTAAACGAAGCACATACACATTGTCCACCAGTATATTCGACAGCTATAGTAAGTGCTAGTTCAAATGTTTTTGCTAATGATAAAGCTGTAGCAAGAGTTGGTGATACTTATTCCTGTGATGCTAGAGTTGATGCTGTAACACAAACAACAGTATTTGCTAATGAATAATCTGTGGCATTTTTGCCACAACTAAATTTCTTCTCTATTGGTACTTGCCTGCCAGGCTTTTTGACTTACACCACCACCACACATTTCTTGACATTCGTAAGTACAAAGTTTGTGACTAGGATCTTTCCAGGTCATAGGTAATATTTTCTGAAAGTATTCGTGGTTGAATATTTCTTCTGGTGTATGTTTAGCTAAACTATTCCAACCCTCCCCATACTCTTTTTCGAGTTTATTAAAGTGGGTCATATCTTCTTGTTTAGTGGCCGCAATATGGTTACAAGGCCATAATAAAAATTCAGCATCTATATACATCATTCTATCTTCTTTAAAATCACAACTAATAGTCGATAAGTCAGAAGATTCAACAACTTCTTTGTAAATCTTTGCTCCTTCTTCAGTAATGTTTAATTCTGTTTTGGTATCTGACTCTTGTTGCTCTATTCCTTTTCTAATCTTTGCTACTTTTTTAATATCTGTTTCAACTTCAATGCTAGGCAACAGTTCTTCTATTACTTCATCTTTAGGTAAATGAGCTAATGCTTCTTTATTTTTCTTTTCAAGTTCAGCATGATTGTATTCAAAGTTTCTAGTAGAAACGTGTTTATCAAACTCCCAAAAACCCATATCTTTTGCTAACTGTCTAGCTTCTTCTACTTGATGTTCGTTATGTTTGAATACAATAAATTTCCAACGAGCTTTGCCACCGGCATCTATATATGCTTTAGCATTGGCCATTACTTTATCATGTTTAACACCAATCCTATATAACTTATTAGTATCTTCTAACCCGTCGATACTAAATGTTATAACTTTTTCCATTTCAGGATATTTTTTCTCGCCTTCTGCCATTGCTTTGCCAACTCTAGCCCAGCTTTCAGCTGATTGTATACTGCCATTTGTTTCTACATCAATTATATAAGGACGTTTTGCTGTTTCAATTATAATATCTTCCCAGTCAGGTGTCATACAAGGATCACCATGACATCCACAAAATACCATATTACATGGATTATTTTCAGTAACAATGCTATCCATATTCTCTAAAAACTTAATCCATTGTGGTGATCGTATGTGTCTTTGTCGTAAACCAGGTGTTAGTACACTGGTTCCCATGATATGTCTAGGGCATAACGGACAGGCTAAGTTACAATAGCTTGACGTTTCTACCTGAAAACTGTTAATATTTTTAAAATCGAACATACAAATTATATACTCACTTAATGATTACGATAAATATTTATATGAGTACATACAGAGGCTTTTCAACAAATGGAAGTGATTTTGCTTCAGTTACCTTAACCGACTATAGATTAGTTAAACAAGACTTAATTAACAATCTTAATGTTAGAAAAGGCGAAAGAGTTATGCGACCGGATTATGGTTGTGTAATATGGGATATGTTATTTGATCCGTTTACTGAAGAAGCTCACGCTTTAATTGTTGATAATATTACAGCTATAGCAGGATCTGATCCTAGGTTAGAAATACTAGAAGTAGTTCCTACAAGTTATGAGCATGGAATACAGGTTTCTATAACACTTAAATACATTCCTACTAACCAGGTTGAAGATATGCTACTTACATTTAATCAAGAGGCGGCTAACGTCACAAGTAATACAGTAATAGATAATAATAATTCAGGATCAGAAACATCGGGAGCATCAGCAAGTGGCTACTAGTACAAGACAAACAAATTTATTTGTCAGCGAAAACTGGCAGAAGGTATATCAGACATTTAAAAGTGCTGACTTTCAAAGCTATGACTTTGAAACGTTAAGAACTACAATGATATCATACCTAAGGAAACAATTTCCTGAGGACTTTAACGACTTTACTGAAAGCTCAGAGTATATTGCTCTTATTGACTTAATTGCTTTCTTTGGGCAGTCATTAGCATACAGACAAGATTTAAACGCTAGAGAAAACTTTTTAGAAACAGCACAAAGACGTGACTCAATTCTTAGATTGGCTAACTTGCTATCTTATCAGCCAAAAAGAAATACACCAGCTAGTGGATTACTAAAAATTACTAGTATTAGTACAACAGAAGAAATTTACGATTCTAATAATAATAATTTAAGTGAACGAACAATATTTTGGAATGACCCAGTTAATTCAGATTACGAAGAACAGTACAACACTATTGTTAACGCGGCATTGGCATCAGCACAAAGAGTTGGTAAACCAGCATTAGAAAAAACTCTTGGCAATATTAAAACACAACAGTACGAGCTTAACCTTATACCAGGAACACAACCGTACTTGCCATTTAATGCTACAGTTAACTCAGGAGAATTTACTTTTGAATTAGTTAATGGAACAATTTCAGGACAAGATTACATTTACGAAAAAGCACCTGTGCCAGGATCAACTTATAATTTGTTATATAGAACAGATGGCAAAGGCAATGCTTCAACAAACACAGGATTTTTTGCTTACTTTAAACAAGGCGAGTTAGGACAAACTGATTTTGAATTAACTTCAGGGTTACCTAACTTAACATTTGATTTGGACTTTGATAATATTAATAACACAGACGTTTGGTTGTATGCTATTAATAATGATGGGTCATTAGGCAACGAGTGGACTAAAGTTCCTGCTGTAAATGGATCGAATGTTATCTACAATAGTTTAAGTCAGTCAAACAGAAAATTATACTCAGTAGAATCAAAAGTTAATGATCAAATTAAATTAGTATTTGGTGACGGTGTTTTTGCTGACATACCAAAAGGTAGATTTAGATGTTACTACAGACAAAGTGCTGGAACAACTTACGCTTTAAAAAGCAACGACATTAGAGACGTACAATTAAGTTTCAACTACGTTAGTAGAAATAATCAACAAGAAACTATGACACTTTCTTTGAGTCTTGAACAAGGTGTTAACACAGCAAGTAGAAATGAATCGTTATCTAGAATTAAATCATTAGCACCTCAGGCCTACTATACACAAAACAGAATGATTAATGGTGAAGATTACAACATCTACCCATTAACAAGATTTACAAGTATTATTAAATCAAAAGCTGTTAACAGAGCGTCAAGTGGTATTAGTAGATTCTTAGACGTTAAAGATAACACAGGCAAATTTAGTAGTACAAACATTTTTAGTGATGACGGTGTGTTCTATAAAGAATATACAAACAAAAAAGACACATTTAGTTTTACAAACGATAACGAAATTATTAATACAATTAAAACTGTATTAGAACCAAATATTGCTAGTAAAGAAATGTATCACTTTTACTTAGATAAATTTGCTCCAAAGAATTTTACAACTACAGCTAAATGGGTACAAGTTTCAGCAACAGCGACAACTTGTACTGGATATTTTATTAATGAGAATAATGAAGTGTTACAAATTAGCAACACTACAAACTTAAATCAATACCTATCACTTAACAGCATGATTAAGTTTTTACCAACAACTGGCTATCATTTTATGAAGAATGGTTCTATGATGCTTGGAACAGATACAACTCACTTAGGATCAAGTTCAGACATTTGGTCATCTATAATGTTAATAGACAATGACGGTATTGGTACAAAGGGTGAAGGATTTAAAGCAACAGGCGTTGGTGCTGTAACACTTAACGAAGTAGTTCCAACAGGAGCAACAGTCGAAAAAGCATTTCCTAAATGGGTAAGTGATTTACCTGTAGCGTTAGAAACAACAATTAAAAATGATATTAAAGAGTATAAAGACTTTGGGTTAAGATACGATTATAATACAGCTACTTGGCATATAATTACATCAGACAACCTTGCTATTGATAAAGAATACAATGACAGTAATACAGGTTCATCAACTGGTGCTAAATTAGATGCTAGTTGGATGATACAATTTACAACTAATGGCGAAACTTATACTATGAGAAGTAGACAACTTGATTACTACTTTGCTAGTAGAGAAGAAACAAGATTTTACTTTGATAAGTCAGTTAAGATTTATGATAGTGTAACTGGTAGTACAATAAAAGATAGATGTACAGTTTTAAAAATTAATAATAAACCAGATAACCATACAGCACTAGAGCGTGATTATGCTTTGGATATTACAGATATGGTAACTGAAGTAGATGGTTACAAAGATAACACAAAAGTTAAAGTAACATTTGGTGATGCTGATAACGATAGTGTTACAGATAATCCAGAAATGTTTTCTAAAATTGTTGGAACAGACGATGCTACTGGATCAGCAAAAGATAGAAAACTAGTATTCTTTAAACGATTCTTTGACTATGATAATATTGAACGTTATCAGCCTATAGTAGATTCAACTATCAATCACGAATACAAAACATTAAAAGAAGTATCAGCAGTAATAAACTTGTTCAATGAAGGGCAAGTATTTTATCTTGTATCGGAAAACAAATTTGTAGAATTAATCAGAGATAATACAAATACTTTAATTACTACTTCTCCTGTTTCTCCAGGCACAGAAATTAATTCTGGAAATGTTTTACCAGCTGTTAAAAATGCTTATAAAGTATTTGTTGGAAGAAACGATTTAAAATTCCAATACAAACATAATGCTCCTAATAATAGGCGTATTGATCCAAGCCCAAGTAATATTATTGATATGTATATATTAACCCAAGCATACTCAGACGCTTACAGAGAGTGGATTCTAGATTCAACTGATAAGGTTGTACAGCCAACTTTACCAACAGCAGAAAGTTTAAGAACTTCGTTTAGTACTATTGAAGATTCTAAAAGTATTTCAGATACATTAATATATCATTCAGCAAAATTTAAACCATTGTTTGGCAATAAAGCAGACACTAGTTTACAAGCATCATTTAAGATTGTAAAAAATACAGGGTCAGGTATTAGTGACAGTGAAGTAAAGTCAGCGTTAATAGAAGCTATTAATCAATACTTTTCTATTGCTAATTGGGACTTTGGTGATACTTTTTACTTTTCAGAATTAAGTGCTTTCTTACATAATAGATTAGCTACAAGAATTAATTCAGTAGTTATTGTTCCTAAGAGTACAGCACAAGTATTTGGTAGCTTATTCCAAATCCGCAGTAACTATGATGAAATATTAATTAGTGGTGCTACTGTTGATGATGTAGAAATTATTGACAGCATAACAGCAAGTAAAATACAAGCAGGTGGTACAATATCAAGTTTAAATACTACTGTTGACACTACCTCACAGGCGGCAAGTTCAACAAGCTCATCGAGCTCGTCGTCATCATCTAGCTCTAGCGGAGGCTACGGATACTAATGGCAAAAAGAAAGTCAAGTTCATTTCTACCTAAAGCATATCAAACAGAACGTAACAAAAAGTTCTTAAGTGCTACACTAGACCAATTACTTAATAGTTCTAATCTAACAAAAGTTGATGGGTTCATAGGTCGTAGGCACTCTCCAAGTTTTAAAAGTAAAGACAATTATCTACCATCAACTGGTTATAGAAAAAGTTATAACTTAGAACCTGCTATTGTAACTAAAAAAGATTCTACAATTACTAGTAACAACACAGTTCAAAGTTTAGTAGGCTATGATGATTTATTACACAAACTACAAGACGATGGTGTTGATATTACTGATCATAACAAATTATTTTCTCAAGAGTTTTACAACTGGGCAGGTTTTGTAAACTTTGATCCTCTTGTAAACTACGGAAGTTATTATTGGCTTAAAGATGGTCCAGCTTCAGTATCTGTATCAGGTGGAGACGTAAAACAGTCAGGAACTTACAACTTTACATTCGATTCTGATAAAGAAGAATATTCAATAACAGAGCTTGAAGGCAGAAACCCTACACTATATTTGGCACGTGGCGGTAGCTATGAGTTTGATACAAATCACTTAGATGAGTTTTATATACAAACAGAGCCTGGAGAAATTAGTGGCCAACAAAGAATTACAACTAGTAAAAGTTCTAGAGAAATTTATGGCGTCACAAATAATGGTGGCAGAGCAAACTTAGGAGGTGAAGTTCCATCATCTAATGTTACGTTTACTGTTCCGGCTTTAGATGCTCAAGCATTTTACGAAAACAATCTTAAACTATTACCAGACGTTAATCTTGTAACAAACATTCCTTATAAAGATGTACAAGGACGTAGACTTGCTGATTTAATTGATCAACACAATGGTATTGATGATCAAAGAGTTCTAATAGGAAAGACTGTTATATTTTTACAAAACGACGACGATGTAATAGACAACGACAACTGGACATTCAAAGCCGATTATAGCAAACACCCATTTGATAGATTGGCGTTTGCCCAAGAAGATGGTACAGTTAAACAAGAAGATAGAATAGGTATTTGGAAAATATCAGAAGTGGACGGTATACTTGTTCTTAATAAAATTAATGCTGTAACATATGATGATAGAGTCAATGTAGTAGAAGGAACAAAATTTGCAGGTAGAACTTTTTATAGAGCTCAAGAAACAGGCTACGTTACTATTGTTCCTGTAATAACAGCAAACAAAGATACATTATACTATCAACACGGAACTAATGAAAAAGCATACGGAACAATTAAGATAGTTGACGCTGACGCTGAAACAATTGAACCAGATGACTTTTTAGGTAAATCACAATACACATCACCAAACGGTGTAGTGTTTAGTAATGGATTAAAAATAACTTTTGATAGTACTATTAACAATACTCTTTATAAAAATAAAACATTCTATGTTGAGGGTGTAGGAAAGAAAATTCACTTAGTCGATGTTACACTAGAAACACCAGAAGCTGATCTTACTAACAAAGACTATATTACTATAACAAGAGGCTCATGTGATCATAATGCTTGGAGCAGATCGAATAGGTGGTTCCATAAAGATATTATTTCATCAACAGCAACATATAATAAGACAACGATTGTTGTAGACGAGCTTAATAGAGCTACTAGGCCTATTATACAATTTGACTCAGGAATAGAATTATACAATCACGGTATTAAAGGTGTATCAGGAGTTGAATTAGTAGACGAATCAGAAACTGATGCACTATCAGTTATTAATGGGGCTTACGGTTATTTTGTTGACAGCACAAATTTATCAGTAGGTACTAAAGTAGTCTTTACACAAGATGCTGATATGCAAACTAGAAAAACTATTTGGGAAGTCAGCTATGAAGATATTGATTCAGATTCAACAGCAGATACGCTAGTATTAAAAGACTCAGGAACTAGAGTTTATACAGGTGATAGCATTTATATTTCTAAAGGAACATTAGGCAAAGGAAAAAGTTTTTGGTGGGATGGAGTAAACTGGATTTCAGCACAACAGAAAACAAAAGTAAACCAGTCACCTAATTATAAACTATTTGACAGTAAGGGTATTAGCTTTAATACTGAGTCAACATATCCATCAAGTGACTTCTTAGGAAACAAATTATTTAACTACTCAGTAGGTTCAGGAAAAGATGATCCTGTATTAGGGTTCCCAATAAAATATAGAACATTTAATAACATTGGTGATATTCAATTTGATAACACTTACGGAAATGGAACGTTTAACTTTAAACAAGAAACAGGTGTTGGTGCTAGAGATACAGCAACTGGCTTTGTTAGAATATATGACCCGTATGATAAAACAGTTTCATACAGCAACGGATGGACTAAAGGTATTAGCAAAAGTAGACAATTTCAACAAGTTGAATATACTGTTAAAGACCCTAATACTAAAAACTATGACATCGGTGCACCTGTTAATGCTTCTACAAATGCTTTACCTAATGTTTTTGTATACATCAATAATAAAAGAACAACAAACTTTACTATTGAAGTAGTAAATGATTTAAACGTTTGTCAAATAAACGATACGTTAGCAGTAAGTGATAGTCTTGTTATTAAATTCATTAGTGA
>Ga0228674_1001283_pt1 | contig 15190 bp, 18 predicted proteins | sample 1D_rmetaG_FD_189054 | JGI IMG/M metagenome (GOLD analysis project Ga0228674, IMG submission 189054) | Seawater microbial communities from Monterey Bay, California, United States - 1D_r | ecosystem: Environmental > Aquatic > Marine > Coastal | place: USA: California | collected 2016-09-26
TACCAGTATACCTAATTTTTTAGCGGGAAATGCTAATTTAAAACCAGAAAAAGCGCTAGCTGAGGAGCTTGGCGTTAAATATAATTATAACTCGTTAGAACTTAGCGGCGCAATATTTAAAAGAGATTCCGAGGATTTAATCGATTATATTAAGGAAACGGAAGAGAGTCCTTTGTTTGTAGCTCAAAATTTAAGGAAAATTACCACTACAGGATTCGAACTTAATGCTACTTATTGGTTTACTGTTTTAAACAATACTCAAAGAATTAATCTAGGCTATACTTTCTTAGATGACGATTATTATGACACCAATGTATATGCTTCTAGGTATTTAATAAACACTACAATTAAACATCATTTTACAGGAGTCTTTGACTTTACAGTTGCAAAATGTATAAAACCTAGTATCACCTATAGATATGTGGAGCGGCCTACCAATACCTATAATATTGTAGATGTAAAAATAGCTACAGAACTAAAATCAATCTCATTATTTTTCTTAATAAACAATTTGTTTGACACTGAATATTATGAGAAAGTCAACGTTATAATGCCGAATAGTAATGTTGAATTTGGTTTAAGTTATACGTTTAAATAATTTCTTAAACCAATGTCCTTATTTTATCATAAACTAAAAAACTTTCCCAGCCTCGATACAATAGGTAATCAGCAATTTTTCTTCTTTTTTTCTGAGGATTAGATTCAGAACTCAATTGCTCAAAACGTTTTTGGGCGAGATCATTAAAAGTGTTGAGGTACTTTTCCTCACAAATTTCCTTGAGTCCAAGTTCTATATTGTATTTGGAAATATCTCTATAGCTGAGTTCTCTTTTGATCCGGAGTTTCCCCCATTTTTTTTGATTAAATTTACCTCGTGTAAAAGCTTGAGCAAAGCGAGTCTCATTTAAAAAATTATGTTTCAATAAATGTAGTTTAATAACTTCGATAGCCTCCGGAATCATTCTCATATCTCGTAATTTTTGATTTACTTCCTTGTGGCAACGCTCTTGGTATGCACAATAATTTTCAAGTTTAGCTTGAGCTTCCTTTAGAGTATATGTTTTTTGAGATGGGTAGTTCATTTGAGTTCTGCTCTTACAAATTTAGCTAAAAAAAGACATAAAAAAACCTCCATTGTTTTCACAGTGGAGGTTTCTATTCAGGTTATTTTATCTTGGAATCATTTTGGTCAACAAAGTGATATTCTAGATATGTGTAAGCATCTCTTGGTTGTATTGTCACCCATTTTTTGTGCTCCATAAACCACTTGGTTCGCACGGATGGAAAACCTTTAGTTAAAAAGGCCGCTATAAAAGGATGCGTGTTTAATGTTATCTTTTTATAGTCTTTGTTGACAAGCGTTTTAAGCTCATCGTTCATTTTATTCACCAATACAATTGGTGCTTCAATCTCAGAAGTATCTCCAATATTAGGATTTTCTTCACGAGTTTTAATATTCATTTCAGGTCGTACACGTTGTCTTGTTATTTGAATTAATCCAAATTTACTAGGAGGTAATATTTTATGTTTAGCACGATCGTCATTCATTTCTGAACGCATATGATCGAATAATTTTTTTCGATTGGCAGCAACTGCCATATCTATAAAATCGATTACTATAATACCACCCATATCGCGCAACCTAAGTTGTCGTGCTACTTCGCTAGCAGCAATTAAGTTTACTTCTAAAGCCGTTTCCTCTTGATTGTTTGATTTATTACTTCGGTTACCGCTATTAACATCAATGACATGTAACGCTTCGGTATGCTCGATCACCAAGTAAGTTCCCTTACTTCCTGATACCGTTCTACCAAAGGCTGTTTTTATTTGACGCTCAATCCCGTATTTTTCAAATAAGGGAGTTTTAGAATCGTAATACTTAACAATATTCTCTTTATCAGGCGCAATTGATTGCACATAATCTTTAATTTGTAAGTAAAGTGTTTCGTCATCTATATAAATTGAAGAAAACGAATCGTTAAAGACATCTCTAATTATAGATGCACCTCTATCCAATTCACTTAACACCTTTGAAGGAAGGTGCGCTCCTCGTAACTTTTTACACATCGCATTCCAGCGATCCATGAGATTTTGTAAATCTCTATCCAGTTCAGCTACTTTTTTACCCTGGGCTACAGTTCGTATAATAACTCCAAATCCTTTAGGTTTAATACTTGTTAACAAGCGCTTTAACCTATCTTTTTCTTCTTTAGATTCTATTTTTTGTGAAATAGAAACTCTGTCAGAAAATGGCACCAATACTATATATCGACCTGCTATTGACAGCTCCGAACTAATTCTTGGACCTTTTGTTGAAATGGGTTCTTTTACAATCTGAACCAATGTTGATTGATTCGACTTTAGTACATGATTTATACCTCCGTTTTTATCAATATCTTTTTCAAATGGGAAATTTTTTAAAGAATAATCTTTAAGTTTACCTGTGCTTACACTCTTAACGAATTTTAAAAGAGAAGTGATTTTTGGACCTAAGTCATGATAATGCAAAAAGGCATCTTTTTCATAACCAACATTCACGAATGAAGCATTTAAGCCCGGAACAATTTTTCGAGTTTTAGCGATAAACACGTCGCCAACCGAAAACTTATTGTCGTCTTCTTCTTTATGTAATTCTATAAGTTTTCCATCTTTTAAAAGGGCAAAATCAACTGATTGTGAACTGGATCTAATAAATAATTCGTAGTTCACGTTTCATTAATTTTTATCCATCATACATGGTATGACAGATGGATTAAACAATATTTTATCACAGGTTTTGATTTCTCACTAAGTGAGAAAAACCCGTCGAAATTAATTAGTCAAATGGAGTTAATTAATTTCATTTTCAAAGAACTTTTTTGATTTTTAAAATTATAGAAATAAACTATTATTTCTTAGTTTTATGGCGGTTAGCACGACTTCTTTTCTTTCTTTTATGAGTAGAAATCTTTGCTCTTTTTCTTTTTTTACCACTTGGCATAGTAATTTGTTTATATATCTCGACTAAACGAGATGGTTATTATTTTACCTTCACATTTGTTTTTACACCTTCTACAAAAACTTTTGCAGGTTTAAATGCTGGTATATTGTGTGCAGGAATTTTAATTGTTGTATTTTTTGAAATGTTTCTTCCTGTTTTTTCAGCTCTTTTCTTTACGATAAAACTTCCAAATCCACGTAAGTAAACATTATCACCACCTTCTAATGAAGTTTTCACCTCTTTCATGAAGGTTTCAACTGTAGCTTGAACATCTCCTTTTTCCATTCCTAATTTCTCTGAAATCTTAGCTACGATATCTGCTTTCGTCATTATGTATTATATTTATTTATTAAAATTTCTTTTTTCAAGAGGGCAAATATATGAATTTTATAATCAAAAAATCAAATGGTAATCCATTAAAATTTAATTAGATAAAGGCTAATTTTGCTACATGTCAAAAAGTAATTCCTTTTTTAGTAAAAAACTCATATCGTGGTACTTAGCTCACAAAAGAGATTTGCCGTGGCGAACCACCCAATTGCCATACCATGTGTGGCTCTCAGAAATTATACTGCAACAAACAAGAGTTGATCAGGGTTTGCCTTATTATAAAGCCTTTATAAGTAAGTATCCAACAATAAGAGATTTGGCAAATGCAACGGAGGAAGAAGTTCTAAAATTATGGCAAGGTTTGGGCTATTATTCTAGAGCTCGGAATCTTTATTCCACGGCAAAATTTATAGCTGACGAGCTCCACGGCGTGTTTCCATCTAACTACCAAGATTTAATTCAACTAAAGGGTGTAGGCGATTATACGGCAAGCGCAATAGCCTCAATTTGTTTTAATGAGGCTTCAGCAGTGGTAGACGGGAATGTATATCGTGTACTCTCCAGATACTTTGGCATTGAAACTCCCATTAACAGCGGTCAAGGAATTAAAGAGTTTAAAAAAATAGCCCAGGCTCTTATTGATGATCATAATCCAGGAGACCATAACCAAGCAATTATGGAGTTTGGAGCCCGACATTGTAAACCGCAAAACCCTGAATGCACCAGTTGTATTTTTAATAATAGTTGTGTGTCTTTACAAAAAGGAATGGTCCCTTTATTGCCCATTAAACTCAAAAAAAATAAAATTAAAAAAGTCTATTTTAATTACATCGTTATACTTACAAAAGACAGCAAAACAATATTTGAAAAACGCACGGGAAAAGGAATTTGGGAAAATTTATATCAATTTCCACTAATTGAATCTGTTCGAGATTTAAGTATGAGCAAACTCATTGAACAGAACGAATTTAAACAACTATCCGCTTTATACGGTATCAAAACGATTGTGCTTTATAATGATGTGATTAAAATTCATAAATTATCACATCGCCAGATTCATACAAGATTTTGGATTGCAGAATCATCTATAATCCCTAAATCTGCAATTCCAATAGCTCAAATATTTTCCTATCCAGTACCTAAATTAATTCATAGTTTCATTGTTCCTTTTTTCAAAAAAAAAGAAACCACATAAAACAAAAAAAATTAGTTATATTTAATTCACAAAAGATAACTTTGCGCAACTTAAATACTAAATAAATTATGAGTGGTACACTAAATAAAGTAATGCTAATTGGGCATACTGGTGATGATGTAAAAATGCATTACTTTGAAGGCGGAGGAAGTATTGGAAGATTTCCCATAGCGACCAATGAATCCTACACCAATAAAGCAACGGGTGAAAAAATCACCAACACTGAATGGCACAGTGTGGTCGTAAAAAATAAAGGTGCTGAGATTTGTGAAAAGTATTTAAAAAAAGGAGATATGGTATACATTGAAGGTCGTTTAAAAACAAGAAAATGGCAAGATGAAGAGGGGAAAGACCGTTACAATACTGAAGTTCACTGTACTGAGTTTACTTTTTTAAGTCCAAAAGGAGATGGGGGTAGTACGACTAATAGTAACTCAGAAACGGAACCTTTTTAATAGCAATTTATTTAATTTTGGATACGGAACCTCCTAGTTTACTTCTAGACATATCAATAAACAGTGGATTGCTCATAAGCATCCTTGTTTTAATTATATTGTTGATTTGTTCTGCATTAATTTCAGGTGCAGAAATTTCTTTTTTTTCGTTGAAAGCGACTGATTTTGTTGACGAATCATCCGACAAACAACGATCAGGAAATTTAGTAATTGTCAAGAAATTATTATCAAACCCTAAAAAATTATTAGCAACTATTTTAGTAGCTAACAATTTTATAAATATTGCTATTGTACTATTATTTGCGTCTTTAGGAGATGAAATCTTTTCTGGTATCACAAAAAGTTATTACGGCATCAATCTCAGATTTTTATTAGAGGTTGGGGTAGCCACTTTTATTATTCTTTTATTTGGCGAAATTTTACCGAAAGTATATGCAAGCAGAAAAAGTATTCAGTTTTCATCATTCATGGCATTGCCATTAAATTTTTTGGATACCATTTTAACTCCTATTAGCAGGCCCATGCAATCAGGAATTCGGTTTATTGAAGAAAAATTTGGAAATCAAAAGTCAAATATAAGTGTTGATCAATTATCTCAAGCTTTAGAGCTTACTTCTGATGAAGATAAACTTAATGAAGATCATAAAATTCTTCAAGGTATTGTAACTTTTGGTAATACAGATACTAAACAAGTAATGAAACCCAGAATGGATATTTTTGCACTGGAAGAAACGGCTTTATATGAAGCTATTATGCCAGATATAATTGCCAACGGATATTCAAGAATCCCTGTTTTTAAAGATAATATTGATACGATTAGTGGAATCCTCTATGTTAAAGATTTAATGCCCTTTATAGATCAGAAGGAACTTGACTGGAATAAATTAATGCGCAAGCCATATTTTGTGCCAGAAAACAAAAAACTTGATGATTTATTAAACGAATTCAAAGAAATGCACATGCATATGGCCATTGTTGTTGACGAATACGGTGGAACAAGTGGATTAATAACACTTGAGGACATAATTGAAGAAATAGTTGGAGAAATAAGTGATGAGTTTGATGATGAAGATCTTATATTCTCTAAACTCGATGAAAATAATTTTGTTTTTGAGGGAAAAACTCCCATTAAGGATTTTTATAAAGTTCTAAAAATTGAGGACCCCATGTTGTTTGAGAATAAAAAAGGAGAGGCAGAAACACTAGCAGGATTTATCTTAGAGGTTTCAAAAAGTTTTCCAAAAAGAGGGGAAGTAATAAAATTTCATAATTATACGTTCACTATTGAGGGGTTTGAAAATAAAAGAATCAACCAAATCAAAGTTTCAATTAAAAATTAATATGCGAATAGTTATAATATCATTGATTGTCCTTTTTCTCTATTCTTGTCAAGATGAGATTATTATCAAGCCTAAAGCTCAACTAAGATTAGACTATCCCGCTGCAAATTATGAAAAAATTAAAGGAGATCTTCCATATCAATTTCAAAAAAATAAACTTGCAAACTTAGTCTTTAAGAAAAAGAATGCTTTAAATTTATATTATCCCAATATGAATGCCACTCTTTATTTGACCTATCAAAAAGTAAAGGGGAATAATATAGATTCTTTATTAAGAGACGCCCAAAAATTAGCCTATGACCATATGATTAAAGCAGAAAGTATTCCAGAACAACTTTTTGTAAACGAAGAACAAAATGTTTATGGGATGTTTTATATGATTAATGGCAATGCTGCAACGCAAGCGGAGTTCTACGCAACAGATAGCCTAAAGCATTTTTTGAACGGGGCTCTGTATTTTAAAGCAAAACCTAATTTCGATTCTATTTATCCTGCTGTCGTATATTTAAGAAATGACATGCGAATTTTAATGGAATCCTTACGTTGGAATAACTAGGCTTTAAGAGTCTCAGATTACGTTCTATGACACTTTATCGGTACAACAATCTTTTTCACACCCTTTTTTGCAGCTTTCTTTTTTTAAGCTATTTTCGTTATTAGGACTTTCCGTACTAAAAAAATCAACTTTTTTCATGTCATTTACCGAATAAGAGTCACTTGCTTTAGTTACCGTATTTTCTAATGAAGATGGTTTTACTATAGACTCATCATACTCCACTTGTGCTAATTTTTTTTCAAAATCAACTTTTGCAGACTTCACACCCTTCATAGTTGCTAATTTTTTTTCGATTGTTTTGGCACATCCAATCGCACAGGTCATCCCTTCTATGTTAAACTCTGCTTTGGCAAGAATAGCATCATCATCCAAATTATTATTTGGAACTGACTCAAAAGTTTCAACAGTTTTTAGTGGTGGTTCGATTTCATTTTTACAAGACCAAACGGCAACAGCAATTAATAATGTGACTAGGGTTAGTTTTAAATTTTTCATAAATATTAATTATAATGATATACTACAAAAGTAATGATTGTTTAGAGCTATTAGGATTAATTAACAGATTTTTGCACTTTAGTTTTTAAATTATGATTAAAGAAAATAAAAAATGGATTTTTTTATTCCTTTTAGCTGTTATTTGGGGAAGTTCGTTCATACTCATTAAAAAAAGTTTAATCGGCCTAAGTCCAATGCAATTAGGTTCACTACGAATTATAATTACTGGTTTTATTTTGTTTATTGCTGGTTTTAATAGGTTGAAGAGTTTGAAGAGTTTGTCAAATAAATCCATCAAATGGATTGCTTTGTCTGGGTTCTTAGGAACTTTTTTCCCAGCGTTCTTATTTGCTTACGCTGAAACCGAAATTGACAGTGCAATAGCATCCATATTAAATTCAATAGTTCCTATTAACACTCTTTTATTTGGATTTTTAGCATTCAATATCATCTCTACAAAAAGACAAGTTATTGGTGTTTTAATTGGTTTTATTGGGGCGATTATATTGATTTCAAATGGAGCTGCAATTCATCCTAATCAAAATTATTGGTATGCTTTGTTGGTAATCGCAGCCACTGTAATGTATGCTTTTAATATCAATATAATTAAGAGACATTTGCAGAATATACCCCCACTTACCATAGCCATAGGAAATTTTATAGTACTAATTATACCGGCATTTTTAGTGTTAATCTTTTCAGACTTTTTTTCATCACAGGTTTTAAAAGGTCCGAACTTTTCCATCTCGATTTTTTATGTTTTTTTATTGTCCCTATTTGGTACCGCCATAGCAAAAGTTTTATTCAATAATTTGGTACAAATTTCAACACCTGTATTTGCTTCTTCAGTTACCTATATGATGCCTATTGTAGCACTCTTTTGGGGGCTTTTGGACAATGAAGTATTTAGTTTTTGGCAAGGAATTGCAACTTTAATAATATTAGGGGGCGTTTATTTAGCAAACTCCAAACGCTAAGGGGCGTTTAGTCATAAAATTAATTAAATAAAGCGTTTGCAATTATCGTTTTAAGTACTATATTTGCAGCCGCCTTTAAAACGGCAGAACTATTAATAATTAAAATTAAAACGAAACGCTATGTTCGCAATTGTAGAAATAGCAGGGCAGCAATTTAAAGTTGCAAAAGATCAAAAAGTCTTTGTACACCGTTTAGCCACAGAAGAAGGAAAAAAAGTTTCTTTTGATAATGTGTTAATGCTAAGCGATGGTAATAAAGTTACTGTTGGCGCCCCGGCTATCGACGGAGCTCAAGTTGGAGCAAAAGTCATTAAGCACCTTAAAGGTGATAAAGTTATTGTATTCAAGAAAAAAAGAAGAAAAGGGTACAGAGTAAAAAATGGACACCGACAAGCACTTACTGAAATTGTAATTGAAAGTATTGTTGGTTCTGGAGCAAAAAAAGTTGCCGCAAAAAAAGAAGCAAAACCTACCGCATCGAAAGTGGAGAAGGTGGCTCCAAAAACGGAAGCAAAACCAGCTGCTAAAGCTAAAAAGACTGCTCCAAAAAAAGAAAAGAGTCCATCTGCAGATATCGCTTCAATGACGGTTGCTCAATTAAAAGCACTCGCTAAAGATAAGGGTATCAAAGGATATACTTCAATGAAGAAAGCTGATTTAATAGCTGCTTTAAGTTAATTTTTTAATTTTAAATTTAAGAGAAAATGGCACATAAAAAAGGAGTAGGTAGTTCGAAGAATGGTAGAGAATCAGAATCGAAACGATTAGGAGTAAAGATTTTTGGTGGACAAGCTGCGATTGCAGGTAATATCATTGTAAGACAAAGAGGAAATACACATTTTCCAGGTGAAAATGTATACGGTGGAAAAGATCATACACTTCACGCTAGAGTAGATGGGATTGTTAAATTCACTAAAAAAAGAGACAACAAATCATACGTTTCGATAGTCCCTTTCGAGGCGTAATAATAAGATTTAAAATTAATATTAAAAGCCTCTATAGAGGCTTTTATAATTTACAAGAATATATAATTTATAAATTTTTTAAATTCTATGAAAACTACAAAAAATCTAATTATCATATTTATTTTAACCATGACTTATTTAGTTGGTTATGGACAAGAAGATCAAGCGCCTTTATCTGAAGAACAACAAGCTGCTAAATTGGCTAAAGCCACTCAAAACCCGTTAGCTGCTATGTATAGCTTACCATTTCAAAATAACACAACTTTTGGGATGGGAGCAGAGAATGATCAATCATTAAACGTTCTAAATATACAACCTGTAATTCCAGTAAGTATTAATGAAAATATAAATTTGATTAATCGAGTTATTTTCCCAGTAATATCCACACCGACATCTTTTGATGAAAATTCGACAGGCTTGGGAGATAGTAGCTATACTGCATGGTTTTCACAAACTAAAAAGACTGAAATAATTTGGGGAATTGGACCGGCTTTCCAACTACCTACCTCATCCAGTAGAAATTTCGGTAGTGGCGAATTTGGTGTTGGGCCTTCAATTGTAGCATTAAAGACGATTAACAAATGGGTCGCAGGAGTTGTGCTAAATAATGTTTGGACGTTTGGTGATGCCAAAGAAAATAAATTTTTATTTCAATATTTTTTAAATTATAATTTACCAAAAGCTTGGTATGTGGTATCTGCTCCAATTTTAACTGCAAATTGGAATGCGCCTTCAGGAGAACAATGGACAATTCCTTTTGGAGTTGGAGCTGGAAAAGTATTTAAACTTGGTAAATTACCTCTGAACTTTAATGCCCATGTTTATTACAATGTTGAGGCTCCTCTTGGATACGGTGATTTCCAAACACGTTTTCAACTGCAATTTTTGTTTCCAAGAGGTTAAAAATTAATTGTACTTGGTTATAAAATACCTATTTAAAAAGAGTTCACTAAAAATCAACAAATAAGGTCTTGTATCTTTAAAAAAACCTCCAATGATCATTGGAGGTTTTTTTGTGCCAATTCTTTTATTACTAAGATCATCACCTTTGATTTACCTTTATAAATAAACGTTAAATTATTTGCGTGTATAATATATTTATATAACATTTGTTTAACAAATAAAACATTTAATTAAACAAATTACTATGAAAACAAAATTATTTATTTACACACTTTTTTTTAATACCTTATTTTTAACTGCTCAAGAATTTAATTTTGATACTGATGAAAGTTTATTAATCAACCTTCAAAATAATACTGAATTTAGTACACTTGTTGAGGCATTAACTTTGGCTGATTTGATTGATGATCTTAGTCCCGAGAATACCCCACAAATGGGGTATACTATTTTTTGTCCCACTAACGAGGCTTTTGAAGCTGCTGGCCTTGATCTTAGTCTTATTTCCAGCCAGTCGCAAGTAGATGTTCTTGCTGATGTATTATTAAACCATGTTAGCTTTGCAGGGCCTTATCTTCTTGCCAACGGAGTAAGTTATTCATTACCAATGTTTATGGCTAATGGTTTCTATACTGACCCTAATGATAATTCCACATGGACTTCCTATGTTACGGTTACAAACGATGGTTTAGATAATATAACAGCAGATAATGCTAACCTTCTTTTTGCTGATACTAGAGTATATGGATACGATGATAATGGGGTTGCTCAGGATAATTGCATGATTCAAGTTGTAGATCAGGTTTTAGGTGATTTTTCCAGCCTAGGGAATCAAGATAATGAATTAAGCAATGCAATTGCATTGTATCCTAACCCAGCTGGAGAGCAAGTGACTATATCGAATAGTTCTAATATTGCATTAGAGACTGCTATGATCTACGATCTTAACGGAAAGTTAGTATCACAGATCAACTTGCAGGATATGCAAAGTGAGCGAGTGATCGATGTATCTTCTTATGCAATTGGAGTGTACATGGTACAGATTACAGGAGAGCAATCAAGCGTTGTAAAACGAATGATCAAAGACTAGGTTTTAAACAAGCCCACTTAATTAAACACAAATTCCCTTCCGGTTAAGGAAGGGAATTTTCTTTTCTTTTAAGTTTCTATACAAACTTAATACCTGTAGTACTCTGGTTTAAAAGGTCCTTTAACTTCTACGCCTATATAATCAGCTTGATCTTTTCGTAGTTCTGTTAATTCTATACCAATCTTTTCTAGATGTAATTTTGCAACTTTTTCATCCAAATGTTTTGGTAGCATATAAACTTTATTCTCATATTTTTCAATATTGGTCCAAAGTTCAATTTGAGCAAGTGTTTGGTTGGTGAATGAGTTACTCATTACGAAACTTGGGTGTCCTGTAGCACAACCAAGATTTACCAAGCGCCCTTCTGCTAAGAGAATGATATCCTTTCCGTTAACCACATATTTATCAACTTGAGGCTTGATTTCGACTTTCGTATGATTTTCATTTAACCAAGCTACGTCAATTTCATTGTCAAAATGTCCAATATTACACACGATGGTTTTATCTTTCATGGCTTCAAAATGAGGTCCTTGAACAATATCTTTATTTCCAGTGGTTGTGATAATAACATCAGCTTTACCAATTACCGTTTCTAATTTTTTTACCTCAAAACCGTCCATTGCTGCTTGCAAAGCACAAATTGGATCAATTTCTGTGACCGTTACGATACTACCAGCTCCCCTAAATGACGCAGCAGTCCCTTTTCCAACATCGCCATAACCACAAACAACGACTCTTTTTCCAGCAAGCATTACATCGGTAGCACGTCGTATAGCGTCTACAGCGCTTTCACGACATCCGTATTTATTATCAAATTTTGATTTTGTGACACTGTCGTTTACATTAATAGCTGGCATTGGTAAGGTCCCTTCTTTCATGCGATCGTACAATCGATGAACTCCTGTTGTAGTTTCTTCACTCAAACCATTAATACCATCTACTAATTCTGGATATCGGTCTAAAACCATGTTGGTTAAATCGCCACCGTCATCTAAAATCATATTTAAAGGTTTGCGATCTTCACCAAAAAATAAAGTTTGTTCGATACACCAATCAAATTCTTCTTCCGTCATACCTTTCCATGCATACACAGCAATTCCAGCATTTGCAATAGCGGCGGCGGCTTGGTCTTGTGTAGAAAAAATATTACAGGAACTCCAAGTAACCTCTGCTCCAAGTGCTTTTAAAGTTTCAATTAAAACAGCAGTTTGTATAGTCATATGTAGACAACCTGCTATTCTTGCTCCTTTCAGAGGTTGTTCATTCTTGTATTCTTCTCTTAGAGACATTAAACCGGGCATTTCTGCTTCTGCTAATTCGATTTCTTTTCTTCCCCAATTTGCTAAAGAAATATCCTTTACTTTGTAGGCAACGTATGGCATGGTATTGGTAGACATATAAAATGTATTATATTCCCACTAAAGTGGAAAACTTGTTATTATATTTGTTTTATGGTTGAAAAAATTAATTTTTTCGAGTTGCAAAAATACAACATATACTTTAAAATTTAATGCCTCTTTACAAAACTATAACAGTTAATGCTGCAACTAAGGTACTCATCTGGAAGATAGAAGAGTCTTTTGATGCTCTTTTAAAAAACATAGAATTAACTACTGAAAATACAGACCGACTTAATAAAATGAAAAGTGTCCTCCATCAAAAAGGATTCTTGAGTATTCGGCATTTATTAGCCATAGAAGGATATACCGATTATGATTTGTTTTATGATGCCAATGGGAAGCCTCACTTGACGGACGGAGTGCACGTTTCAATCACTCATTCTTTCATTTTCTCCGCCATTATATTGAGCGATATTAAAGTAGGTATCGATGTGGAAAAAAAGAGAGATAAAATACTTCGAATTGCTCATAAATTCACCGCGGTCAAGGAATTAAGCAAATTGTCGTTAACTTCTAGAATAAGAAAATTAACTGCCATTTGGTGCGCTAAGGAATCTTTGTATAAAGGTTTTAATAGCGCAGGATTATCATTTCTTAATCATATATATATTGAAGATTTTGGGTTAGATCAAAACGAAACAACCGCAATTGCAGATTTTAATAACAAAACAGAGTCCTATCATATTTGGTTTAGTGAATTTGAAGGTTTCACTTGTGCCTATGCACTCATAAATAATAAAAATTGATGAATCAAGTTTTTAACGAACTATTTGATCAGTATTCAACTTATAATAGTTTCGATATTATCTTAGAAATCATAGCCGTATTTTTTGGGTTTTTATCAGTTTGGTTTTCAAAAAAAAATAAAATATGGGTGTTTCCTACAGGGATGATTAGTACTAGTATTTTTGTTTATTTACTATTTAAATGGGATCTCTTAGGAGACATGATGATCAATGGGTATTATTTTATCATGAGTGTTTATGGTTGGTATGTATGGACTCGTAAAATTGATGATACGCAGGTTACTCCGATCTCAAAAATAAATTTTAGAGAAAAAAAAATTAGTATAACTATATTTTTTGCAACTTTGCTTTTTGTTTTTGTCATTTATAAAATATTTGATAAATGGACTAGTTGGGTAGCATACGCAGATACCATTACTACAGCGATATTTTTTGTGGGGATGTGGTTAATGGCAAAAAGAAAAATTGAAAATTGGATCTTTTGGATTATTGGAGATATTATTTCTGTTCCCCTATACTTATATAAGGGCTTAACATTTACAAGTTTTCAATATTTAGGATTTACATTTATCGCCATTTTTGGTTATTTAGCATGGAAGAAAAACTTAAACAAACAGATTCAAACTGTATAAAAGTGGTGTTATTTGGTCCAGAATCTACTGGAAAGACAACTCTTGCAAAACAAATTGCACGTTATTATAATTCGGTTTGGGTTCCTGAATATGCTAGAGAATATCTTCAAAAAAAATGGAATAATGAACGTAAAACTTGTGAGCAATCTGACCTTCTACCCATTGCTATAGGGCAGATGGAAATTGAAAATAGATCTGCAAAAAAAACGGATTCTGTACTCGTATGTGATACAGACTTACTCGAAACAAAAGTATATTCGGAAGAATATTATGATGGAGATTGCGATCCTCATTTAAACAAATATGCAATTGAAAATAATTATGATTTATATTTATTAACTTATATTGATACTCCTTGGGAAGCAGACGATTTGAGAGATAAACCAGAGGAAAGACTAGAAATGTTTCAATCTTTTGAAAAAGCATTAAAAGATTATAAGAGACCTTATATTCTTTTAAAAGGAGATAAAAAAGAACGGCTTGAAAAGGCAGTTAAATACATTGATAAATTATTAAATAAAGATAAGTGAGTTTATCAAAAACAGATATTGAGCAATTCAGAAAACATGGGTTAACTCCAGAAAATATTAATCAACAGCTGAAAATTTTTTCTGAAGGAATCCCTTTTGTAAAGATTGTTAAGGCAGGATCTATTGGTAATGGTATTGAATCAATAAGCGAAGTCGACCAAAATAGACTTGTAGAATTTTACGAATTAAATAATCAAAAAAAAGAAATTATAAAGTTTGTTCCTGCCTCTGGAGTCGCCACAAGAATGTTTCAATTTTTGTTTATGTTTTTAAATGAGTTCAACCCAAACGAGACGTCATTTGAAAATTATATAAACAAGAAAGAAAATAAACTCCTCGAAACTTTTATTAAATCGTTAAAGGACTTTGCTTTTTTTAGTAGTGTTCAGAAAAAAACAAAAGAACTATATCCTGACTTCGAAAAAGCTTCCGAAGGAGCAGGAACATATTTATTGATAAAAACAATGTTGGATGACAAGGGTTTAAATTTCCGAAACTTACCAAAAGGGCTGATTCCTTTTCATAAATACGAAACCCACACTACAACCGCTTTCGAAGAACATTTATACGAGTCTGTCTACTATGCCTCTGTAAATAAT
>Ga0228674_1001286_pt1 | contig 15153 bp, 22 predicted proteins | sample 1D_rmetaG_FD_189054 | JGI IMG/M metagenome (GOLD analysis project Ga0228674, IMG submission 189054) | Seawater microbial communities from Monterey Bay, California, United States - 1D_r | ecosystem: Environmental > Aquatic > Marine > Coastal | place: USA: California | collected 2016-09-26
CATTATCACCAGTACCCACAATTAATTCTCCAGTTTGTCTTGATGCAGTTTTTACATTATTACCGTTTGAATCTGTTATAGTAATTTCTAAATTATCTACAGTATTTAAATCTACTTGCTGTCCTACGTAACCTTTATGTATGGTTAATAGAAACGATTGTGATTGTCCCCTTACTACAGATTTGATCTCTGGTGAAACTAAAAAGTAGTCTTGTCTTTTTACAGTTGGCATATTTTAAAATGTTTTTTTCTTTTTTTATATATCAAAATCATTTAATCAAGCATTCAAAAACTAAAGTCTTGTTTTAATCTATTGTATATATTATGTTGAATTATAGCTATAGAATTATTTTCTATTCGCACATTGTTGTCACATTTGACTTTAAATATTATACGGTTTGAGTCCTTTTTAATTAACTCGTCAATATGTTTAAAGTAATTTTCTTCATTAAACTCTTCTACACTGAGCCTTTCTATTTTAAAATCTTTCCAAGAGTCAACAAAATATTTCATTGGCTTTGTAAAATAATATGAGTGTAGCATATTATCTGGTGTTTGAATAAAAACAAAACCATCAGCTAAGAAATAAGGCTTATGAGGTACGTATGAAATTGAAAGGCCTAAATCTATATCTCTCCAAATATTTCTTATCTTTCCATGTAGCTCTTCATATTTATCAATTGCTAAATCACAGAGTCGATCCATAACATCATCTCGTTCTATGTTTGGGTCATCAGAAAATTCTAAAGAAAACGTTTGCCAATCAATCCCTGTTAATTCATAGTTAGAAAGATCTTCATTTGAATGCATTTTTTCAGCATCGTATCTATATAAGTAATCTAGTGTATCGTCCACAGTGTTTAATACATAAAAAAGCCGACCAATATTTAATTGGCGGCCTAAGTCTTCTAGCTCTGAAAACATCTTATAAGATTTGTATTCGTAATCTAAAGGACCTTCTAATATCCAAGAAGGTGTTTTAATATTCTTCATGAATTATTTATCCTTTTAAGTGTAGCACTTTATACAGATTACTAGGTCATATTATATTATTTTTCGGTCTGACCTTTTTTAGAATTTTTAGAATTAGTAACAGCAACGGAGTTGTTTGTTGTAAGTCCCCACTGTAAAATAAACCAGCTCATTTCACGCTCGGATGCTTTAACTGAAAGCTTTAAATCTTTTTTAATTAGATTAACTCCCCATTTTATAAATGAAGTCTCTGCCTTCTTTGTAGTCTTATATCTCATATACCACTCAGGGTCATTAACCACATCTTCATATACTTTACCATGTGGTTCTAGTTGCTTATTTACTAATTTAATAAATACTTGTTTTTGTTTATCTCTTTTATTCATAATAATTATACTTATGTTACTTTCTAGATCCTGTTACAATTTCGTCTATAATACCATACTTTAAAGCTTCTTTAGCATTTAACCAAAAATCTCTAGTGGCATCTTTCATTACTTGTTCAGGTTTTTTTCCACAGTAATTTCCAAGCAAGTTAAATAATTCTTTATTAACTTTTTGCCATTCTGCCCAATCAACTTCAGCATCTTGAATATTACCACTAAACCCACCCGAAGACTGGTGTAACATTGTTGTTGAATGTTTAAGTGACATTCTTTTACCTTTGGTTCCCGCTCCTAAAAGAACTGATCCCATGGATGCTGCCATGCCGGTGTTAATTGTTCTAATATCACATTTTATATATTCCATTACATCAACCATAGAAAGACCAGACTTAACAGAGCCTCCTGGTGAATCAATATGCATTGTGATATCTGCATCTGATGTGGTGTCCATAAACATTAATTGTGCTTGTACTACCGTAGACATTTGATCGTTTACTGGACCTGCAACCCATAATAATCTGTCAGCCATCAATCTAGAAAATATATCCATTTGAGTAACTCTCATTTCTCTCTCTTCAAGAATATATGGTGTCATTGAGCCTTCAATATGTTTCGAGTACATATCTACTTTGTTTGATCCAATATTAAATTCGCTTTTAGCAAACCTTTCAAATTCTTTCTCTTTATTATAGTAATTCATTTATTCGTAATTTTTTATAAGTGTTTTAATTAAGCTGCAGGTTTCATATTCTTCTATCTTTAAAAAATATTCACTTGCTTTATTTAGAGATTGTACATAACCAGCTTCTGGTAAATGCATAGCAAATTCGTTTCCTTCGTCATCAATAATTACTGCTAGTAAATCATCTTCTTGATTTCCTTCATAATCCTCTAACACAAACTCAACAATTCTTCTATAGAATATATCGTACTTTGACATTAAGAGCATATCGAAATCCGTTCTTGTTAGAATTGTTGGATCTTTAATGTAAATTTTAGGTGCATTCATTTATCCTATTGTAAAGTAATCCTTAAGAATTGATTTATAATTTACTTCTTTAGATCCTTGTGCATTATCTAATCTTTGTAAATATTCAATACCGGCATCTGATAAAAATACAGAGCCATCTTTATAGTCAATTAAAGGTTTCTTTAAAATAAAAGAACTATCTTTATTTGGTTCTAATGCTACAATATTTTCTGCTAATTCAAAATGTCTTTCGTAAAAATGTAAATTATCAGCATAGTGAAAATATCCACCGAGCTTTAAATCTGGCATATCTTTTAATAAGATCTGATAAATCGATTGCATTAAGAAAGAGAAGAATGGTGCATCAAATGTAAGACCATAAAATATATCATTAGATCTCATTTGAAGTTTCATCATAAGCGTATTCTTTCTAATAAAGAAATTAGCATACATTGTACATACAAAATCTTTGTTGCCTTCAAATTGAAATTTAGGTTGATTAAAGAACATGATAGCCTGTCTACTATTAACATCTTTCTTTAAAGATTCTATAACCCATGAAAATTGTTCGTCATTAATAACAAGAGCACCATAGTTAGAATTAACTTCATTGGTACCTGGGTTAGTTAATGTTGACCACATATTAGAATATTTACCAATATAATCTACATCAGCATCTCTATGTAAATACCATGCCAATTCACCTGCTAAGTATTTCCAATTAAATTTACGTGCTGGAAAATCTGCTATTGGGTATTTTGGATCTATGTCAAAATCAGCTAAAGAAACTTCTCTTACTTTTAAGTCTCTTGGCTGCGACTCTACACCTTCTGAATTAATATGATTAATTATGTCAATAAATGTTTTTGAAAAACTCATTCTTTTATTTTTAGTATAAAGGTTATATGTTTATTTTATAGTTAGTTTACTATTTGTTTTAGTTTTATTTATAGTATAAGTTTTGCCTGTCTTTAATTTTTCATCAAGTATTGCATCGGCAATTAGATCTTCAATATATTTTTGAATTGCTCTCTTTACTGGTCTTGCGCCATATAAAGGGTCATAACCCTCAATTGCTAAAAAGTCTTTTGCTGTTTTTGTAAATTTAAAAGAATAACCTTCTTCTAACATTCTTTCATTAAATTTATTTAATTCAATATCTACAATCTTTAAAATACTATCATGTGACAATTGATTAAATAAAATTATTTGATCTAATCTATTTAAAAACTCAGGGCTAAATTTATTCTTAAGTTCTTTTTTAATGATGGCATCAGTCTTTGCTGCTTCGTTTACAATTTGAGATGTGCTAGAAAATCCAACACCAGTTCCAAAATCCTGTACTTTACGAGCACCAACGTTAGAGGTCATTACAATAATAGTATTTGTAAAATCAACTTCTCTTCCTAGAGAGTCAGTTAATCTACCCTCATCAAGTACTTGTAGGAGTGTATTGAATGTGTCTGGGTGAGCTTTCTCAATCTCGTCAAATAGAACTACAGAATAAGGCTTGCGTCTTACAGCCTCTGTTAATTGACCACCATCTTCGTGTCCAACATATCCTGGAGGAGATCCAATTAATCTAGAAACATTAAATTTCTCTTGATATTCTGACATGTCAATTCTAATCATTGCATCTGGTTCCCCAAACATATATTCAGAAAGAGCCTTTACGGTTTCTGTTTTACCAACTCCAGTTGGCCCTAAAAACATAAAGCTTCCGATTGGTTTATTATGACTAGCAACTCCAGTTCTAGATCTTTTAATAACTTGCGTTAAAGCATCTACTGCGTCGTCTTGTCCAATAATGTTTTCCTTAAGCGTACCTGCCATGGCCTTAATCATCTTCATATCATCGGAACCTAATTTATTAACTGGAATTCCGGTTTGCATAGAGATCGTCTCAAGTATGTCATCAAGTGTTACCTTTCTACGTTTTAATTTAAGTGACTTTTCCCAAGCCTCAGTTTCAAATAAAATTTTTGATTCAATTTTTAATTGGTCATCTCTCAATCTAGCAGCCAATTCATAATCTTGCTTTTCAACAGCAAGTCCTTTTTCAAGTCTAACTTTTTCTGAATCCTTTTCTAAATCTTTTATTTTTGCAGGCATTTTAACTTCCATCAAATGTGTTCTAGCTCCAGACTCATCTAATAAGTCAATTGCTTTATCTGGCAATTCACGCTGCTTAATATAACGTTCACTTAATTTTACACAAGCTTCAATAGCCTCATCTGAATATTCTACTGAATGGTGCTCTTCATAAGCCGTTTTAATTCTTGAAAGAATTTCTATTGCATCTTTAGTTGACGGTGGATCTATAAATACTTCTTGAAATCTACGAGTTAATGCTCCATCATCTTCAATGTTTTCTCTATATTCATCTAGAGTTGTAGCTCCAATACATTGTACTTGGCCTCTTGCTAAAGCTGGCTTAAGAATATTTGAAGCATCTAATGCTCCACTAACTCCGCCGGCTCCTACGATCGTATGAATCTCATCAATAAAGACAATAACATTATCAGATCTCTTTAATTCATCTACAATGTTTTTCATTCTCTCTTCAAACTCTCCACGGTATTTTGTACCGGCTACAATTGTAGTCATATTAATAGAGATAACTCTTTTATTAAGAAGTACCCTAGCAACTTTCTTGCTTACAATTCTCTGGGCAATAGCTTCCACAATTGCAGTTTTACCCACACCTGGATCTCCTAATATAATTGGATTGTTCTTTTTTCTACGAGCTAAGATTTGGCATATTCTATAGATCTCTTTATCTCTTCCGATAATTGGATCTAATTTACCTTCTGTAGCCTGAGCTGTTAAGTCTTCTCCAAATTCATCTAAGAATGGAGTTGCCTTTTTCTTTCCAGAACCTTTTCTACCTTTTTCGTTTTCGTAACCGTCTGCTGCTAATGACATATATTGTATGCTTGTTTTAAATATTTATGTATGTTATATGTATTAATCTTATTTAGTTTACTATATTATCAGCGGCATAAGCACCTGGAAGTAGATCGGGCTTACATCTTGCTTTAAAACCTAAAGATTCTACATAACCAACCGCAGCACTAACTAGTTTATTAGACTTTTTAGCTGGATTTGTGTTGTAATCTAAATCGATTGTTGAAATTTCTATGCCGTGGTCTCTTAAATAGAGAGCAACATCACATGAGAACTCAGTTTCTTTCCAAAGCCTAGTCCACATGTCAGTAATTTTAGACATTCTTTTCTTTTGGTAAATGACATGGCAACCGGAATCTGATATATGGAATACTAAAGTTGTAGCATATATAGTTTCCGTAGCTTTATTTTGACTATCACAGCCTAAATAAAGTTTAACATCTAGATCTTTGTGTAATAATAGGTAATCTTTTACGTACGGAGCTAATTCGAATCCTGGCCTTCCTGTTAATTTCTGGAATTTCATTATAAGTTGTTTATCTCGCTAATTTTTTCAGGCGTTAAAGCCTCTAAAAACTTAACAAATAACTTAATACAATTTTTTACATCCTTTTTATGCGCCATTTCTACTGTAGTATGCATATATTTTAGTGGAGTTGCGAGAATGGCAGTTGGAGTATTCTCCATAAAGAAAGCCATTGTGTCATTTCCATAAGAACCAACAGTTAGTTGTACTGGTATTTTATTGTCTAATGCAACCTCTCTTAGCATGTGATTAATATCCCTATGATTCTGTGCTGTATATTCTAAACAAGGTCCTTCTCCACCTTTATTATCACCATCTTTGGCTTTATTAATTTTTGGTGTATTGGTATTATGGCAAACATCATGTACTAAAGCTAAATCTGCTTGTAAATGTTTAGCAATTTTTTTAGCTCCATGTAAACCAACCTCTTCTTGTACTGAATTTACTACATACAAGTCATAAGGTAAACCAACACCCTTCTCGTATATTTTTCTTAAAGCTTCTGCAATAATGTAGCCTCCAATTTTATTATCCAAAGATCTTCCTACATAATAGTCTCCAATCTCTTCTAATTTAGTGTCAAAGGTTACAAGATTACCAATTTCAACTCCAGCTGCTAGAACTTCTTTTTTATCGTTAAGTCCAGTATCAATCCAAAGCTCTTCTTGCTCATATCCTTTTTCAACATAAGATTTTCTGGTATGAATTGCTGGCCAACCAAAAAGACCTCTTACTTTAGTTCCAGTGTGAGTGTGAATCATTACAGTCTTTGAAGGTGCAATCATGTTATCACTACCACCATGTCTTTTAACTCTAATCATTCCACTGTCTTCAATATATGTAATAATCCAAGCGATCTCATCACAGTGAGCCTCGATAACAACTTTATTTGCACTCTTTCTACTACCGGTTCTGCCCTTTAAAACTCCATAGCTAGTACCATACGCATCTTGTTTTAAAAAATCACAATAAGGTTTAATATAATCTGACCATATTGTTTGTCCTTCGGTTTCTTGTGCTACTGGAGCGTATGCGTTTAGGTAATCGTATAAAAATTGTTTATTCTTCTTCATATTAAAAGTTTGTATTTGTTTTATTATCTTTATATTTGTTATGATAATCTGTAATTTTTTCTACGGCTTCTTCGGCAGTATCTACAACTCTAAATAAATCAAAGTCTTCTTGGCTAATTGCACCATTAGTCCATAAAGTATCTTGCATCCAATCTACTAAACCACTCCAGTATTTTTTACCTACAAGGACTATTGGGTATTTTACATTATGTCCACATTGAGCAAGAGTAATGGCTTCAAACAATTCATCAAGTGTTCCAACACCACCTGGAAATATTACAAACCCTTGTGAGTATTTTAGAAACATTACTTTACGAGTAAAGAAATATCTATTCTCTACTCCAAGATCTACATATTCATTCATACTAGCCTCGAACGGTAATTCAATACCGACACCGATACTTTTTCCACCTGCATTATGAGCACCTTTGTTAGCAGCCTCCATAATACCAGGCCCTCCTCCGGTGATAACTCCAAATCCAGCTTCAACTAGAAGTGTACCTAGCTTTTCTGCATCTTTATATACAGGATTAGTACTTAAGGTTCTTGCACTACCAAATACAGAAATACAAGGCCCTTTTAATTCATTAAATGTATCAAACCCCTTTGTGAATTCTCCTTGAATTCTTAGGATTTGCCAAGCGTCTTCTGCTTTATTTCTTTGCGAGCTCATATAATTTAAGATTGTGGTGATTCTGAATGTTCTTCATATAGTTCTTTTACAAGAGCTATAAATGCTGTCTTGGTATCTTTCTCTTCTCTAACATCTGTCTTTAAATGTGAGGTATCATATTTCTCATGCATAAATGGTCCAAAATAAAAATCATCTACATTTGCATTTGCGCCGTATGATAGTGTCCATATCATATACTCGCGCTCTAAAGTTTCTAAATCTAATTTCATAATTAAAATATTATATTATTAAAATAACATGGTAAGATAATAAGCTAACTTATATCCTATAAATGCTCCAAGTGCTGTTGGAACTGGGAAGACAATAAACTTACCAAGGCTTGTGACATATTTAGGTCGATTAACTACTCTTCCTAAAAAGAAATAATAAATCATATAACCTAATAGAACTAAAATATCTACTCGCTCTGCAATAAAGACTACTAAGATTGCGCCAAGTAGGCCAAATACAAAATTATCTATAATTGCACTAGAAAGTTCAGAAGTGCTTGTTTGTCTAAACTCTTGTTGTATCTTTTTTAAACTCATATTAATTGCTTAAAGGTGCTTTAATGCTTGGGTGGTATTTATAGTCATGTACTTCATAATCAAACTCACCATCTAATATATTTATATTCTTAAATGAAACTGTAGGCAAATCATAAATTTCTCTAGAAATCTGTTCCATTGCCTGATCAACGTGGTTTGAATATAAATGAACATCACCTAAATTACCAATCAATTGATCTGGAATCATATCGACTTCTTCTGCGATCAAACAAAGTAATGCCGCATAACTTGCAATATTAAATGGAAGACCTAAGAAAGTATCTACAGATCTTTGGTTCCACATTAATGAAAGATATTTACCATCTCTTACGTAACACTGAAATCCATAGTGACAAGGTGGCAAAGCCATAGTTGGTAAATCTCCTACATTCCAAGCACTCACCATCAAACGTCTTGAGTCTGGGTTTGTTCTTATCTCGCTTATTAGGTCTTGTATCTGATCAATACTAACAGTATCCGTTCCCCAAAGTCTCCATTGCTTACCATATATAGGCCCTAACTCACCCCACTTCTGAGCAAACCCATTATCGGTTTTGATTTTGTTGATAAATTCATCTTGACTGGGTAAAGATGATTGAATTCCGGGCATTGGCGAAAATGTACTCTTAAATGCTTTATAGGCATCACCATTCCAAATGTTACATCCGTTGTCCACCAAATACTTGATGTTGGTATCTCCTTTTAAGAACCACTTTAATTCAGTCATCATTGTTTTGACTGCCATCTTCTTTGTGGTTAGTAGAGGAAACCCCTGTTTCATATCATGTCTAATCTGTCTACCAAAAATAGAATGGGTTCCAGTGCCGGTACGATCTGCCTTCTTATTTGAATTATGCAAGAGTGAACCTAATAGTCCACGGTATTGTTCTTCTATACTACTCATTTATGAATACATTGCAATTGTCTCTTCGTCTAATTCAACTTCTTCACCCTCTTCAAAATTCTCAGGGTTTCCGTATTCCATAATTGCAGCATAGATAGCAATATGTTTTGGATCTTCTAAATCGCTTTGATTAAAACCATCCTCTTCTAAAATATAGAATTCAGAACCGTTGTCATCTTCAGAAAATCTAAATGTAACCTCTTCTCCTTCAAAATTAAATGTACCCTCATACGTTGTTTGTTGATATCTAATGTAGGGTGAATCTTTAACTGTAAATTTCATAATTATTTGTTTTTAAAATATTTTGCTAATATGTGTGCGGACTTATAGTTAGTGGCTAGTGGAACTTCATGAACATCACAAAGTCTCATTAACATACTAATATCTACATCATGTGGATGCTTGTCTAAAGGGTCTCTAAAAAAGATCACTCCATCTATTTCACCACGAGTTACCATTGCTCCAATTTCTGCATCACCACCCATCGGGCCACTTGCTACCAATTGAACCTTTAATCCAGCATGTTGAATCATAGTTCCAGTGGTTCCAGTTCCTACAAGCTCGACCGAGTCCCTTTTAAAGAAGTCCATTCGCTTCATTACAAAGGCAACCATGTCGGCCTTTTTTCCATCATGAGCTATAAGTGCTAACTTCATTCTATTTCATTTTTATATTTGTAGTTCTCATTGTGCAGTAGCTACAAAGAACTTTATCTACATTAGAGTCTACCATGACAATTTCAGTGCAGCCGCCGCTCGGTGCAAATTGACCCCACTTAGATTCATCTGGATTTGAGTTCATGCACTTCATTGGAGTTAAGCTTCTGTCTTTACTACTCCTTAGTTTACTTTTCTTCATTCTTAATTCTATTTATTATTATACTAGCCTACTGCTCAAAGTTTCAAAGTCTTCTAGTTACTTAAGGGGATTTTGGAACTTTTTTTGCAGGGGAATTTTGCCACTCTCGCCTCGCGGGGAATTTTATTGCCACTGGCCCCAGAGTACCCAAAGTACCAGACTCCCCTAAAGTACCGGATGGCAAGACTGGCCTAACCCTCAGGCCCCCTCTTTTCGAAGGGGGAAGTAAGGACTTCGGCAGGCCGAGACTTTAAGACTCCAATCTCTCTCTTTAATACTCTCAGCTCTCTAAGCACTCTAAGCACTCTAAGCAATCTAAGTAATCTGCATAAGTAGAACTAGGAGTACCAAGAGCGAGCGCGCGACCCCTGGAGCTACTGAAAAAGGGGCCCCAAATTTTCTGCGCTGGCCTACATCGGGCCCTACCGCGAATTCCCCCGGGGACTCAATTTTTCTGGCCGAGGCGACATTTTTCTGTCTGGCCTCTAGTCGAGGCCGACTCCGGGCCCCTCTCTCTAATACTAAGGCCCATTCTTTTGGGTAACTAAGAGGAATGTGAGTGCTTGGAGTGCTTGCGGGCCCTGGAGCGGCTTCCGTGGACTGTGACAGTTTACGCGGGAATACGACTCGCGTCATAGCAAAAGGCCTTATAGTACTTTTCTTAACCCTTACTCGGCGTTTTTGCCGGAATGGCTTAAATGGCAAATTACTCAAATTACTCAGATTGCTCAAAGTCGACTCTTAACCTCATCTTTCCCCCTGTCCCATAGTTGTATGCAAGCCCTAATAGAGTGTTTCACGCGGATTGGCCAAATTTGCCGAAATGGCCAGATTGGTCAGATTGCTCGAAGTGCTCTAATTGCTCAAAGTGTCCGGAGTGTCCAGTTGGCCTAAAGGCAGTAGAGTGCCAGTAGGTGGCAGGGGCCCTAGGCCTATGGAGCCTTTAGTTCTCTACTCTTCTAGCCTTCTATACTCTTCTATTGGCTCTATTTGCCAGTTAGCTCAATTAGCCCCAGTTGATTACTTTTAGTATCGTGGCAGTTTGGCCTCTGGGCGCGACTTGCCAGTAAGGCCATATAGCGGCTATATAGCGCGTCTCTGGGGGCCTATATGGAGCCTATATGGAGTGGTGCCATATTGTCGCGCTCTGGGGCCCCATTTTGTCGCTTCCCAGGGGCCTCCATATTGTCGCGCTCTGGAGGCCGCTTTCTGGTGGGCCCCCAATTAGGCCTCCATAGGCACTTCTACAGTAATCAATTTTTTCGTGTTTTGGACAAAGGCCATACTGGCCCATGATGTAGATCCAACAGACTTATACTGTTCCATGTCCATAAGGTTAGTGTTACTATACATTGAATTTATAGTACCTACCGTTAGATTGGCCAGTATGGATTCGTCGATCAGTTTAACCTTCTTGCCAGTTCGGCTAAATATAGTTAAATAGTAGTCGCTTCCTTCTGGGCAGAATTGCACCGTCTGTAGTGCACCTTTCTTATAGCCACTGATAGCACATTCTGGATTGGCCATTATACGTGGGTTGTCGAAGTCTCTTGTATCACATACTGTCATACCCAATTTGGTTTTAACTACCATCCTGAATTGGCCTGCCTTATATTGGCTAAGTATGTCTACTGTCATTAGTTCGTTTGCGAGTTTGTGTGTAAGCTTGATTGATTTATTTTCCATGTGTGTGTCTATTAGTGTTAATGATTAATTACAGTACTAATATAAACAATTTATTGGACATAAAAAAATCTAGTGGCACTTATTTTGCCAATTGTTAATAACTTTCTAATAGCCTACTAGTATACTACCTTAGCTATTATTGGCGCTCTGGAGCCGGCGACTATTGGCGCGCCCATGGCAAATAGGCTTCTCTAGAGGCCTATTATTAAATATCGGCTTTGCATACCTCACAGTATAATAGCCAGATTCTGGCTTTTGTTTCTTATATCTGGCCACTTTTTTTGTCGCGCTCTCTGGCCGGCCATGCAGAGTGGTGAGCAAGATCATGATCCAAGCCGAGCCACTACTCGCGCGCTAGTGGCAAGCTAGTTGGCCACTCTGGTCCACTAGTGGCCCCCGGTCCAAGTTGGCACCTGGAAGGCGACATGCCATAGTGGACCACTGGGCCGAGAGCAAAGTTTTTGCAAAATAGTTGCCTCTAGATTTTTTTATGTCAATCTTTTTTATTATATTAGTACTGTAATTAAAAACAAACACTTATTATGAAAGTATCAAACTTCGACAAGCCGTCTATAAAGGCAATCAGAATCGCAATGGATGAAGCCCTTGCAAAAGTAGAAAAACAGTATGGAATTAAGATCTCTACTGGTAATGCCCGTTTCAGTGGCGATGAGGTTACCTTTAAAGTTAAGGCTAACACTATCGGTACCGGCGGCCAAGTACAAACTAGAGAAGCACAGAATTGGGATATGATGGCCCAAGTAAATGGTCTAGGCCACTTCTCTGTTGGCGATACCATTCAGTTGCAAGGTAAATCATTTACCATAAAAGGATGGAACACACGCGCCAGAAAGTCGCCGATCAATATAGAAGACGCTAATGGCCGTGGCTATAAATGTTCAGTCTCTATGGTAAAAACTTATAACTCGTAATTAACTAACACTTTAAAATAAATTCAACTTATGAAAAAACAAATTGGACCTTACACTTTTGAACTCTCTAACACTATGGTGTTAATCCGCGAAACCTCAACCGGTCACCTGCTTAAGGCTATTGACTATAAGGCAAGCGAAGCTATGGACAAGTACAAGCACATCTGTGCCCATTGGGAATACAGAATGAAGAATCAAGTTGCTTAGGACTCCATGCCACTAGTGGCCACCTGATGGCCACCCACTTGGTCCACTAGTCCGCGCTAGTTGGCCACTAGTGGCATTGAGGCCCCGGCAAGTGCGCGTTCTTGCCAAAGCACTGGCATGGCTTTCAAAAAACTTTGCCCTTTTTGGCAAAATAAGTGCCACTAGATTTTTTTATGTCAGATATTTTTATTATATTAGTACTGTAATTAAACACATACACACAATGAAAGTAACTATCGATCTTAAATTCTTTATCCCGGGTATACTTGCCCTTGTTATAGCTTATATGACTGTAACCTCAACCATTGACAATTATATCTCTTTTGCTGGTGAGGCCAATGCTGCTGGTTTCTTTATTATGTCTACTATGTTAGGTGTAATGTTGCTGATTGGCGCTTTCTTACCTGATTCTAAAAATTCTAAATAATATGGCAAAATTAAAAAACTCACGTGGCGAGTATAACTACCACTTTAACTGGATCGACTGCGACGGCTCAACCTGTGGATTCAATGATGTTTGGGCTGCTAACAAGCGTGAAGCTAAAAAGTTGGCTAAGGCTATGGAGTCGCCTGCACATTGGGCTTGGTATAACGGTACAGAGTATATCACTGTGGCCGATGAGGTTACCACTGGTGGCCACTGTTTCTGGAACAAGGGTATGTATGTCGACGTAAAATCAATGCGTAAGGCCGATCAAGAGTTGGCCGATAATATGAATCGCCTTGGTTGGATGATGACATGTTAATAACTTTTGGCAAAATAATTGCCTCTAGATTTTTTAGTGTCCAACTTTTTTATTATATTAGTACTGTAATTAAACATCAACGCTTATGAAATACAAAAACGCATCTCGTTACCCTAATGGCTACCAGCCAAAGATCGAATACTATCAGGCTAAGATCGCTATCGCTACTAGCCGCCTCGAAGTCCACAATATCAAATTCTTCACTGGTAAGCTGGAATACTTTATGAAACAAGAAGAAGCTCGTCAAGCTAGATTGGCACAACTAATAGACTAATTATTCACCCTTTAACGAATCACACATGAAGGTAAAACATACATTTAAGAAAGTCCCTACCGGTTGGGAACTCAAATCAGAATCCGGACAAGTTGAATTGATAACCAAGGAACACCCAAAGGCAGAGTGGATCTCTCAATTGGAACCTAACCGTATTATTAACATTAACGCTAAAGGCCACTTCACCTCATCAAAGGATTACAGTGGGCTCTATAAGTCTAAGCCTGCTAATAAGCGTATGAAGATTAAGCTGACTCAGTTAGACAACCTTAAGTTCAACGAGTCTCTCTTTATCCCTATGCCTACTGGTACTGTGGCTGATAAGTTCTTTAGTAATGAGGGTGGTTTCATGCCCGGTTCTAACATCATGGCTGCCGGAGCCCCAGGTGTCGGTAAGACTACTGTACTTCTAGAGCTACTACACAAGGTGAATGCGACCAACCCAGAGAAGAAGGTACTCTTTATCTCTGCGGAAATGAACCAACTAGACATGGCCCGTTACTTAAAGCGTTTCCCGCACTGGGGCCAACTACCGATCCTCTTCCTCAGTGACTATACAGATCAGAACCCACAGCATGTAATTGAGCAGACCTTAAATCAAGGCTGGGACCTAGTCTTAACCGACAGTTATACTGAGGTTAACGACACTGTAAAGGAGGAGTGTAACCTTACCCGTTCTAAAACTGAGAAGTGGTTCTTGGACCTTATGATTGCCCAGAATGCTGGTAAGAACAAGCGTAAAGTCTACACTACTTTCATCACGATCCTACAGTTATCTAAAGGTGGTACCTTCGTTGGTTCTAACAAGCTGAAGCACATGACTACTGCGATGATGGAGTTGAATTGGAAAGGTGGCGAAAACTCTGCACAGAGGTACATGGAGTTCAGCAAGAACAGACTGGGTGCAGTAGGCCAGAAGATGTACTTTAACTTTGACAGCGGGGTTACCTTTGACGAACAGAGGTATACTCGAGACCTACTCAACGATGTCATGATCGAAGAGGAGCGTAAGCAACTGGCTCAAGAGGATGGTGCCTTCGATAAACTCTTTGCTGGCATGGCCAACGAAATGGAGGACTAGAATGATTAGGGCTGGCTGAGGCCCAAATTCAGCCAAAGTGTTTTTAATTACAGAGAGTGCATCTGGGTGTGATTCCCCAGGTGCATTCCAGTGTGTAGTCGGGGCCTGGAGGGCCGTGTGGTGTGTGCGTTCGCGCGCCCTTGTTTGACTGGCCCCACATTGGCCTTCTACTTCTTTGAACGCTCTTATATATTGCTCTTACGTGTGGGTGTGTGTAGAGAGGGGCTTAGGCTTGGAGTCTGGGCTTAGGCTGGTGGTATATCTGGCCTCTGGAGAGGGCTAATACTAGGATTGCTTGTTTGCCTTCCAGTCCTTATAGAGATGTAGTGCTATCATTAAGCTTATTATTGCTATGGTGTATATGTGATCCATTACTGGTTTGTTTACTTTCTGTTATCTAACCAGTGTAA
>Ga0228674_1001289_pt1 | contig 15150 bp, 15 predicted proteins | sample 1D_rmetaG_FD_189054 | JGI IMG/M metagenome (GOLD analysis project Ga0228674, IMG submission 189054) | Seawater microbial communities from Monterey Bay, California, United States - 1D_r | ecosystem: Environmental > Aquatic > Marine > Coastal | place: USA: California | collected 2016-09-26
TATTTAAAAAATTAAAAGACTCACCAGTCTTAATTACGACATTATCTAGAGGAGTTTCAGTTGGGGCAGAGTTACATTATGCAGACGAACTATCTCTCGGGAGATCAATATCACAAAGACATAAATACGACCAGTAATGCAGTTTAAACTAACATACTTTATCACAACAATAGTCTTTTTATCGACGTTACATGCGCAAAGTCAAAAATATATTGCAACTGCAATAATGAAATCCAGTATCGTTGATTACGTTCATGCTATTGATAGTAATATCGTTTTGATTGATTTTATGAATATTAAAAAGAATAAAAGGGAAGAAACATTCAATAAAGTATCTGGTCTTATTCTATCAGGAGGAAGAGACGTCCATCCATCAACCTACGGAAGAAAGGATAGTTTAAATATTTGTGTTACGCACAAAAAAAGAGACGAGGTTGAGTTATTTCTAATGAATAGCGCAATGCGGGATTCCATACCTATATTAGGGATTTGCAGAGGACACCAAATCCTAAATGCTATTCTTGGTGGAGACCTCTATCAAGATATTCCTACGCAATACGAATCAGATAGCCTAATCGTACATCGAGACCCTGAAGAACAGGAATATGTCTTCCACTCGATTCAACTTGACACATCAAGCGCACTTTATAAACTCTATGGAACGCATGAATTTACTGTAAACAGTTTTCATCATCAAGCAGTCAAAGTTGAAGGAAATGGAATGAGAATTGTCGCACATGCTACCGATGGCTTGAATGAAGCGTCAGAATGGGCTAAAGGCATCGAGGACCGATGGATAATTGGTGTTCAATGGCACCCTGAAAAGCAATACCAAAATTCATCTAAACATCTTGGTTTAATAAAAGATTTTATTGGACACCTAAAACCATGATTCGACCTTTTACAAATCAGCTTGAATTCTTTTTAATATTGACAATTAGATTAGATTTCGTTAAAATAAAATCTGTATATTGCGACTCGTAATAATCTCGCAAAAAACATAGCTTACATTGCCTTATGAAAGAAAAATTTGAACTTGAATTCCTACTCAAAACATCCCTAAGAGTATTGGACAATATGATAGGTTCCCCAAGTGGTCTATCTGAATGGTTTGCTGACAATGTAACCGTGAGAGATGACATGTATTCGTTTGAATGGGATGGAGCGATTGAAGAAGCGCGACTTTTGACAAGAAAAATGAATTCAAAAATGAAATTCAGATGGATTGAAGATGAAGATAACGGAGATGATTTTTATTTCGAAATGAATATAGACATTGATCCTATGACAGGGATTGCCTCGTTGAAAGTAGTTGACTACGGATTCCCTGAAGATATTGAATCCGCTAAAATGTTGTGGGAGCAACAAATTAGTGATTTAAAAAGAATTATAGGCGCTTAAAAAATAAGCCAAAAGAGTTCTGAAACTTAACTCCTAAAAGAACAGTACTTTGTTGCCAAAACTTTATCTTTTTAGCCTGCGTTCGTTTATAGGTCCATTCATTTTGACCTTAGTAATTTCTATTTTTATACTCATCCTTCAATTTTTTTGGGTGTACATCGATGACCTTATGGGGAAAGGAATTGAAATATCGATCATACTAGAGTTGTTATTTTATGTTTCTGCCAGCCTCATTCCTTTAGCCTTGCCCCTTTCCATTTTAATTTCTTCACTGATGACCTTCGGGAACTTCTCAGAAAACAATGAACTTACAGCATTAAAATCAAGTGGTTTATCTCTTTACAAAATCATGAGACCATTAACGATATTTGTTGTGTGTCTTGCAATGTTTACATTTTACTTCTCTAACTATGTTATTCCAGTTGCTAATCTTAAGTGGCACGCACTCATTTATGACATTCAGAATACTAAAATTTCAAGCCTTATAAAACCGGGTGCATATACCAAAGAAATAGATGGTTATGCGATTAAAGTTGGTTCAGGAGCTGATGGAGTCTATCAAAATGTAATCATTCATGACCATACTGACCCATCAGCAATTAAAACCATAAAAGCAGAAGAAATCAGAATTTATAAATCTACGAATTCCTTATATCTGTTTTTAGAGCTTATTAATGGAAATGTATTTGAAGAACTAGATATTCAAAATCCGATCTTCTTACCAAACGGCAGTGTTCAAAATAGAACACATATGAAAAGACCATCACGTCTATCCAATTTTAAAAAAGCTACCTACAAGATTAATGTATCAGGCTTCTCGCTTGAAAGATCTGATAGTGATATTTTTAAAGATAAATATGAAATGCTGAACGTATTTCAAATCAGTGATGCCATGGACTCCTTGAATATTAAAAGAGAAAATATGCAAGCTGCATACAATCAAGCCAATAAAAGATCTCAAGTTGTTTTCAATATGCGAAATGTTGAAAAAACTGAGGATTCACTCGAAATAAGTAAGTATCTATTATCGGTGGACATTGATGATATTAAACCACATCAGCTTAAAGTTATTTATCCAAAGATGACTGAAAAGCTCAGACGAAATAATTCAAATCTCAAGAATCAATACAATTATCTTGAAACCATTCAAAAAGAGGAAACAAATTTCTGGATTGAGTTTCACCGAAAATTTGCATTATCTTTTACCTTAATAGTTTTATTTTTTATTGGCGCACCTTTAGGATCTATTATAAAGAAAGGAGGTTTCGGTGCACCGGTAGTCGTTGCCGCAATAATTTTCATGATTTATTTTTCAATCATTACAACTGGTGAAAATCTGGTACAATCATATGTCTTGTCACCATTTTGGGGAATGTGGATGGCCTGCCTCATATTTACACCAATCGCAATCGTTTTAACGAGAGCCGCAGCAAAAGATTCCGTCATATTTTCAAAAGATAGCTGGTCAAAATATTTCAAACTAAAATTCAGAAGAAATGAACATTCTGATTCTTAGTCATAAACCTCCCTATCCAATCGTTGATGGAAGTTGCCATGCCATGGACCGATTTCTTCGAGATTTATTAAAGTCAATGCCAAAAAGCAACATTGACTATATTTCAGTTGCTACTCAAAAGCATGTTTTTAATACTGAAAAAATACCTGAAGATTTAGCAGAAGTAGTAAATTTTGATGCTGTTAACATATCTACTAAAATAGACCCTTTTAATGCACTGATTCAGCTAATCAAAAATAAGTCCTATCACATTAGTCGCTTTAAAAATGAGAAAATCATTGAAAAAATAAAGTCAGTTATTCATCAAAAAAAAATTGATTTTATATTTTTCGAAAGTATCTTTTGTGGTATCTACGCCAAAGAAATCAAAGAATTATCTTCAGCAACACAAGTCCTAAGGGCTCATAATGTAGAACATTTAATTTGGAGAAAGCTCGCTTTGAATTCAAAGAATCCATTAAAAAAGTGGTACTTAAACCACCTTTCAAAAACGCTTCAAGATTTTGAAGAAGAATTTGTTGCGAAAATGGATCACGTATTCTCAATTGCCCCGTCTGACCAACTTTTTTTCAAGACTAGAAACAATCAGTCAAACTATATCCCCGTCTCAATGGAGGTCTCCTCAGTCAGAAAGCTCAAAGCCAAAAAGATTTCATTTTTAGGCGCCTACAATTGGATGCCAAACAAGGAAGCAATATTATGGTTCACAAATGAAGTTTGGCCTGAAATTGCCAAGTTAAACCCTACAACAGAATTTCATATTGCTGGAAGCTATTCGGAGGAGATTGCAGAACTAAAAAATATAGAGGGTATAGAACTGCACGGTTTTGTTAATTCCTCACAAGAATTCATGAAAGAACATGGAATCTTTATTGCCCCCATTCTTTCAGGTTCAGGAGTTAAAATGAAGGTTCTTGAAGCTATGTCTCATGGCGTACCATGTGTTTTAAGTACGCATGCTGCTGAAGGCCTAAACTTGCCAGAAATCATTCCCATCTGTAAAAACAAAGAAGCATTTATTGAGAAGGTATCCTTACTTTTACAAAATGAACAGTTATGCCATGAGATAGGGATTGCAGGTAGGGAACATATATTAGAAAAATATAATTCTCAATCTGTATCCAATAAAATCAAAAGGCTTCTTCTGAATTAATAAAACAATAGGATTGAATTACATAATGCTCATTTCTTCTAGCATCCTCTTGATGCCCGTTTGCTATAGCTATGTGCTTTATCCTCTTTTAGTTGTGCTGGCTTCAAAATCAAAAAAAAACAATAGCATTCATTATAATGCTGATACATTACCAAATATTACAATCCTTATGGCTGCTCACAACGAGGAGCTCATTATTGAAAAAAAAATTGAAAGCATCTTTTCTTCTTCCTATCCCCGGGAGAAAATCCAACTTATTGTTGGGACTGATAGCTGCAATGATGCTACGGACACAATTTTAGCGAAACAAGCCAAAATTTATCCTGAATTAAAACATATTGTTTTTAAAGAAAGGCAAGGAAAAATAAGAATCATTAATAATCTTGTTAAACAGTCTATGAATGAAATCTTGGTACTAACAGATGCTAACGTTTTATTTTCGACAAAAACATTGACCTCACTTGTCAGACATTTTAAAAATAATTCGATTGGTCTAGTGGATAGTCATATGAAAAACTACGGCTTAAGCAATTCAGGCATTTCGTATCCAGAACAACGCTATATCTCACTTGAGGTCATTCTTAAAGAGGCGGAAGGTAAATTATGGGGCTGTATGATGGGGCCATTTGGTGGATGTTTTGCGATAAGAAAAACTCTTTACAAACCGGTACCTGAAAAATACCTTGTAGACGACTTTCATATTAACATGAACATACTTAAGCAAGGTTCAATGGCTATTCATGAAAGTGAAGCTATCGTTTATGAGGATGTTTCAAATCATTTAAGCGCTGAGTTTAATCGTAAGATTCGTATCTCGGCTGGAAATTTTCAAAATCTTATTCATTTTTCAAAAATGCTCATTAAGCATGGAAGCGTTTCTTTTGCATTTCTTTCACACAAAGTGCTTAGATGGTTAAGCCCATTTTTCTTACTTTTCTCGCTGCTACTATCTATTATTTGGTCGAATCAGGGAACTCCAAACATAATTATAGTTTATGGTTTTGGGCTTGTTGGCTTCACAGTCCTTATCGACTTTATATTAAAAAGCCTAAATGTCAATCTAAAAATATTAAGATATACCACCCATTTTACAATAATGAACCTTGCGCTCTTTATTGGTTTCTTTAAATTTATAAGAGGAAATAGCAACGGTATTTGGAACAGAACAGAACGCCTTCAAAATAGGTCATCGCAATAACAGAAAGTGCTCATATTTATCTTTTATAAATAACACGAGCTCCATTTCAGTTGCGGTCTTAAGAAAGTCATCGTTAATATTTAAAAACTGAATAAATAAATCAAACTCATCGGCTTCAAGCTCAATAATATCATAAACGACGTACAAAGAAAGAAGCTCTCGAACAACACGTGCTTTATTATCTTTAAATTCTTGAGCAGCGATCCATCGCTTATTGCGCTCCTTTCTGGAAAATGCCTGGTAAAGTGCCGTTATAGGACTCTGTAATACTTCTACACCCGTAACCATTCTAGTTTCCCTAAGTGCTAATGAGGCCCGTTCTTCTTTTATCTTTTCTAAACTTTTTAAAGGCTTAATAATCACTTCATCAAAAACTTGTGGAGGTCTTTCAATATATGTCTCAACATGACATTGACAATTAGAATCTGGCTCGACGATAAAAGAAACTTTAGGATAACCCTTGACAGATAGAACTAAAGAATCTCTTTCTTGGGCATAGGTATAAAAGGTACCATTTGGCTGACCAAAAACACCCTTTCCAAGGGTTTTGTTTACGACCATTAAATTATAAAATGATTGTGGTCTTAATGAATCAATAACGCGACCATTGACAAAAACTGATTCACAGTTATCCTGAGCTATACATTGAAAAGTAAGAACCAAAAAGAGAAAGAAAATGCGCATAACCATTAAATGATGTACCAAGCAAAACGACTTCCAAATTCCAAAAACAAATATACAGGAGCTATAAAGCTCAGCAACCAGAGCAGAATCACAATAAGCTTGAAAAAGATAGTCGTATCCTGAATTAAAGGAATTTCTAAAACCGTATTAACATGTTCTGCAATAATTTTATCAGCGTTTGCATTTGCTAGTTCTTTATACCTCTTCAATGATGCATTCTGCTCCATAACTACCGAACGAATACGGGCATACTCCATATCGGTGAGTTCATCATAAGAAAGCTGATACTTTATGTTTCGTTCGCCAAGCGTCTTTCTTATGAGATATCGCTTTTGAATTGAACGCACTCTAAAAGACATTAAGAACCCAAAAATTATTAAGGGATAAGAATTATAAATAAATCCAACTCCAATAAGAATTAATGAGGAGACTAAAGAAAAAATCATTAGAAATAAATCATGGTCATACTTAACTAACAACCGAAAAAGTTGACCACCATCCAAAGGGTCTAAGGGTAAAAGGTTTATCATATTTAAAAGAATAAATACGGCACTCAATTCTAGCATCCAGCTCATCTGATACTCAAATGCAATAATTGCGCCAACCACACCTAAAAGCACACCTGGTATTGGCCCTCCCATAACAACCATAAAGCTTTCCTTTTGCGAATATACTTTTTTCGCACCTTGAACAAATGCGCCCATCAGCGGCACAAACATCATTCGAACATTTTTATATTTAAAAAGCTTCATGAATAAAAAGTGACCCAACTCATGAATAAATAGGACAACAATTAAAAATATCAGAAACTGAATATTGTCAGAAAAAAGAACAAGAAATGATAAAATGAAAACAACCAATGAAAACGCTGTTAACGACCAATTGCTTTTACTTTCCTCTTCTTTGAGCTTTGGTTTGGACGGATATAAATTTGATGAATCTTCCATTAAAGTACGGGCATTCCTCCACGCATATTTTTCATTTGACTCATCATTCCGGACATTGCGCGAGGATTGCTCATCATCTTCATCATTTTTCGCATTTCATCGAATTGTTTAATGAGCTTATTTACGTCTTGCACTGTCGTACCACTACCCTTGGCAATTCTAGAACGTCTAGAGCTATTCAAAAGACCAGGATTCGAGCGTTCTTTTGGTGTCATGGAATGAATCATTGCTTCAATACCCTTAAATGCATCTTCAGGAATATCCGTATCTTTCATAGCCTTCCCCATTCCTGGTATCATTCCCATGAGGTCTTTGACATTACCCATTTTCTTAATCTGCTCAAGCTGGGTTAAGAAATCATTGAAATCAAACTGATTTTTTAATATTTTTCTTTGAAGCTTTTTCGCCTCTTTCTCATCAAATTGCTCCTGTGCTTTTTCAACTAAAGAAACGACATCGCCCATTCCCAGTATTCGATCTGCCATACGAGATGGATAAAATACATCTAGCGCATCCATCTTTTCTCCAACACCCACAAACTTTATAGGCTTGTTAACGATTTCTTTTATCGATAATGCCGCACCTCCTCTTGTATCACCGTCAAGTTTAGTAAGCACAACACCGTCAAAATTGATCCTTTCGTTGAAAGTTTTTGCTGTATTAACAGCATCTTGACCTGTCATTGAATCCACTACAAAAAGTGTCTCTGCAGGATTAATTGAGTTTTTAAGCAATTCAATCTCATCCATCATCACCTCATCGACAGCCAATCTACCTGCCGTATCAACAATTACAACATTGAATGCCTCTGCCTTAGCTTTTTGAATGGCAGCCTTGGCAATTTCAACAGGTTTTTTTTCTTCCTTATTGGAATACACCTCAATATCGAGCTGCTCACCCAAAACATGAAGCTGATCAATTGCAGCTGGTCGATAAACATCGCAAGCCACTAAGAGAACTTTTTTATTTTTCTTGTTTTTTAGATAGTTACCTAGCTTTCCAGTGAATGTTGTTTTTCCTGAACCCTGAAGACCAGACATTAAAACTACTGAAGGGTTGGCTTTCAAATCTAAGGCTACTTCATTCCCACCCATTAAACGTATGAGCTCCTCATGACATATTTTAATCATAAGTTGCCCCGGTGAAACAGAGGTTAAAACATCTCGACCTAAAGCTTTTTCCTTTATACTATTGGTAAAGCTCTTTGCAGTTTTGAAATTTACATCTGCATCTAAAAGGGCTCTTCGCACTTCTTTTAAAGATTCAGCTACGTTAATCTCGGTAATTTGGCCTTGACCCTTAAGGACCTTAAAGGCGCGGTCGAACTTATCTGTTAAATTCTCAAACATATACTAAAATTGAAGTACAAAGATACGGATAAGTATCTAATTAAATAGGCAGAAAAAAGGTAAATCAGTAATGCTTAAAAATCGATAACAAGATTGTGCTTATCTATCATTTTACGCATGTTTATTAGTGCATATCGCATTCTTCCTAGAGCCGTATTGATACTTATTTCCTTTCGCTCAGCAATTTCTTTAAAAGACATATCATTGAATATTCTCAGCTTAATAATTTCCTTTTGCACCTCTGGTAAAAAGTCAATGAGCTGAACCATCTGTTCTTCTAATTCATTCTGAGTTGTTTGTTCAATATAATTCTTATCGCCAGAATCAATCTTATGAAAAATAGAATATGAGGGGTCAAAAGAACTAGACTCCGATATCGTTCTCATTTTATTTTGTCTACGAAAATGATCGATTACTAAGTTGTGTGCGATTCGCATAGCCCAAGGCAAAAACTTACCTTCTTCATTGTAGTTCCCTAACCTTATGGTATTAACTACTTTGACAAAGGTGTCTTGGAAAACATCATTTGCCAAATCACTGTCTTTTAATTTTGATAAAATGTAACGGAATATTCGGTCTTTGTGACGCATAAGGAGCGTTTCAAAGGCCTGTTCGTTACCATCAATGTATAATACGATTAATTCACTATCGCCAATTTTAGAGAGAACCATTACTTACGTTTTGCGTTGAAATACAACTATTAAAAGTAAATTTAGGCTATAGGCGTTCTGTTTTTAATTAGAGTACTAATTTAGAACGAAAAAAGAACTCTACCAAATATATTAAATGGAATTAGAGCTTTTATGAGAAAACAAATGATCTTCTTTGGCTGGGCAACACTGTTGTTATTCCCGATACCGGGGTACCTCATCGTTTACTTCAATGAAGACACTTCGTTACTGGAATTTATAGACATTGCCTCCTACTCCATTTTAAACCTGTTCTATGGTCTTGAATTAGGAGTTGTTTATGGCTTCATCTCTTATTTGTTCATTCGTGCCCCTTTTTTTGAAAAACTACCTAACAGAATCGATCACCTTGTAAAAAAAATGGAACTCAAAGTCCATCATGGCATATTTCTTTCTTTGTGTGCAGCAATTGGAGAAGAGCTTTTATTTAGAGCAGGAATCCAATCCTTATTAGGCCCATTTATAACAGCCATACTATTTGTAGGTCTTCATGGTTATTTAAATCCTTTTAATCTTCGCTTTTCGGTATATGGACTCATTGTATTGCCCTTTATTTTACTTATTTCATACGGATTAGCGCCGTTTGGACTACTTTTTTGTATTGGAGCACATTTTTCCTATGACGCAATTTTATTCACATTCATGATAAAAGAGGATTGATGTGCTTACATTTGCAATGTAACATAGCAACGTGAATTTCATTTATTTAAATATTGTTCGACTCTCATGGTTTTTAGGAGCCACTACCCTATTTATGCATGATAAAATAGAACTTCAAAAGTATTTTAATCGAATTGGAAATCCCATTATCGATAGCATGAATAGAGCTTTGACTCATGCGGGAGATGGTATTTTCGCAATTGTAGTTTGTATTGCTTTTCTTTTTATCCGATTGAAAACGGCGCTTCTTTTATTCATATCTTTCATCATTTCTGCAGGAATTGTTCAGCTTTTAAAACATTTTGTTTTTTCTGATATCAACCGACCGTATTTTACTCTTCGCCATGATCCTGATTTTAGAATCATTGAAAATTTCACCTATCATACATCAAACTCATTTCCTTCGGGACATTCCGCATGCATTTTTGCGATTTGTACCGTCATTGCATTTCAGTATAAAAGTAAAATTGCTTGGCAAATTCTTTTAGCCTTAATTGCAATTCTAATTGGGTTAACGCGTGTTTACTTGTGTCAGCACTTCTTACAGGATGTTATTGCAGGTTCATTAATAGGGACTTTAATAGCTAACTATTGCTGTGTCTTATTAAAAAACAAATTCGAATCACTAAACAAACCGCTTCGTATTCGTTAATGCTAAACGCAAAGACCTACATATACGTTTTTATAATTTCAATGGGATTGTTTCTTCCGTTTCTCGGAATGGTAAATCTTTTTGACTGGGATGAGGTAAATTTTGCCGAATGCGCAAGGGAAATGCTGAGTCGTGGAGATTATAGTCAGGTAATGATTGATTATATCCCATTTTGGGAAAAGCCACCTCTTTTCATTTGGATGCAAACGATATCCATGAAGTTTTTTGGTATTTCTAGTTTCGCAGCCAGATTGCCAAACGTATTTGCAGCATTTTTTACTTTTTCTTTTATCATTTACATGGGAGAAAAACTAAAAAATAGATCTTTTGGAATACTTTGGGCTTCGGTTTTTTGTGGTTCATTCTTACCTAACATCTATTTCCATTCAGGTATTATTGATCCATGGTTCAACCTGTTCATTACATCTGGAATTTATTTCGGATATCAAGCTTTCAAAACAAATACCATATTTCCATATGCGTTATCAGGCATATTAATAGGACTCTCTATTATCACAAAAGGACCTGTAGGGCTTCTTTTATTTGGTGCTCCCGCATTGTTATTTCTAATTTTTAATAGAAAAGAATTTCAGTTCAGTTCATTAGGCTTGACTGCCTTTTTTACCGGTCTTATTATAACTGGCGGATCATGGTTTTTATTGCTTATTTCACAAGGGAAAGTGACTGTTATTTATGATTTTATACTGTATCAAATACGTCTCTTTAATAGTGAAGACGCCGGACATGGCGGACCTTTTTACTATCATATTGTTGTGCTATGCGTTGGATGTTTTCCGGCCAGTTTTTTTGCAATAAGAAATCTAACATTTAAAAACAAGCACAGTTTTCAATTCCTTATGATGCTGACACTGATGATCACTTTGGTTTTATTTTCAATAGTACAGACCAAAATCATTCACTATTCCTCACTATGTTATTTCCCTTTAACCTACCTTGCAGCGAAACACCTATCGAATCAGCTAATAAATTCGAAACAAGGTTTAAAAATGAGTGCACGAATAGTTATTATTAGCCTTATTGCATACGCAATACTACTCCTTTGTTTCGCATGGGTTTTGAACCACCCTTCGAATATCGTTAAATACTTAAATCTAGATCAATTCACAAAAGACACTTTAAATCAGGTGATTGACTCAGACTTACTATTTTACCTTCCTGCATTCTTAGTTTTAGGCTCATCTATTGTGTTAATGTATTGCTACAAGAAGAAAAAACATAAACAGGTTGTTTATGCCTCTTTTTTAACCGTAGCTCTTAGTATTTTGAGTGCTTCCTTTATGGTAGAAAGAGTTGAGCAATATACGCAAGGTGGACACGTATCCTTGTGTAAAGAATTTGAAAACCAAAACGTAATTATACATCCCATAGGCTTCAAGTCTTTTGTACCTCTATATTTTGGAAAACAGCAGAACTCCATCATAAAGAACGATGGAACGCTTTTGGAGGAGTACTTTTTGGCCAATCAAGACCATTTAAGTTTACCTATTTACTTTACTTCAAAATCCTACAAAAAGCAGGAAGTATTGAGTCTTTACCCTAAAATCGAGCTCGTTAAAGAGCAAGGCGGATTCGCACTTTATCGAAGAAAAAAAGAATTTAATTGATTCAGATTTTTGGAATCATGATTGCAAAAAAAATAGATTAACTAACTTTGTAAAAAATAAAAAAATGCCTACAATATCTAACAAAGCAAGTGTTATGCCTGAGTCACCAATTCGTAAATTGGTTCCATTTGCAGAAGCTGCAAAATCCAAAGGAAGAACCGTTTATCACCTTAATATTGGGCAACCAGATATAGCATCGCCTTCTTCTGCTTTAGATGCCATAAAGAACATTGATTTAAAGGTCATTGAATATAGTCACTCCGCCGGTTTTGAAGGGTACCGAAACAAGCTTGCGAAATACTATCAGGATAATAATATTGAGGTAACGGGCGAGGATATACTCATTACTACAGGTGGTTCAGAAGCTTTATTATTTGGACTTATGACAACGTGTGACCCAAATGATGAGATAATTATTCCAGAACCCTTCTATGCCAACTATAATGGGTTTGCTACGAGTGCAGGATTGAATGTTGTACCTGTGTCTTCATCTATTGAAAAAGGATTCGCCCTGCCTCCTATAGAAGAAATTGAAAATAGCATAACAGCAAAAACTAAAGCGATTGTAATTTGTAACCCTGGAAATCCGACGGGATATGTTTATTCAAAAGAAGAGCTCTTAAAACTAAGAGACATTGTAAAGAAACATGATTTATTTTTATTTGCTGACGAGGTATATAGAGAATTCTGTTACGACGGTGCAAAACCTACATCTGTAATGGAGCTAGATGGTATTGCGCAAAATGTACTCATGATTGATTCTGTTTCAAAAAGATACTCAATGTGTGGTGCAAGAATTGGTGCACTCGTTTCCAAAAATAAAGCCGTCATGGCTGCTGCGCTGAAGTTTGGACAAGCACGATTATCCCCGCCAACGGTTGATCAAATTGCTGCAGAGGCTGCATTAGACACGCCAAAATCATATTTTGACGATGTACAAAAAGAATACGTGGAACGCAGAAATATCATGGTAAATGGATTAAACCGTATACCTGGTGTATTTTGTCCAATGCCTAAAGGAGCATTTTATTGTGTTGCAAAATTCCCAGTAGACAACGCAGAAAAATTCTGCCAATGGCTTCTTGAAGAATTTGAATACAATGGACAAACTGTAATGATGGCTCCTGCGAATGGCTTTTATTCGAGTAAGCATCTTGGGTTACAAGAAGCCCGAATTGCATATGTCTTGAAGAAAGATAGTCTTTTGAACGCAGTCGAAGTTTTAAAACAAGCACTTCTCGTCTATCCAGGCGCACTCAAGGCGTCGACAAATTCTTATTCTAAAAATTAGGCTTTGATGGACGAAATTGAGACATATTTAACCGCTATACCTGAAGCGCGGAAACCATCATTTTTAAGGTTACTAAATATTGTAAAAGAAAATTTACCTGAAGGGTTTAAAATAAGCTATAACTATGGAATGATAGGATTTAGCGTTCCCCTTTCACGATATCCAGAGGGTTACCATGTAAAGGCAAACACACCATTACCCTTTATAAATTTGGCCAATCAAAAAAACTTTATAGCTCTTTATCACATGGGATTGTATGCCAATAAAGAATTAATGAATTGGTTTGTAAATGAATTCCCGAGTCACAGTAAAAGAAAGTTGGATATGGGCAAGTCATGTATAAGGTTCAAGAAACCTGAAGAAATTCCATTTGCACTAATAAAGGAGCTTGTGCAAAAAATGACTTGCGAGGATTGGATAGCTTGTTATGAATCACAAATTAATCGGTGATGATACCTAGCTGCTATCCATTGAATTTAATATCTTTAAATCAATGAACTTTGTTATTGTTGATGTTGAAACTACAGGCGGAAGTCCGAAAAACTCAAAAATTACCGAAATCGCAATGTATAAATTCAACGGAACTGAAATCGTTGATGAATTCAGTGCATTGGTTGACCCGGAAATGGAAATACCGGAATTCATTGTAAGACTTACAGGCATCACCAATAAACATGTGGAGGGTGCGCCTAAATTCTTCGAAATTGCAAAAGAGGTGATAGAATTCTTTGAGGATTGTGTTTTTGTCGCTCACAATGTTTCTTTTGATTATGGTATGATTCGTTCAGAATTTAAACATTTGGGCTATGACTTTAGAAAACCTCATTTATGTACCGTTGAGGCATCAAGAAAAATAATACCAAATCACGCTTCTTATAGCTTAGGGAAGCTCAGCAGGGCTATCGGCATACAAATAAAGAACAGACATAGAGCTGGCGGTGATGCGCTTGCTACGACCAAACTTTTTGAAATACTCTATCAAAAGAATCAAAAGACACTTCAATCCTTCATAAAGGAGGAGCTCAATCCAAAGACTATACATCCTAATTTAGATATGGATACTATCGATGAGCTACCTTCAAAAGTTGGGGTATATTTTTTTTATAACGAGTTCAACCAAATCATATATATCGGGAAAAGTATTTCTATCAAAAATAGAGTTCTTCAGCACCTCAGAAATAAGAGCTCTAGTAAGGCCATCAGAATGGTAGATGAAATTGCTAGAATTGAATATAAACTTACAGGATCGGAATTGATTGCACTTTTATTTGAATCAGAACTCATTAAAAAGAATCAACCAAAATTTAATAGAAAGCTTAGAAAAAGTAGGTTTCCATATGGTTTATTTGATACCGTAAATGAAAGTGGCTATATTGAATTAAGAATAATATCCTTAGCAAAATCAACGGTTGAGCCATTACTGCATTTTACCAGCAGAAAAGAAGGAACGGATTTTTTAATGAATTTATCATCTAAGCATTCCCTCTGTCAGAAGCTCTGTGGGTTATATGAAAGCAAAACAAGTTGTTTTCAATTTGAATTGGATACTTGTAAAGGAGCTTGTATTGGTAAAGAAAAAAATGAATCGTACAACAATCGCGTGCAAAAGTTTGTTGACAGTTTGGTCTTTGATTTTTCCTCCTTTATTATAATGGATAAAGGAAGAAGTAGGAACGAAAAAAGTATTGTGCTTATGGAAAATGGAGTTTTTAAAGGCTACGGTTATTTGCCTTACCCTGTTTTCAAACAAGATAAAAGTAAATGGTTAGAACATGTTGAAACGCTCAAGGAAGATCGAGATACAAAGTCCATTATAAATGGCTATTTGCGAAAGAAAAAAAACTTTAAAAGAATAAACCTTTAAATGAATCGAAATGGTTTATGTACAGTTTTAGGAACAGGAACCTCACAAGGTGTTCCAGTTATCGCTTGCGAATGCAATGTATGCACATCGTCAAACCCTAAAGACAATAGAAGTCGTGCAT
>Ga0228674_1001296_pt1 | contig 15085 bp, 16 predicted proteins | sample 1D_rmetaG_FD_189054 | JGI IMG/M metagenome (GOLD analysis project Ga0228674, IMG submission 189054) | Seawater microbial communities from Monterey Bay, California, United States - 1D_r | ecosystem: Environmental > Aquatic > Marine > Coastal | place: USA: California | collected 2016-09-26
CAATGAGTTTCCATGTAAGTAACTTTACTGGAAGAATTCACTTAGAAGCAACAATTGTAGAACAACCAACAGAAAACGATTGGTTTCCTATTGATTTGGATAACATAACACCATATTTACAATTTACTGCAGAAACTACTACTAAAGGTACAAGTTTTGAAGGTAACTTTGTTTATTTACGTGTTAGAGTTGATAGAGCATATTTAGGTGCAGGATCATATGATCCATCATTACATGGTGCTATCGACAAAGTTGTCGTACTAATTTAGAGGAGAAATACACTTGGCAATTCAAGCATTTAGTGGTGGTATTCAACAACTACCTACACCGGACTTTAATTTATCATCGAGCATTGCCGACGGCGATCTTTTAGTATACAGAAGCGTTGATAAAGCGTTTCATAATGAAACAAGTTCTTTTACAACACTCGCACAAGTTAACACGTTAATTGCAAATATACAAAGTGGCGGCGGAGTTGATTTAAGCGGCTATGTTTTATCAACAGCATTAGCAACTGAGGTAGCAGCACTTAACACTTCTATATCAGTTAAAGCAGATAAAACATATGTAGACACTCAAATTGCCGGTGTTACTATAGATCTTAGCGATTACATTACTAATTCGTCATTAAATGGCGCATTATCAAATTACGACACATCTACTGAAGTAACAGGTAAAATTAATACTGCAATTGCAAACGCTACATTTTTTGATGGCGATTATAATAATCTTACTAACACACCAGCTATTCCAAGTTTAACAGGATATGCAACACAAGCCTGGGTACAAAATCAAATAGCAAACACTGATATAAAAGATTTGTTAGATGTAACAAATTTATTAAGTGGCGGTGGTGGAGCAACTACACTAGGTGCTTTAACTGATGTAAGTACAACTGCTCCAACAACAGGACAAGTTTTAAAATATAATGGTACAGTATGGGAACCAGCGTCAGACAATACATCAGGCGGCGGTGGAAGTAATGCAGATACATTAGACAGTCAAGATGGTACATATTACTTAGATTATAATAACTTTAGTAATACTCCAAGCATACCTACAGCATTTAGTGGTGACTATAACGATTTAACAAATAAACCAACATTGTTTGATGGACAATTTAGTTCACTAACTAGTACACCTACTACGCTAGCAGGTTATGGAATTACAGATGGCGGCAGTGGAGTATGGGCAGATATTACTGGCAAACCTACTACAATTGCAGGCTTTGGCATTACTGATGCATTTGATGGTGACTATACAAACTTAACAAACAAACCAACTATACCAGCAGACGTAAGTGATTTAACTGATACGACTAATTTATTAGGTGGCGGATCATATACAAATTCAGATGTTGATACACATCTTAACAAAGGCTCAGCAGCAACTAACCAAGTACTAAGTTGGAATGGTAGTGATTATGCATGGGTTAATAATTCAGGTGGAGGCGGCGGTGCTACTTCTTTAGGCGGATTATCTGATGTAGCAAGTACTACTCCTACAAATGGTCAGGTACTTAAATGGGATAGTGCAAATTCAACATGGGCACCAGCATTAGATTCTACATCAGGAATTGGCGGTAGTAGTTATGCAACAGAAGCCTATGTAGATCAAAAACTATTAGAACGTGGCGATCACTTTAGTGGTGATTATAACGACTTAACAAATACACCTGTGTTGTTCTCAGGTGATTATGCAGACTTACTTAATAAGCCAGCAGGTAATTCAGATTTAAGTTTACAAATTGTAGGAACGGATTTAAAACTTTTAAATATTGAACCAGATCCTGACACAGTAATTAGTACAGTAAGTTTAGCATCATTGGGTAATGCTATAGCATCTAGTATTGATTATACAGACTTAGCAAATAAACCTAACTTATTCAGTGGTGATTATAACGACTTAGTAAATAGACCAAATCTATTCTCAGGCAATTATAACGATCTATCAAACAAACCTTACATTCCAAGTATTGCAGGCCTGGCATCTACTAGTTACGTTGATTCAGCAATTGCTGAACCTAATATTGACGGAGACAAGTTTTTCCAAAACAATGTAAGTCAAGTAGCAACAGTATCTAATGTAGTATTAGCATCACATGATAATTATGTTATGTCAATACAAACAACTGATGCTACTCCAACAGAAGCATTATTAACTACAGGAAATAGAATAGTAATAGCAAACAATAGTACAGTTATGTACAGTGTACATATAATTGGTGCAGACGGCACTGACAATTATGGTATTAAATTACAAGGCATAATTGATAAAACTAGTGGAACATTAGCATTAATTGGCACTCCAAGTAGAGAAACTCTAGCAGATACTACAAATGATACTTGGTCTGGTAGTGTTATAGCTGATAGTGTTAACAGTAGTTTGAAAATTTCTGTAACAGGTGAAGCAGCAAAAACAGTAAATTGGACGGTTTTTATCGAACAAAACGTGGTAAAAAGATAGAAATTGGATAAATAAAAGTAGTGCAACAGCACAGAACATTAAAATAAACATTTTTAGGAGAATATAAAATGGCAACAAGAAATCCAGCAAACGTAATTGAATTTGGTAAATTCAACTATGGCGCAACAATGACAGACTTTGAAATCACTGCAGCTGCAGATGTATCAGGTGAAGTTAACCCAGGTGAAGAAATGGAAGCAATTCTAGAAGCAGTAGCTCAAAAAGGTACAGTTATCGGTCTTTCAAACCACTCAACAGGCGGAACAGTATTTACTGTAGTAGTTGAGAATTCAGCATGGGACGATGCAGCAGAACTACAAGCTGCACTACAGGCATTATCACTTGCAACAGCAGGCGCAATGACAGTAGCGTAATTTACGTTTAAGTAATTAAAGAAAACCCAGTCTTAGAAATAGGATTGGGTTTTTTTATGACCAGTTAATCTATAATACAGATATGATAAATATATTTGTAGCAAAGAGTTTTGCTACTCATCGACTGATTCACACGTGTATAACAGAGCTGTTATATAATCTAAGGTGTGACTCATTTATTCCCTTTATATAAAAAGAATAAATGTTTTATTCATGGTTCACACAAGTGAACTTACATTAAGTCAAATGGAGAATATTACAATGACTACATCAACACAATTTGTAGCACAACTACAAAAAGACAACGAAGCACTTTTCGAAGCTTCTAAAATGAACGTGAAAGCGTATTTCGAAAGCAAAGACAATTCAATGGAAGCTCTAGTAGAGCACTTCACTGGTCGTATGGTAAATGAGCGTATGAACATGGTTGAAATTTCAAACCAAGTTGCGAACATGCCAGCAGACGCTGATCCAATTGAATTACAAAACCTATCTAAGCAAGCGATGGACGAAGCAATCCACTTCCGTATGGTAAAAGAATGCATCGAAAAAATCACTGGTGAAGAATTAGACGTTGCAGCAGCTATGGCAGCTGAAGCGGCTAAACCAACGGCAAAAGGTGCTGACTTACTAGAAGCGTATGAGGCATCATCTGATGCAGCTGCACTTGCAGTATATCAAATCGTTGCTGAAGGTCGTGCAGCAGCAGTATGGTCACAAATGGCTGAAACAATTGAAGACGAATTCATTGCTAAATCATATGCCAAAATTGCTAAAGACGAAGGTTTCCATAGCACAATCGGCGCAATGAAATTAGAAGAAATCGCTACAACTCCAGAAGTTCAAGCACACGTGCTTAACATCGTAGACGGAATGCGTAAAGATTTGTTTGACGTTTCTTGTGAAAACACAGTTGAAGCAGCTGGTTCACGTGAACTAGTTAACGAAGCTTACGGTTGGTAATATATCGTAAATGAATATTGGGTTAACACAACGCATATTCTATTACAATGATATTGCGTATGATTGTCTAGAACACGGTTGGCAACAACTACTAGGCGGTCATACGCTCACTTCAATAGCAAATGATCCTGAACAGGATTTTACAAAACTAGTTAAAGATTTAGACTTTATAATTTTCACAGGTGGCGATGCTAGTCCTCTCAGATTAAAAACAGAAATACGTTTACTCACAGAATGTTATAAACAAAACAAACCTATACTAGGAGTTTGCCACGGAGCCCTTCTTATTAATCAACTAGAAGAAGGTGTTAACGTAGAGTGCGAAAATCATTATAATATAGAACATGATGTTTTAATGGATGATGAAGTACATACAGTAAACAGTTTCCATCAAAATAAAATATTAAAATTAGCTGAAGGATTTGATCCTATTGCTACAACAAGAGGTGGCGACATAGAAGCATTCAAACATAGAAAAAGAAACATATGGGGTGTGATATGGCACCCGGAACGTATGGATGCCGCAGTTCTGCCAAAAGATTTAAAAATACTTTTTGGATAAATACAATTATACAAGGAGATTGACTATGTCTAACACAGATCTAAATAATGACGGTAAAATATCAAAACTGGAAGCATTTCCATATTGGTTTGATAAATTACGTTTATTCCCTCGTGCATTTATTAGTATGTACATTTATTTGCTATATCAAGTAACAGAATGGTTTATGGCTTTACCAGATCCAAGCATGCCACAAGCAGGACTGGTTAGTGTTGTAGTTGGAGCAGGCGCGGCATGGTTTGGTCTTTATGTAAACAGTACTAGTGAAAACGGTCAAAAGATTGTAGTGCAAACTGATACTTCTACTTCAGGAACACGTGGTAGTTATAGCGGTTCAGCAAGTGCAGAAGCAAATTATTCTAAAAAGAGCAAATACTAAATGTATCAACATCATATATTATTAAAAACAGCAGAACCTTTAGATAGTGAAACTGCAATGGACTGGTTGGGAATTTGTAAACGTTTCGCACCAGAGGGAGTTGTTTTTACATACAATAAAGTAGTAAATGATCACCTAGAAGTTGCTATGGAATATGGTACAGATGATAATTGTCCAGAATTCCCTCACACATACATAGTTCCGCTAACAAGAGATTTAACCCAAGAAGAAACTGCAATAGTTGTTGCGGCATGGGATTATAAATTTATTCCAGATTTTAATATTGAAATATCAAACATGTACGATGAAATGCAAGACGTAGAACTTGATATAGATCCTGAAATTGTAGAAAGTGCTACAATAGATTTAAACAAATGGCATCATAATAGATGGCGAGATGAGATGCTTAGAGAAGGATGGCATTATGGATTGTATTTTAGCGAAAGTAAAAAATCACATCCAGCATTAAGAGATTGGGATTCATTACCAGAAAGCCATAGACGAAGTCCACAGTTTGATAACAAAGAAATCTTTGAATGGCTTCGTAAAAACGGCGTAGCCTAAAATGATCGAAAACAATATGTTGCTTGTGTTAACTCACGACAACAAAATAAAAACCTCACAAACACAATATTTAATTAAGAATAATGTTACACTATTCTTAGAATGGCATTGTGAAGTTTTTGATCATACAAAAACAATAACATCACAATTAGGAACAACTGGACATACTGCATGCGGTAATAAATCACGTACTTGTGATGTGGCAATTTGTGCATGTCCTACTGACATAAATTTACCTAAAGCAATTGATAAAGATACACTTATTAACTTTAGAGACTTAGTTTCTAATATTACAAAATATTCTATAATTGATGATTACAATGTTGACACAGACGGAAATATTATTGCGTGTGGTGTGTATGGATTATTACAAAACAATCGTTTTGTTGTTGATTGGAATTTATTAAGAAGATGTAATTTTAGTTGTACATATTGTGCACCAGATATACATGATCTTGATAGCGGCTTTCCTTCGTTAATACAATACAAAAAAGAATTTGAAGAAATAGAAATTCCATCTGGCAGAGAAGTACATTTTAATCTCAATGGCGGCGAACCAACATTGCATCCTAATATTTTAGATATCGTAAAAATGTGTAAAAAAAGAGGTAGTGTTGAGTTGTTATCTAATGGAACGGCATCTATTAAAATGTATAATGAACTACTAGAATATACTAAAATTAATATAAGTTTACATCATGAACTAATAACAGAAAAACATATGCAGAAGTTTATTGACATTGCATTACTTGGTAAAGGTAAATTAGTGTTTAAATACTTTAATACATTCGATGAAGAAAAATTTAAAAAATATCTTAATATATTAGGACAATTTGAAAATGTATCTATTATATCTAACAAGCGTCTTATACTTAGAGGCCAGCGAAATAAAGAAAAAACTTGGGCAACTTAACGGTTGACATAACCAATCAATCTTGCTATAATATACGCATAACTTAATTTTACAGAGGTACATATGGTAGGCAAGGTAGGTTTTGCGTGTAAGTATTTACATCCCGATCAAACACAAAAGAAAAAGATACTAGAAGAAATTCAGCGTCCACTCACAGAAAAAAGCACAACTATTCGTTGGCTTAACGAACAACATAAAGATGTAGCAGAACAGCGTTTGTGGGATATTATGGTACACAACACACAAGCAGTTTACAACCTTGTTGAATATGTAGGTAATCTTCCAGAGAATCAACGCATGGTACGACTAGGTAGCAATCAGCTTCCTGCTGCAACACACCCAGACTGGAGCTGGTATTGGAAACGAGCAGATGTAGTAGATTATGCATCCAAGCATTATGCAAAAGCAGGTGAGCTTGCACGACAACTAGGTGTGCGTCTTAGCATGCATCCCGGTCAGTTTGTTGTACTAGCAAGCGATACACCAGAAATAGTAGAACGCAGTATAGAGGAGTTTGAATATCATGCGGATATCATCAGGTACATGGGTTACGGTAAGGAGTGGCAAGACTTCAAGTGTAACGTCCACATCTCCGGTAGACAAGGTCCAGCCGGTATCAAAGCCGCACTTCAACGATTGTCTCCAGAAGCACGAAACTGTATTACTATCGAAAATGACGAAAACGCATGGGGCCTTGATGCCTCACTCGAACTTGAAAAGGAGGTAGCATTAGTTGTCGACATACACCATCACTGGGTTCATAGCGCCGGAGAATATATTACTCCAAGCGATGACAGAATTAAACGTGTTATTGATAGTTGGCGGGGCGTCCGTCCTGCTTGTCATTATAGCGTTAGTCGTCAAGCTCTTTTGGAAGGGCATCCGGTAGACATCAAGCCAGATTACAAAGCACTACTTGAACAAGGTTACAAGAAAGCAAAACTAAGAGCACACAGTGATCTTATGTGGAATACCGCAGTTAATGAATGGGCTGGTACTTTCCGTAAAGACTTTGACATTATGGTCGAAGCAAAAAGCAAAAACTTAGCAAGTATACCATTTGAGGAATCTACAAATTGAATAAAATAATTAATTTTTTTAAACAAAGCTATGCAAACGATCGCATGGCTTTTTACGCAGAAATAGTAGAAACAACAGTTCTTATTATAGCAAGTGCAGTATTAAGTTTTACAATACTTGATCCTGCTACAACAATATTCGTTCCACTGTACCTAGTAGGAAGTATACTAGCAGTATTCAGTACATATAGACGTGGAAGTAGTGCTATTGTGTTATGCACATGGTTTACTATTATGAATTCTTGGGCATTCGTACAACTTTTTATATTGTAAACATAATTTAACATTTTGATAAATACTACAATAGGAGTTTATCATTATGAGATTAGACAGTTTAACACATAAAGAATTACCAGCTGACGCAATTTTAAAAGAAATAGGAGTACCTAAAGAAGAACGCCAAGTTATAATGGAGTTCTTACCTTTAATACCAGTTGCCTTATGGGCCGGCGGCGCAGCTTGGACTGCCTATGATACATATCAAGCTAAAAAGGCATTAGACAGAGGTGAAATAACACAAGCTGAATTTGCCACTAGAGTAGGTACAGATGTAGCCATTGGTGTAGCAGGTGGTGTATTAGGCAAAGTTGCAGGCAAAGGTTTTAAAGTAGGTAAAGAAATCTACAAAACTAAAAAAGCAGCCAGGGCAGCTCAAAAGAAAACTGCTGATATTCCAACTCCAAAAGATGCAGCAGTTCCTCCAACAGGTATCAATACAGTAGCAAATGCAACTACAACTACTGCAAAAACTTCAACTAAAAAAGCTGTACAAACTGCAAAACCAGGCGATACTATAAAAACTGCCAAAGGTGAATTTCTAGCAGGTGTAGATGGTAAAGCAACTACAACTAGAGTAAGTGCACCTAACGCCGCAGAGATTAAAAAACAAATATTAAAAATTAGTAACCCATCAGCTTCTTCGGCCGCTACAGTTGTAACTACTAAATCAGTTAGTAAGACACTTGATAAATTAGCAGGTAAAGTTGATCCTGCATTACAAAAAGCCGCAGATGCAGCCAAGAAAGTATCTAATGCAACAGTTAACAAAGTTAAAGATGTAACACCAAAGGTAACTAAAACAGTAGTTAATAAAGTTAAAAACACAAGTAACAAAGTTAAGAACATTGGATCAAAGACTACAAGTTATTCAGGTGGCAGTGCTGATGACATAGCACGTAATTATGTTAAAAACAATGCAAAAGATAGAATGAAAGATTTAGATCCAATTGGTAAAAAAGCATTTGTTAAATCTATCGAAAAAGCCCACCCAGGCATAGCAAAAGAATTAAACCTTGATAAACTAATAGCTCCTGCAGCATCAGTTACATCAAAAGCAGTAGCCAAACAAACCACTAAGAAATTAACTAAAAAACAACAAAATGCATTAAGTAATATGGGAACACCGGCAGCATCAGTTACATCAAAAGCAGCCAATAAGACAGTTAAGAAGTTAACTAAAAAACAACAAGATGCATTAAGTAATATGGGAACACCTGCAGCATCAGTTACATCAAAAGCAGTAGCCAAACAAACCACTAATAAATTAACCAAACAACAACGTGATGCATTAAGTAACATGGGAACACCTGCAGCATCAGTTACATCAAAAGCAGCCAATAAGACAGTTAAGAATCAATTAACTAAAAAACAACGTGATGCATTAAGTAACATGGGAACACCAGCAGCAGCAGTTACATCAAAAGCAGTAGCTAAACAAACTACTAAGAAGTTAACTAAAAAACAACAAGATGCATTAAGTAACATGGGAACACCAGCAGCAGCAGTTACATCAAAAGCAGTAGCTAAACAAACTACTAAGAAATTAAACAAACCAAATAAAGTAGAAAAACCAAAAAACAAAAAGAAAAAAAGTAAATTGAAAACATACATTAGTAACCTTAATAAAGGTAATTATTGGGATACTAATCTATCTGGTGTTGTGTCAAAGTTTAATACTTTTTAAGGAACAATAAGATGCGTATAGATGAAGTCTTAGTATATGAAGAACGATTAAATGCAAAGCCTATCATCTCCGCGGCTATTATAAAACTTGACAAAGTATTTAAAAACAACAAACACGAAATGCGTATAGTTGGTGGTGCAGTACGAGATATTGCACTAGGTAAATCACCCAAAGACATTGACTTCGCCACAGATGCTACTCCAGACGAAATGATGGAGATACTTGATAAAGCAGGTATTAGACACAAACCTACAGGATTAGAACACGGTACTATTACTGCAATCCTAGATAACGAACCATTTGAAATTACAACACTAAGAGCAGATACAGAAACTGATGGCAGACATGCTAAAGTAGAGTTTGTTAAAAGTTGGGAAGAAGATGCTAAACGCAGAGACTTAACATACAATGCTATGAGCATGGACATTGAAGGTAATGTTTATGATTACTTTGGCGGTATGGATGACTTACAAGATAAAGTAAGTAAGTTTGTGGGCGATGCAGAAGAAAGAATTACAGAAGATTATTTACGCATATTGCGTTACTTCCGTTTCCAAGGTAGACTATCAAAACCTACTTGGGATGATGATACACTAGAAGCAATTACAAAACACGCCAAAGGACTATCCGGCATTAGCGCCGAGAGAATATGGGCAGAAATGGGCAAAGTACTTTCAGGACAGAATGTTGCTAGTGTAGTATCAATGATAGAAAAAACAGGTGTAAGCAAAGTTATTGGGTTATCCACTAACAATGCAAACACTCTTAAAGACAAGAGTAACCCCGTCTTAGCGTTAGCACAATTGGATAATAGCGTAGATCTTGCTAAACGATGGAAGTTTAGTAACGTTGAAACACAATTATTAGACTTTTTAGTTAAAAACAAAAACAATCCACTTGACCAAAAGAAAGTAGAAGATATGATTGCTGATGGAGTTGATAAAGATTTAATATCAGCATTAGCAACACTACAAGGCAAAAAAGTAAACACTGATGCAGAAGTTCCAAACTTTCCATTAACAGGTGCAGACTTAATTGCTAAAGGTATGAAGCCGGGTCCAGAAATGGGTGCAAAACTTGGACAACTCAAACAAAAGTGGAAAGCAAGTAACTTTACTGCTACCAAAGATGACCTGTTAAAAGAAAACATTAAAAGTTTATTTGAAGATTTAGATCCTAAGTCAGAACTATATGTAGACATGGATGGAGTACTAGCAGACTTTTTTGGCGTATGGAATAAAATGATGGGTGTTAAACACTGGAAAGATATTCCAGATATAGATAAAGCATTACAAAAGATCAAAGACACAGATGACTTTTGGATTAACTTACCAATGACACCTAATGGAAAAAGTTTACTAAACGCAATTAAAAAATTTAAAGGAAAGTATAATATATTAAGTGCGCCTCTTCCAGGCGATCCCACATCAGAACCACAAAAACGTGCATGGATCAGAAAGCATTTAAGTATGTTTCCACCAGCAAAAATCATTATTGATCACAACAAAGCCGCTTATGCCAAGCAAGCAGATGGAACTCCAAACGCATTAATTGATGACTTTGGAGAAAACATTAGTAAATGGCGTAGTGCAGGTGGTGTTGGAATACAACACAAAGATATAGAAGTAGGAGATACTATTTCTAAGTTAGCACAAGAATTAGAAGATGGACAAGAACCAGTAGAAGAAAACTTTGCTGATGGTAAGAAAAAAGGCAAAAGCAGACCAGGGCGTGTAAAACGTTCAGGTGCTAGTTGCAATGGCAGTGTAACAGAACTAAGAGCCAAAGCAAAAAAAGCCAGCGGTGAGAAAGCAAAAATGTATCACTGGTGTGCTAATATGAAAGGTGGCAAAAAGAAATGAGCAAACAAAATTTAACAAAAGAAGAACTTAAACATTATATTGAAAAACACAAAGAACACGAAGCAAATAAAACCAGTACAAACAAAAGAAATAAATACTGGAGAGAATACTTTACACCATCCAGAACAGAGACTAGTTTTAATATGAATAATTTTTAACATGGAAGCAAACAAAGAAAACATATGGCATTTTACTTGTGATTACTGTCAAGGTTTTTGGAGTGTAGCAACTATGGACGAATGGAAGCCAAAAGAGTTATACTGTACACATTGTGGTAAGTTAAATAAAAATGATAATGGAAAGTTTAGCGAGGCAAAGTTTAAAAAAGAAGAATGGTGTTCATGTGGACACAGAATTATAGATTGCGATTGCAAGCCAGGATGCGAATGTGGATGCAATAAACAATACTTAGGAGCATACTAATGACAATGGACGACATTTACAAATTAAAATATCTAGCAGGTATAACTGATAAAGATGGCAATAAAGTGGAAGAAGATGACGGCGGTAGTAATATTAGTATTACAGGCTCCGAAAAGGGACGCATTCAGCGTGAAAAGAACATACAGCCTGGAACAGATGAGTGGTTCAAACTTTGGTTTTCAAAACCTCATCTAACAGGCGAGAAATCAACAGGAAAATAACATGGGATTAGAAACAATCATATTGTTTGCTTTAATGTGCAAACACGCAGTAGCCGATCTAGCTATACAATCATTTAGAGTACCATCTAAAAAGAGGCTTTGGTTAAACCGAGGGTTACATTTGCATGCAATGGATCATGCAGTGCTAACATTTTTAGTACTATTATTTTTTGTTAATCCTTGGTTAGCATTGGGATTTGCACTAATTGACTATGTTGCACATTGGCACATTGATTGGTTAAAGTCTAATATATTATGGATATTTGGAATATCCAGAGAAGGCAAGGGGTTTTGGCGTCTACAGACAGTAGACCAAATATTACATTATGCTACATATATGTTTATTGTGTGGTTAATGGTATAAGAAGGATAAATAGTTGTATGAAGATAAATGAAATAGATTGTTGGGATGGTTACAAAAAAGATGGAACTAAGCCCGGCACAGGTAAAAACAAAGGTAAGCGTGTAAACAATTGCGTCAAAGAAGACGAAGTTACACTAGATGAATCACAAGATTTCCATGAAGAGTTTGGATATCTAGGATACAGTATTGACGAAAGTGATCTTTTTGAAGCGGAATATCAAGGACGAAAAGTTAAACTAAACAAACCTATGCAAGGTGATGTTAAAAAGTTTAAAGTATATGTCAAGGACCCAAAGACTGGAAACGTTAAAAAAGTAAACTTTGGACACGGCGGAAGCAGTGTTAAAGGTAAAGCAATGAAGATTCGTAAAAACAATCCAAAGGCTCGTAAGAGTTTCCGTGCAAGACATAACTGTGATAATCCTGGACCTAAAACAAAAGCTCGTTACTGGTCATGCAGGAAGTGGTGATTCTAGGTGAGAATAACTGAAGTAGACAAAGGTTTAACACAAAATGAACTGGATCAATTAGAAGTTTTCGCAGATAGATTATTTGCGAAAGTAGGCATTGATGTAGAGTTTACCCGTCACTTTTTAGATCGTGTAAATGATGAACGCAATGTAAAACAAATTACTGCAAGCGAACTCACAAGATTATTCAAACAAGAATACAAACGTTGGGGCAAACCTATTGCACAAATGGGCCCAGACTCAGAAGCAGTACTAAAAGATTTAGCAACAGATGTAAACATACCATTTGCTTTACGCTGGGATAAAGCTAACAATGAATTAGATCTCATTGCTAAAACAGTAATGCGTAAAAAGAATTTTAAAACATCTAACAAAGAGTTTGAAGTACAATCAGTTGATTACTCGTTAGATAACATACAACACAAAAAAGTATTTGAATCAATAAGACAACTCAATGAAGCAGGCCCGGGATTATTGGTATTACCAGCCGGTGCAGCGGCATTTGAATTATTAGCATACAGCATGGCATTTGCCACTGGAGCAGCATTAGTTCTTGATATTCAACAAAATCCAGAAAAGTATAATTGGGCAATGAAACAAATGGCCAAGGCATATACTGCCAGTGTAGAATTAATGTTTGGAAAAGATGAACCAGGTACTTTGCCTTCTCAGAAAGAATTAGATGCTGCATTAGTAGATGCAACTACTACAGCAATTGACACTTTGCCAACACAAGTTCAAACAGAATTAAGCGACAGTACAAAAAAGATTATTGCAGATGTAGAAGAAAGAGCAGCAATAATGGATCAGCAAAGAGCAGATGGAGTTAGTGCAGAAGTTATAGCAAAAACATTTATAGATTCATTAACTAATAAATCAGAAGATGAAATTGCCGCAACAACTACCGCAGTTACAACAGGTACAGATGATGAAATATCATCAGCTATTAGTGATGAACTTTCAAAACTAGAAGGAACTGTTGATTTACCATTACAAAGAGCAGCTGCAGCCATTGAAGCACAAAAAATAGCACAAATAGAAATAGATAAAATGGATGCCCAAAATGCCACAGCAGATGCTAAACTTATTGCATTGTCAAAAGCAGTAGCGGCTACAAATGCCCAAGCGGCAAATGACGCATACCAAAATAATAAAATAGATGATATAGCAAACAAGTCAGATGCAGATGCAAAAGCAGCCAAGTCAGCTGCAGCTACGGCAGCCAATAATGCATACCAAAATAATAAAATAGATGATATAGCAACCAAGTCAGATGCAGATGCAAAAGCAACTGCACAAACAAGAGCAAGTGATGATAAATTAATAAAAACAGCACAAGCATATGCAGCCTCTCAAGCCCAAGCGGCAAATGACGCATACCAAAATAATAAAATAGATAATATAGCAAACAAGTCAGATGCAGACGCAGCCGCTGATGCACTTTCTAAAGCAATTGCTGATGCACAAGCAGCCAATGATGCATACCAAAATAATAAAATAGATGATATAGCAACCAAATCAGATGCAGAAGCTAAAGCAAGAGCATTAGAAATAGCACTTGCTAATGCAAAAAGAGTAGCACACGTTGACAATGATGTTACTATCGATGTTGATATAGATGACAAGATAGGAAACAATGATGTGAAAATTGGCGGCCATGTTACTCCCCATAATCCGGCAACAGACGTAAAAGGAACAATAGATACAACTGGTAATACACAATCAGCAGCAGAACTGGCCGCACTAGCACTAGCAAAAGCAAAAGCAGGTACAAATGCTCAATCCACTACAGCAGATCCAAATGGAAATGCAAACAGAAACAACGGCAAAAAATCTAAAAAGAGATTTGATTGGGGATTAGGAGATGGTGAGTATTGGGATACAAACTTATACAAGTGGACACAAAAATATGGAACATTTGAAAATCAAAACCTAATTAAAAAATATTTTATGATTAATGAAGGCGGAGCAATGCCAGGTGTTGGTGCTATTCATATTGATGAGATTACTCCAACACTACAAGCATTAGAAAAATCAATAGGTGTTGACTTAATGAACAATACATTAGGCAGTGTAGGTAAAAGACAATTCAGTGGAGACATTGATGTAGCATTACAAATACAACCAGAAGAATTACCAGCATTCATAGAAGAACTTAAAAAGAATCCACTAGTACTAGACATTGCTAAGACCAGTGTTATTATGACAAAAATTAAAATTATGGACTTTGATGAATCTAAGTCAGATGGTAGACCTCGTACAGGATTTGTACAAGTAGACTTTATGCCAGGCGACCCAGGTTGGATGAAAACTTATTATCACTCACCAAGTGAAACAGAATCAAAATACAAAGGTGTATATCGTAACATTATGATTGCTACATTGGCCGCAGTACACAACAGAGATCAAAGTGATGCTAAATTAGATGACGGTAGAGCTATGGAAGAAAGACGCTTTATGTGGAGTCCAACTGAAGGATTAT
>Ga0228674_1001297_pt1 | contig 15079 bp, 7 predicted proteins | sample 1D_rmetaG_FD_189054 | JGI IMG/M metagenome (GOLD analysis project Ga0228674, IMG submission 189054) | Seawater microbial communities from Monterey Bay, California, United States - 1D_r | ecosystem: Environmental > Aquatic > Marine > Coastal | place: USA: California | collected 2016-09-26
GCCATGCCCGCAGCTGCCTCCGCCGCCCCCGCCATAGAAGGTTCCGCCCGGCGTTGGCGCCGGCTGGCCTGGTGGTCGCTGTTCATCGCCGGCAATGCCGTGCTGGCCGCCGCGATCGCGCTGGGCAATGTACCGCTGCGTGACAATCCGGGCGGCGGCGCCGGCCTGGCCTATCTGGCGGTCGCGCTGCCCGGCCACCTGCTCGCCTTCGGCGCGCTGGCCGGCCTGCTGCCGTTGCTGCTGGGCCTGTGGTCGCGCAGTGCGCGTACGCTGAGCATCAGCGCCGTACTGCTGCAGGGCCTGTGGCTGTGCCTGCTGCTGGTCGACGCCAAGATCTTCACCCTGTACCGCTTCCACCTCAATGCCATGGTCGTGAACATGGTGTTCGGCGGCGCCCTGCAGGACCAGGTCGCCCTGTCCTGGAAGACCTGGCTGCAGGTCGCGCTGCTGGCTGCCGCGGTATTCACCGCCGAGGGCCTGCTGGCCTGGGCGTGCTGGAAATTGCTGCCGGCAGAGCCACGCCGGCGCAGGGTGCTGCAGGCCTGGGCAGTGGTGGCGCTGCTGATGGGCGGTGGCCAGGTCGCTACGGCCTACTACGACGCCCGGGGCGACCGCGATGTGATCGCGCAGTGGAACTACCTGCCGTGGGCACAGCCGATCACGGCCAAGAGCTTCATGCGGCGCCTGGGCGTGGTCAGCCAGCAGCAGGCAGGCCTGCCCGACCCGCGCCATGCGCAACTGTTGTACCCGCTGCATCCGCTGCGCTGCCAGAGCCCACATCGCCCCAACGTGCTGATGGTGGTACTGGAATCGCTGCGCCGCGATGTGCTGACGCCGCAGCTGATGCCCAACACGTCGGCGCTGGCGCAGGATGCGCGCGTGTTCGACCACCATTTCAGCACCGGCAATGCCACCCGCTATGGCCTGTTCGGGCTGCTCTACGGCCTGCCCGGCGGCTATTGGCCGAGCATGCTTGACGAACAGCGCGGCTCGCAGCTGTTCCAGGTGCTGGGCCAGCAGGGTTACGACCTGCACCTGTACGGCAGTGCGCCGCTGTACAGCCCGGAATTCGACCGCACCGTGTTCGCCGATGTACGCGACCAGCTGCACCAGGGCCCATCGGCACTGAAGTCCGACGGCCGCGACCGCGCGATCATCAGCGCACTGCAGCAGGACATCCGCGCCAGCCAGGCCGCGCAGCGCCCGTGGTTCGGCTTCGTGTTCCTCGATTCCACCCACGCGCCCTACCACATGCCCGACGGCTACCCGCCGGTGGCCACGCCAATGGCTGCGGACATCGACTTCCTCAAATTCGGCCCTGAGCATGACCCGACGCCGGAACTCAACCGCTACCGCACCGCCGTGCACTATGCCGACAGCCTGATCGGCACGCTGCTCGACGATCTGCGCGCACAAGGCCTGGCCGAAGACACCATCGTGCTGGTCACCGGTGACCATGCCGAGGAATTCAACGACCTCAAGCTGAACTACTGGGGTCACAACGGCAACTTCTCCGACTATCAGCTGCAGGTGCCCTTCGTGCTGCATTGGCCGGGCCAGGCCAGCGGCCGTGAATCACGCACCAGTTCGCACGAGGACTGGGTACCTACCCTGATGCGCCATGCATTGGGCTGCGAGAACGCATTGACCGATTACAGCACCGGCCACGACCTGCTGGCCGAACCGCAGGGCAGGCGCGCGCTGGTGGTCGAAAGCTGGTCGCAGCGCGCGGTGCGCGATGGCGATGCCATCTACGTGTTCGACAAGTTCGGCAACGCGACCGCGCTGGACCTGCATTACCGCCCGCTGCCACAGCAGACCCCTGATGCGGGCGCTGTCCGCACTGCATGGGAAGCGCTGACCCGCTTCCGCAACCGCTGAGCCTCAAGGATCGACCCGCATGAACCGTCCGCTGCGCATCCTGCACACCGAAGCCGCCAAAGGCATGGGCCGGCAGGAGATCTACATCTTCCGCCACATGCAGGTGATGCGCGCACGCGGCCACGCGGTGTCGCTGCTGTGCCAGCCCGATGCGCGGCTGGCCACCCTGGCACGCGATGATGGCTTCACCGTGCACACCCTGCGCATGGGTGGCCTGGCCCGGTTGCTGCGCGGCATCTGGTCGGTGTCGCGGCTGGTGCGCCGCGAACGCTACGATGTGGTGAACACAACCAGCCGCCGCGACGCACTGATCGCTGCCGCCGGTGCGCGCCTGGGCGGAACCCCGCTGGTGGTGCGCTCGCGCCATTTGATGAGCCCGGTCAATTCACTGCTGACCTATACCCGGCTCCCGCACCGGGTGCTGACGGTCAGCAGCTTCGTCAAGCAACTGCTGGCCGATCGCGGTGTGCCAGCCGAGCACATCGGCATCGTGCCGCCGATCGCGGTGCCGCCGCGCTGGAGCGACATGCGCCTGGAGAATCCGTGGCAGCGACTGCAGGAAGTGCGCGCCGAAGTCCGCGCCGAGCTGGGCTTCGGCGAACAGGACGTGGTGGTGGGATGCGTGGCGGTGCTCCGCGAGCCCAAGGGCCACGCCGATCTGCTGCAGGCGATGGTGCCGCTGTGCAAGGCCAACCCGAACGTGCACCTGGTGGTGGTGGGTGACGGCCAGCCGGTGATGGATCGACTACAGACGATGCGCGACACGCATGGGCTGCAGGCGCAGGTGCATCTGCTCGGTTACCGCGATGGGGCCTGCCGGCTGATGGCCGGGTTCGACATCTTCGCGCTGGCCTCACACAAGGAAGCCGCCGGTACCGTGTTCCTGGAAGCGGCCTACGTCGGCGTACCGATCGTGGCCACCCGTGTCGGTGGCGTACCGGAGATGGTGGTCGACGGCAGCAATGCGATCCTCACCCGGCTGGGCGACAATACAGCCCTGACCGGCGCCCTGCGCCTGCTGGTGGACGATCCGGAACGGCGGCGGCAGATGGGCCGCGCCGGGTGGGACTGGATGCGCAGCGCGCACCGTTTCACCCCGGATGGCCACGGCGAGACCACCGAACACTATTACCACCAGTGGCTGAAGGAGCTGGGACATGGCTGATGCCCGAACCGTACCGGTGCTGATGCACCACCACGTGAGCCCGTCGCCGGGCATGATCACCGTGTCGCCGGAGAATTTCGAAAGCCAGATCGCGTGGCTGGCCGGCAACGGCTGGACCTCGCTGACGCTGGACCAGTACGCCGGTTTCCTGGCCGGCAGGCCGGTGCCACGCAAGTCGATCGTGATCACTTTCGACGATGGCTACCTGGACAACTGGGTCTACGCGCACCCGATCCTGCAGAAGTACGGCATGCACGCGGTGGTGTTCGTGGTCACCGGCTGGATGGGCGAAGGCCCGGAGCGGCCGCACGCCGGCATCGCCGGAGCGTCGCTGCCCGCCACTCCGGACCACCGCGGCTGCGAAGCGGCGATCTACGAACAGAACCGCAGCGATGATGTGATGATGCGCTGGAGCGAAGCGCGTGCGGCCATCGCCGCCGGCACCTTCGAAGTGCACTGCCACACCCACACCCATACCCGTTGGCTGCGCCGCGACGACCTGGACCGTGCACAGCGCCGCGCCGGCCTGAGCCACGACCTGGCGATCTCGCGCGACGTGCTGCAGGAAAAGCTGGGCGAAGTATCCGACACGCTGTGCTGGCCCTACGGCGATTTCGACCAGGACCACATTGAAGTGGCACGCGAGCAGGGTTTCCGCTACCTGCACACCACCCACCCGTTCGGCCGCAACGTGGTGGGCGGCGATCCGGAACGCATCTACCGGTTTGCGATCCGCAACCGCCCGGCCAGCTGGCTGCGCAAGCGCATCGCGCAGAGCTACAACCCGCTGATCGCTCCGCTGTTCAATGGCTTCAAGGCGCGCCAGAAGAAGATGGTGCCGGGGCCGTAACCGCGACAGCGGCAGGCTCCACCCAGCTGCCACCGATGGCCTGGGCCAGAGCGACCATCGCGGTCTGCCGGTCGACCACCGCCTGGATGCGCGCTTGCCGCGCGCTGCTGGCAGTGCCCTGTGCGACCACAACTGCGGTGTAATCGACCGTCCCTGCACGATACTGATTGCGCAGGATCACCTCCGCGCGGTTGGCCGCGGCTTCCGCCTGCACGCGCGACTGGCTGACATCGGCATAGACCTGCATCGCCACCAGATTGTCCTCCACCTGCTGGAAGGCGCCCAGCACGGTCTGCCGGTACACCGCCGCCGCCTGGTCGAACTCGGCGCGTGCCTGCGCAACCCGGCCGCGGGTCGCGCCTGCATCGAACACCGTCTGCAGCGCGCTGATGCCCAGCGACCACAGGCTGGTCGAAGCGGTGAACAACTGCCCCCAGGCGGTAGCGTTGCTCTGCCGATCGCCACTGATGGTGAACTGCGGGAAGTAGCCCGCGCGCTGGATGCCGATGTTGGCGTTGGCCGCCGCCACCCGGCGCTCCGCAGCGGCCACGTCGGCGCGCCGCAGCAGTACCTGTGACGGCACGCTGGAAGGTACGGCCGGCACCCGTTCATTCCATTGCGCAGGCACAAGACGGAAGGTCGAGGGATTCTCGCCGATCAGCACGGCGATGGCGTGTTCCAGCTGGGCACGCTGCAGGTCCAGTGTACGCAGCTGGGCCTGCGCATTGGCCAGGGTAGTCCGGGCCTGTTCGACATCGGCGGCGGCGGCCACGCCCACCGCATACTTGTTGCCGGTGATGTCCAGCGAACGCTGGTAGCCCTGCACGGTCTGTGCCAGGTCCTGGTGCTGCGCATCGAGCCCGCGCAGCTGCAGGTAATCGATGGCCAGCTCGCCCTGTGCCGACAGCGTGGCGTTGGCGAGGTCACCGGCACTGGCTGCGGCCTCGGCGCTGGCCTGGCTGACACTGTTGCCGACCCGCCCCCACAGGTCCGGCTCCCAGCTGGCCCCTACCTGCACCGAGTAACGCCGGCCACCAGCGGCGTTGCCGCTGGCATCACTGCCCTGCCCGCCGCTGCGGGTACCCGTGCCCTGTGCGGTGACCTGCGGCCACAGTGCTGCGCGTTGCTGCTGGACCAATGCACGCGCGGCAGCATAGGTGGCCCGGTATTGCGCTACGTTCTGATTGTCGACCACCACGCGCGCCTGCAGCGCATCCAGCTGCGGATCATTGAACAGTGTCCACCATTGGCCCTTGCCGACCGCGTCGGACGGCACCGCCTCGGACCAGCCCGGAGCCTCCTTGAAAGTGCCGGGTGCCGCCTGCAGGGGCACACCGTGATAGGCCGGTGCCAGCGAGCAACCGGGCAACAAGCCGATGGCCAGCAACAGTGGCAGGCCCATGATTGCTCTCATCGCACGTCTCCTGAAGGCAGCGCGGACACCGCAGACTCGCCGCCACGCCGCGCGTGGCCGGATCGATCCAGGGCCAGGAACACCACTGGCGTGGTCAACAGGGTGATGAACTGGCTGACCAGCAGCCCGCCCATGATGGCGATGCCCAGCGGCCGCCTGAGCTCGGCTCCGTCGCCAAACCCGATCGCCAGTGGCAGCGCGCCCAGCCCGGCGGCAAGACTGGTCATCAGGATCGGCCGCAGGCGCAGGATCGAGGCTTCCCGGATTGCCTGCAGCGCGCTCAGTCCACGGCTGCGCTGTGCCTCCAGCGCGAAGTCGACGATCATGATCGCGTTCTTCTTGACGATGCCGATCAGCAGGATGATCGCGATCAGCGCGATCAGATCCAGCTGGCTGCCGGTAACGATCAGCGCCAGCAGCGCGCCGACACCGGCCGCCGGCAGGGTCGACATCACAGTCAACGGATGAATCGCACTTTCGTAGAGGATGCCCAGCACCACGTAGATCGCCAGCAGCGCCCCCACGATCAGCAGCGGCAGTGTCGCCAGCGACTGGTTGAACACGCGCGCGGTGCCACCAAACTCACCGCGCACGCTCGCGGGCAGGTGCAGCGAATCGAGCGCCTGCTCGATCAGCTGCGCGGCCTGGCCGAGGGCTATGCCCGGAGGCAGGTTGAACGATACGGTGGCCGAGGGCTCGCCATCGCTGTGATTGAGCCGCGCCGGCGCCGACTGCGACGACCAGCGCGAGAACGCCGACAGCGGCACCAGCGTGCGTATCGGCGCTGCGTATCCGGCGGTTGAAGGGGGTGCGGGTGCCGCGCTGGCCAGGGCCGTTGCAGCCACGCTTGCGGTCAGCGATGTGGTGCCCGTCACGCTGGTGATCAGCGCGCCTGACGGAACCTTGATATCGGCCAGTGCCAGTGGCGAGCCGTTGAAGCGCGGCGCGGCCTCCATCACCACGTGGTACTGGTTCAATCCCGAATACAGATTGGCGACCTGACGTTGTCCGAACGCGTCGTAGAGCGCGTTGTCCACCGACTGCATCGATACCCCCAGCCGTGCCGCCGCATCACGATCGACCTCGACATAGGCACTGGCGCCTGCATCCTGCTGGTCAACGTTCAGATCGACCAGCACATCACTGTGAGGCTTCAATGCCGCCAGCAGGCGGGTGGATGCCTGCTGAAGCTGGTCTGCGTCTTCGGCCTTGAGCACGTACTGGTACATCGAGGTCGTCTGCCGCCCCCCGACATTGAGGTCCTGCACCGGGTTGAGCGTGGTCGCCACCCCTTCGATGCCCGCCAGCTTCGGCCGCAGCCGGGCAACCACCTCCGCCACCGGGGGGCGTTGCCCGCGCGGCACCAGTACCACGAACAGGAAGCCACCGCCGGCTCGACTCCCTCCAGAGAACGCAACCACATCCTGTACCGCAGGATCGGCACGGATGATCTTCACCGCCTGCGCCAACCCGTCACGCAGCGCGGTGAACGAAATGCTCTGGTCGGCGCGGATGCCACCGTTGAGGGCGCCGGTATCCTGCGCGGGAAAAAACCCTTTCGGTGCTACGACCATCAGGTAGACATTCAGCGCGATGGCCAGCGCCAGCGAAAGCAGCATCACACCGCGATGCGCCAGCGCCCAGTCCAGGCTGCGCACGTAGCGCTGCTGCATGCGATCAAAGCCCTGCTGCACGCTGCGCATCAACCGCCCCTGCTGCTCGCCCTGCGCGGGCGGTACGAGCAGCAGCGAGGCCATCATCGGCGTCACCGTCAACGACACCAGCAGGCTGATCGCCACCGCGATCGACAGGGTCAGGGCGAACTCACGGAAGATGCGCCCGATCAGTCCGCCCATGAAGATCAGCGGTACGAACACTGCGATCAGGCTGGTGGAGATCGACAGCACGGTGAAGCCCACCTCGCCGGCACCGAGCAGGGCCGCTGCACGCGCCTGCATGCCATCCTCGATGTGGCGGCTGATGTTCTCCACCACCACGATGGCATCATCGACGACGAAGCCAGTGGCGACCGTCAACGCCATCAACGACAGGTTGTCCAGCGAGAAGTCCAGCAGGTACATCATCGCGAACGTGCCCAGCAGCGAGGCCACCACCGCCACGGCCGGGATCAGCGTCGCGCGCCAGCTGCGCAGGAACAGGCTGACCACCAGCACCACCAGCAACGTGGCGATCACCAGCGTGGTCTCCACTTCACGCAGCGAGGCGCGGATGGTCAGCGTGCGATCACTGGCCACGGCCAGGTGCACGTCCTCCGGCAGGTTGGCCTGCAGCGCCGGCAGCAGCGCCTGGATTGCATCAACGGTGTCGACGATGTTGGCGCCCGGCTGCCGCGAGATGATCACCGACACCGAGGGCTGTCCATTGAACAGGCCCATGGTGCGCACGTCCTCCGGGCCATCCTGCACCGAACCCACGTCGCGCAGGCGCACCGCCGCGCCGTTGCGCCAGGCCACCACCACGTCGCGATAGTCGGCCGCATGCAGCCCGGGTGTATTGGAATAGACCTGGAACGCGCGCCCGTCACCATCGATGACACCGCGCGGACGGTTGGCGCTTTCCGAGGACAGCGCGGTGCGCACGTCCTCCAGTGCGATGCCGTACTGGGACAGCGCCGACAGGTCCAGCTCGACCCGCACCGAAGGCAGTGCCGCGCCACCCAGTTCGACGTTGCCGACCCCCTGCACCTGCAGCAGCCGCTGCTGCACGGTGGCCGATACCGCGTCGTAGATCTCCGAGGGCGTGCGCGTGGCCGAGGTCAGGGCGAGGATCAGGATCGGCGCATCGGCCGGATTCATCTTGCGGTAGGTCGGATTGCTCCTGAGCGTGGTCGGCAGGTCCGCGCGTGCGGCATTGATCGCCGCCTGCACATCACGTGCGGCACCGTCGATGTCGCGCGACAGGTCGAACTGCAACGTCACCTGCGCCGAGCCCACGCCCGACTGCGAGGTCATCTCGTTGACGCCGGCGATCACGCCAAGGCGCCGCTCCAGCGGCGAGGCCACCGTGGTCGACATGGTCTGTGGGCTGGCGCCGGGCAGGCTGGCCTGGACCACGATGGTCGGAAAATCGATCTGCGGCAGGGGCGCCACCGACAATTGCGGATACGCCGCGATACCAGCCAGCATCATCCCCAGCGCCAGCAGCAGCGTGCCGATCGGGCGCCGGATGAAGGGGGCCGCCAGGTTCATCCCGGTTCCCCCGTTGCGGCGGCCGGTCGTGCGTGGCGCTCGCGCAGGCGCTCGAACATCAGGAAGATCACCGGCGTGGTGAACAGGGTCAGCGCCTGGCTGAGGATCAGGCCACCGGCGATGGCGATGCCCAGCGGTTGCCGCAGCTCATGGCCCATGCCACTGCCGAAGATCAGCGGCAGTGCCGCGAACAGTGCGGCGAAGGTGGTCATCATGATCGGGCGGAAGCGCAGCAGCGCGGCCTGGCGGATCGCCGCCACCGCATCCTTGCCCTCTTCGCGCATCGCCATCAACGCGTAGTCGATCATCATGATCGCGTTCTTCTTGACGATGCCGATCAGCAGCACGATGCCGATGATGCCGATCACGCCCAGTCCCCAGCCACTCAGGCCCAGTGCCAGCAGCGCGCCGACGCCGGCCGATGGCAGCGTCGAGAGGATCGTCAGCGGGTGCACGAAACTCTCGTACAGCACGCCCAGCACGATGTAGACCACCACCACCGCGGCGAGAATCAGCAGCATTTCATTGCCCAGCGAATCCTGGAAGGCGCCGGCGGCACCGGAGTAGCACGTGTTCAATGCGGCCGGCAGTGCGATGTCCTGCTGCACGCGCGCAATCGCCCTCATCGCGGTGCCCAGCGATACGCCCGGCGCCAGGTTGAAGCCGATGCTGGCGGCCGGGAACTGCGCTTCGTGGGCGATCACCAGCGGTGCGGTGCCGTTGCGGATCGTGGCCAGCGCGGTCAACGGCACCACGGTGTTGCCCGCTGGCACGTACAGGTGCTGCAGGCCCTGCGGGCCGGTGAGCAGGTCCGGGCTTGCCTCCAGGATCACCCGGTTCTGGCTGGACGCGGTATAGATGGTGGAGACGATGCGCTGGCCAAACGCATCGTAGAGCGCGTTGTCCACCGCCAGCGCGTTGGCGCCGAGGCGGGCGGCAGCGTCGCGGTCGATGTCCACGATCACCGAGCTGCCCTCGCCCAGGCTGGCCGGGGTGACGTCGCGCAGCTCATCACGCTCGGCCAGCGCCTGTGCCAGCCGCTGCCCCCACTGATCGACCAGCGTCTGGTCGGCGCCCTGCAGTACCAGCCGGTAGCCGGTGATGCCCGGCTCGGTATCGATCACCAGGTCCTGCACCGGCTGCAGGAACAGGCGCACGCCAATGATGCCGTCGGTGCGCTGGCGCAGCCGCGACACCACCTCGTCCAGATTCGAGCGCTGCCCGATCGGCACCAGGTTGATCGACAGCCGCCCCTGCTTCAGCGCTGGATTCTGCCCATCCACGCCGATGCTGGACGACAGGCTGGCCACCGCCGGATCAGCCAGCAACGCGTTGGCCACCTGCTGCTGCAGCTCGCTCATCGCGGCAAAGCTGAGGTCCTGGGTAGCCAGCGTGGTGGCCGCGATCTGGCCGGTATCCTGTTCTGGAAACAGGTTGCGCGGCACCACCGCAAACAGCAGCGCAGTGAGGCCAAGGGTGGCGACGAAGGCCAGCAGGGTCAGCCGCGCATGCACAATCACCCAGTCCAGGCCGCGTGCGTAGAGCGCAGTGAGCTGCTCGAAGCGCTGCACTGTCCATTGGCTGATCCGTGATGGGCGCTCCTGCTGCGCTGGCCGCAACCAGCGTGCGGCCAGCATCGGCACCAGGGTCAGCGCCACCACCGCCGACAGCAGGATGGTCGCCGCCAGCGACACCGCGAATTCACGGAACAGGCGGCCGACGATATCGCCCATGAACAGCAACGGGATCAACACCGCGATCAGGCTGACCGTCAGCGATACGATGGTGAAGCCGATTTCGCCCGCGCCTTTCAACGCCGCCTGGAACGGGCGCATCCCGTTCTCGACGTGGCGGGAAATGTTTTCCAGCACCACGATGGCATCGTCGACGACGAAGCCGGAGGCGATGGTCAATGCCATCAAGGTCAGGTTGTTGATCGAGAACCCCATGGCCCACATCGGCGCGAACGCACCCAGCAGTGACAGCGGTACCGCAATCGAAGCGATCAGCGTGGCGCGCCACGAACCGAGGAACATGAAGATCGCCAGTGTCACCAGCAGCACGGCCACCACCAGCTCGAAGCACACATCCGAGACCGAGGCGCGGATGCCCTCGGTGCGGTCGCTGAGCAGTGTGACGTGCACGTCGGCCGGCAACTGGGCCTCCAGTCCGGGCAGCGCCTGGCGGATGGCGTCCACCGTTGCGATGACATTGGCACCGGGCTGGCGCTGCACATCCAGGATGATCGCCGGCTCGCGGTTCATCCATGAACGCAGCCGCGTGTTCTCGGTGGAGCTGACCACGTTGGCGACATCGCGCAGGCGCACCGCGGCCCCGTTCTGGTAAGCCACCACCAGCACCGCGTATTGGTCCGCACTGGCCAGCTGGTCGTTGGCATCGATGGTCCAGCTCTTGCTCGGCCCATCGAAACTGCCTTTGGCCGCGTTGACGTTGGCGTTGCCGATGGCGGTGCGGATGCTCTCCAGCGAAAGTCCGCGCGAAGCAAGTGCAGCCATGTTGGCCTGGATGCGCACCGCCGGACGCTGGCCGCCGGACACCGAGACCAGGCCGACGCCGCTGACCTGGCCGATGCGGTTGGCGAACTGGCGCTCGACGATCGCCTCCACTTCACCCAGCGTGCGCGCGGGCGAGGTGATCGCCAACGACAGGATCGGCGCATCGGCCGGATTGACCTTCGCATAGACCGGTGGCGCCGGCAGGTCGGTGGGCAGCAGCGTGCTGGCCGCATTGATCGCCGCCTGCACTTCCTGCTCGGCCACGTCCAGATCAAGATCGAGGTTGAACTGCAGCGTGACCACCGAAGCGCCCGAGGAACTGCTGGAGATCATCCGTGCCAACCCGGGCATCTGCCCGAACTGGCGCTCCAGCGGGGCGGTCACCGTCAGCGCCATCACTTCCGGGCTGCCGCCTGGATACAGCGTGGTGACCTGGATGGTCGGGTAATCGACTTCGGGCAGCGCCGACAGCGGCAGGTTGAAACAGGCGATGAGGCCGGCCAGCAGCATCGCCACCATCATCAGGGTGGTCGCCACCGGGCGCAGGATGAAGGGGCGCGAAGGCCCTCCGGCGGTGTCCTCTGCGGTCTCCGCCGCGCCGTCCATCAAGGCGAGCCCTTCTTGTGCTGGCTCCGCGTCTTGCCGGTGCCGGTGCTGGGCGCGCCTCCTCCCACCCGCACCTGCGAGCCATCCTGCAGCCCGTCTGCACCGGCGGTGACCACCGATTCGTCACCCTTCAGGCCGCCAAGGATGGCCATCTTCTGGCCCACCATCGGGCCGGTCGTGACCACCTGCATGCGCACCTTCTGCCCGGGCTGCAGCACGAACACGAAATCACCCGGGGTGCCGTGGCGCACCGCGCTGACCGGCACCACCATCGCCTGAGGCAGGCTGCGCACCTGCAGCACCACGTTGACGAACTGGTTCGGGAACAGCTTTCCATCCGGGTTGGCGAAACGCGCCTTGGCCTTGACCGTGCCGGTGCTGGTATCGATCACATTGTCGAGCGCCTGCAGGCGGCCCTCGCCCAGCAATGTCGCGCCCTCCTGGGCCAGTGCCTGCACCACCAGGTCATCGCCCTGCACGTCGCCCCGCGCCCCGAGCAGTCCAAGCTGGCCCTGTGGAATGGCGAACGCGATATCGATTGGATCCTGTTGGGTGACCACGGCGATGCCCGTGGTGTCCTGCGCGGTCACGTAGTTGCCGATGTCGGTCAGGCGCAGGCCGACCACGCCGGTTACCGGGCTGCGGATGGAGGTGTAGCCCAGGTTGAGTTCAGCGGTCTGCACCGCCGCCGCATCCGCCTGCACGGTTCCCTGCAGCTGGTGGACCAGCGCCGCCTGGGTATCGACCTGCTGGCTTGCGATCGAGTCCTGCGCCAGCAGCGTGCGGTAGCGCGCAAGATCGACCCTGGCCGCAGCCAGCTGCGCCTGGTCCCGCGCCTGGTCGGCGCGCGCCTGCGCCAGTGCTGCCTGGAACGGCCGCGGATCGACCTCGGCCAGCACCTGTCCCTGCTGCACCTGCTGTCCCTCGCGGAACAGGATGCGCCCGAGCACGCCGGCCTGCTGCGAGCGTACCGTGGCCGTGGCCAGCGGAGTGACGGTGCCGATCGCGGTGATCGTCACCGGGACGTCCATGCGCGCGACTTTCTCGACGCTGACCGATGCGGTCGGACGCCCGCCGCCACTTCCTCCACCATGGCCCGCCAGCCAACGGGCCAGCAGCGCGATGGCCACCGCCACGATGACCACCATCACCCACGTCCATGCACTCCTGCCGCGCCGCCTCGCAGGCGGCGTCACCTCTGCATGCATTGGCACCCTCCACTGCCGGTATCCCCTGGCACGCCCTCGCCTTCCCGGTGATTGCCGGGAAGGCGAGGGATTGAACAGCGTGTCACCTTTGCGCGAGACAGGCGGTCAGTGCAGGCCAGGCGCACCTGCAACGGCTGCCTGCATCAGATGAAGCGACCGTAGACGGTCTGCACGATCTCACCGTTGCCGGTATTGATCAGCAGCGCATCCGGTCCGAAGCGGACCCACTCGTAGCCCACGGGTGGGAAGTCCAGATCGAACAGCCAGAAATCGTTGAGAATGTAGTCACCGACCCAGAACGGCCGCGGCAGGATCTCACCGTAGTGCCAGCGGCGGTACTGGAAGCCCACCGGCGGATGATACGGACCGATGCGGAAGGCATGGTCGGCACGGAAATTGTGCCGGTACTCATCACGGAACTGCGGGCGCGCGTTGGTGATTTCGCGCGGTCGTTCCATGCGGGTGTAACCCAGTGGCGAACGCATCGGCTCCTCGCGGACGGCGCCCATGTGCGGCCCGCCTCCCGGATGACGTTCGGCGCTGGCGGTGGAGATGCCGCCCAGCAGCGGCAGGACCACCAAAGCCCCTCCCAGCAGATAGCGGCTGAGGCGCAATGAAGTGTTCATGACCCTTGTCCTTGTCCTTGAAACATGGATGGAAGAAGCCCTGTTGCTCCGACCCGATCCGCGGCCCGACACTGGAATGAAATGAACCGGGGATCCTGACTGCGGGAATACCCCTTGCGGCGTGTAGCCGATGTCAGCAAGCGGCCAGCGCCAGCTGAACACCCCCTTCAAATGTGATGCGGGTATCAGATGATTCAGCCTGGCACCGGCCTCCAGGCATGCAAAAAGCGACATGGCCGCTTTCGCGGCCATGTCGGGGAACCCTGTTCGCAACACCGCCCGTCTCAGGCGGCCGCTTCACGCACGGCCGTGGACAGGCGATCGAGCGTTTCCTGCATCAACACCGCATCATCGGCTTCGACCGTGACCCGCACCACCGGCTCGGTACCGGACGGGCGCAGGAACGCACGACCACGACCAGCCACCGACTGCTGCGCGACGACCAGTGCGGCCTGCACGCTGTCGGCCTGCACCGTGGCCTTGGCCGAGACATTGCCCAGCCGCACGTTGACCGTCTTCTGCGGTACCCGCACCAGCCCCTTCAGCGCCTGGCGCAGGGTCTGCCCGCTGCTGCGCAGCGCCACCAGCACCTGCAGGGCGCTGATGATGCCATCGCCGGTGGTTGCCCGGTCCAGGCACAGCAGGTGGCCCGAGGCTTCACCCCCCAGCACGCCATCGCCTTCGATCAGCGCCTGGTGTACGTAGCGGTCACCGACGTTGCTGCGCACGAACGGAATCTGCAGGTCGGCGAAGGCCTTCTCCACACCGTAGTTGCTCATCAGCGTACCGACCACCGGGCCATGCAGGCGACCTTCGGCCTTCCACGCACGTGCCAGGATGTACAGCAGGTCATCGCCGTCAACCGGATTGCCCTGGTCGTCGGCCATCAGCACGCGGTCACCGTCACCATCGAAGGCGATGCCGAGATCGGCGCGGGTCTCGCGGACCTTGGCCGCCAGGTTGTCGATATGGGTGGAGCCGACCCCGGCGTTGATGTTGATGCCATTGGGTTCGGCGCCGATGCCGATCACCTCGGCGCCCAGCTCACGGAACAACAGCGGTGCGATCTGGTAGGTGGCGCCGTGCGCGCAATCCAGCACCAGGCGCAGGCCGCGCAGATCGAAGGCGCGCGGCACGCTGGCCTTGCAAAACTCGATGTATCGGCCGACCGCCTCGCGCGCGCGCGACGCCTTGCCCAGCTTTTCCGATTCGGCGGTGGTGAACGGAAGATCCAGCGCCGCTTCCAGCGCCAGTTCGGTGGCATCGTCGAGCTTCTCGCCCTGGGCGGAGAAGAACTTGATGCCGTTGTCGTAGTGCGGATTGTGCGAAGCACTGATGACGATGCCGGCATCCACGCCCAGCGTGCGGGTCAGGAATGCGACCGCCGGAGTCGGCATCGGGCCGAGCAGCTGCACGTCGGCACCGGCGGCGACCAGCCCGGCTTCCAGTGCCGCTTCGAACATGTAGCCGGAAATGCGGGTGTCCTTGCCGATCAGCACGATCGGCCGACGCCCGTCCTGGCCGCGCTGGGCGACCAGCACGCGCCCCAGGGCATTGCCCAGGCGCAGCACGAAGTCGGCCGAGATCACCCCTTGGCCGACTTC
>Ga0228674_1001299_pt1 | contig 15046 bp, 26 predicted proteins | sample 1D_rmetaG_FD_189054 | JGI IMG/M metagenome (GOLD analysis project Ga0228674, IMG submission 189054) | Seawater microbial communities from Monterey Bay, California, United States - 1D_r | ecosystem: Environmental > Aquatic > Marine > Coastal | place: USA: California | collected 2016-09-26
TAACATTATGATAATAAAATTCTTCATGATGTTTTCCCCTTCTTCTTAGATGGACCCATTACTGATTGTCCTTTAAAATAACCACCGCTTTGCTTTTGCAAAGTCTTGGCAGTTTCTTCAGGTGAGATCACTTTGATCTTGCCACCGTTCTTTAGAAATTCTTCTACTTCCGGTGATCTCTTTATACTAGCCATGTGTTAACTCCTTTTTCATAAACAGCAAATGTTTCTGCATGAGCTTTAGGGCACCATGCTTGTGGTCTTTTAAAACCAGGCTTAGACTTACCTCTAAACTGATATCTAAAAGTTTTAACACCATCTAAACTATCCCAAAACAATAAAGATTTTTGAACATCTTTAAGGTATTTTATTGGAATGCCTTTGTAAAAAGAAGCTTCGCTCTCAGGTGATTCGTATTTTTCAAGTATTTTCATTATATTCATTTTGATTCCTTTTTTATTTGATATGTATATATTATATCATAGTTTGCGGTGCTTGTGTGAAAAGTTTTCACACAAATAGTGTGTCTATTACCAATTAATCACCGGTTTTAATTCGTTAATTAAGAATGCCTCAACAGCATCAATCTCAGAGGAAGTATATCCAGTCATGTCAATAGCAACAGGATTAATCCCTAGCTCAGTAATGCCTCGCACTTTCATCCATTCATTATATTTCTTACCTGACATTTCTTGTCTAGATGTAGGATTTATAAATGATCTTGTATGGCAGCTTTGTCTAGCAGCAACACTGTTTGAAGATTTTCCGACATACATTATTTTGCCAGTCTTCATTTGTTTATGGATATAAACACCAGGAAAACTAACTTTTTTATTGTTTTTACCTTCAACCCAATTTGAACCATCATCAATAATCAGCACTTTATGGGCCATGTTCTTTGTGATCGTAGGTAGTATCTCATTGATATCACCATCTAAATCACCAAAAATATCTTTGTATAATTCGTATGTTTTCATAATATTATATAAGTGAGATTGAACCGTTATCAGTTAAGACTCTTGTAAAGTTACCGTTAGTATCGATACCGTTACCACAATCGTTATCTAAGATATGTTTTTTAAGATCACCATTTTGAATAACAAGTCTATTCACGTGAGCTTGCACTCTTGCCCAATCAAAAGCTGCTTTGTTAGAATCAACTTGTTTTTGAAGACGCGCATTAGCATCTTGAAGTTGATTAACTTGAGCAACAAGACGTGCGTGTCTGTCCTGGATTCTTTGATCTCTTGTACCTTGTTTTCCTTTCATAATTATACCCTATCCAATATGTTAGGCAACACTCGTTGCACAGCAGCTAAGTCACATGTCACATGTAAACACCTATCATCAACCATGCCACCCGGTATATCATCATGAGGATTAGTAACTAAAACCCCGTCATTTAATAAAGTCCTTAAGTCAGAAACTCTTAAACCGTTTTGTTGCAATATGCCACGAGCAGTTCTATCAGGAACATCATCATGGTCGTTTTGGTCTATACACCATCTAACAACATTGCCGTTATCTAAACAAACCTGATCAGCCAAAGTGTCTAATCTCCATAATAAATCATTCGAACTTAGTCTTACGTTATTCATTTTTATTTCCTTTTTTATTTGATATAGGTATATTATATCATAAAAAGCACCGCTTGTGTAAAAACTTATGGTGCCAGGGCGCGGCTATTTTTCGCGCATCTGGACCAGTAGTATTAGTGTGGTTGTATGACTTTAACGCGTTCGCTATCAGGGTATGATAGCTTACCATCAGTTAATTTCCAATCACCTATCTGCCATGTCAAATCAAAGGTATTATAGTAGTGTTCTCTTAAGTTATCATAGTTTATTATAGTCTCACTATGAGGTTTCTGTTTACTAAACCATGAGTCAACATCTAGATCATCTACATTATATACTTTATCCCACTCTACACCTGGTGTATGTGTTAAAAATTCTTTATATATTTCATTAGTCTTAGCTAAGTCTTCTATAGAGATCACTGCACTTTTACCAGTGTACTTGTCAAAACCTTCTGTCTTATCTTGGGTTACTTGCCATTCATTTGTTTTTGTAGCTAAATAATTGCTGACCAGCAAATCAAACCAATCGCTAGTATATACTAATATGTTATCATAATGACTTTTAAAGTAACTCAGATCTTCGTCACTCATATATTGAGTATGTTCTAAATGATGTTTTACTACTACAGGGTTTCGTCTTAATAGCCGGCGAAGATCTTTATATGTATATAGATGTGGCTCGGCATTAAGTTTAGCAAAAGGTTCATTAAGGAAACGCCATCTAGCGGGTTCAACATCAGGATGTATAAGATTTAGGTATTCAACATATACTATAGTTGTCTTACCTCTCTTTAATCCCCATACGGCAATTCTAAAGTTAACGGTATTTCTCTATAACTTCAACGAGTCGCTTGTCATAGTTGTCACGGTGTTCAATGAAAACTTGAGGTTCTGCGTCGTCAACGGAGATAATTGTTACCAATTGTGTGATAGGAATGCCAGTTCTCTCTTCCCATGCAATAGCATAGAAACATTCTTGCATGAAATAAGACTCAATCCATTCCTTCTTCTTAGTCTTACGACTGGTCTTATAGTCTATTATACTTAGTTTGCCATCAAACTCTGCTACACAGTCAACTCGACCTGCCACACCTAAGTGATCAGAATACAATGGCAACTCTTGTCCATATACTATACCTATTCTGGTATCGAGTATATCTTTAATTCTTTTGAAGTCATGCAAGATATTAGGCATTAAGTCTTTGTCATAGTCAGGTTTATTGTTTACGTAATCCTCACAGACTTGGTGAACTGCTGTACCTCTTCCTGCTGCTTGACGTGATATCTTATTTGCTTCTTCGTGACCTACACGATCTCTCCATTCCATAATAGCTTTCTTACTTAGGTTACCAAGCAATGTTGTTATAGAAGGATAATCACCATTCGGTGTTTGATATTTTCTACCACCTTTGTTTGTAGTAGTTAGGTCATTATAACCTAAATCAATGGGTTCATGTTTAAACATTATCTATCGTAGTCAGTTTGTTTCATTCCGAATTTACCTGCATTCTTTGTAATCTCACTCATACGATCTTTGAATCCGTCATCTGTTTGTGACCATAAAGATTTAACACCTGAGACTACTTGAGGTTGTTTATTAATTACTTGTTGGCAGTCATGTTTTTTGTAATAAGCATCGAGATCTTTCCAAGACATTGTGTCTTCCCACTCTTCACCAGTCTTATTGCTTTTGAAATCGTATGTTGGCATCTTCTCTATTCCTTTTTACTATTGAAACCCACCACTTATATAACCACGCTGTCTTCATAGGATATAATTCGGGGTCAGGTAATTCATCTTTGAAATACTCCATGAACTCTCTTAGTTCTTCTTCGCTCAAAACTCAGCAGCACAATCAACAAGCATTTTCATTCTATGCTCTACAAGATATGTAAGTATATTCGTACGTGTAGGATATACATAATTCTCGTATTTATTTATAGCCTCTTCACGAATACCATCTGGAGTATTAGTCAAGTCAATCATTTGTACATTACGCATAAAGTTTCTAAACACATTAGGCTTCATAATCATTTCTAGATCATCACGATTATCCCAGTATTTGTCTATAGCTTTTTGTGTCATAGGTGTTTGTCTTGAACCTGTAGTAAATACATCATCATGAGAATTAGCATTAGGAACACCATCACCTGAATCACCTTTAAGTAAGTGTTCGAATAGATACCTACGTGGATTATCTTCCTTAATCATTTTGTTAAACATAGGTGACCATTGCTCGACATGACCATACTGTTGTAATTGAATAAAGTCTTTATCAGCAGAAATAATAACTACATCCTCACCGCCGAAATCAGCTTTGTGTACAGTCAATGCACCGATAATATCATCAGCCTCTGCACTATCAATCTTGATAACAGCATAAGGAAAGTTCTCACGTAAATCATCAAGAGTAGATTCTATTAAGTCAAAGATCAGTGGCCAATCATGTTTGTCTGTAGCGCGATTAGCTTTACGTGCAGCCTTATACTCTGGGAATACATCTTTACGCCAAGAGTAACTATCACATGCGATAACCATCTTACCATGCTTTGACTCTGGGTATTTGTTACGATATACACGGAGGTTATTAAGAATTATATGTTTAACTAAATTCTCACTAAGCTCTTCACCACGTGACAATTGACCCATGATGGACCCGATTGCCAAACCATTAAAATCTACTATTACCATAATTTACCTATATTCATTATTTAAAGTATATTATAACATGTTTTACTGCGGTTGTACATACTCTTCAGCTAAATTTTTAACTGAACCTACTCCTATCTTTACCGCTATAATACCGTTATAATTGTTTTCATTCAATAATACATTCTCATCGAATTGTATCTTTGCTTCCATATAGTTTGTATCACCTCGAGTCTTACACAAACAAATGATCTCACGTTTAAAGTTCTCTTTGCCTAACTTCTCTATATCTTCAGTTAGCCTATTACTTGAACCCCAATACTCTTGCCAATCTGTTTCTTTTGAGACTTTACGTTTTCTTTTAAAACCTTTTAAAGGATTTAGCTTCCTTACTGTTTTAAAATATTTACGTCCAATATAGTCATGCCCATTAGTGAGGTTAGTGATACGATAAACAAACCCGTAAAAACTGCCAATATCAGCAGACGTAAATCGTCTCCCATCAAGCGTCCAATCGGTCTTCATCGAGATCGTATTCTGATGCATCATATCCTCCACGTTGAGCCCATTCTAAATTAGCACCACAAAAAGGACAGTGCGTTACTTCTAATCCTAAATCAATTGGATCATTATCATAACCTAACTCTTCTTTGACAGTAACATCAAAGTCTGGGCTATTACATTCGTGACATTTCATAAACTTAATTCTCCCATTTGAATATGTGCCATCATCTTGTCATATCCACCAACATATTTACCATCAATAAAGATCTGTGGAAATGCTCTTGCTCCTGGAACTGCTTCGTGAAGTTGTGACATTGTCCAATCACTAGACTGAACATTTCTCTCTTCTACATTAATTCCTTTTTTCTTTAAATAGTCTTTTGCTTTTGTACAATATATACAATTGTCTTTAGACCATACTACTGCTATACTCATAAACTTAATCCCTCGAATGATTTCTTATTGACATCATGCGTAACTCCGCCTAACACATAAGATGTTATCTCTGTTTCTTGTGGAGCAACTTGTACTGCTCCTCCACTTATCCATTTCTCTGTCCATGGTAGTGGGTTATGCTGGTGTACTGAGAATGGTACATGGTAGTTCAAAGACTTAATTCTCTTTGCACCTATCCAACGTACATACTCTTTAAGAAGATCTGCATTCAATCCAATCATTGAACCATTACCGAATAGGTAATCACACCATGCTTCTTCTTGGACTAATGCATCTTCAAATAATTGCATTACTTCGTCATTAGTCTCTTCTTTAATTTGTGTATATTCTTTATCATCTTTAATCAGAGTTCGTATAATATTTAAAGATGCTGCAAGATGTAAGTTCTCATCTCTTGCAATTAACTTAATAATCTTTGCATTACCTTCCATTTGCTTAAGCTCAGCGAATGCCCAACTACAAGCAAATGAAACATAAAACCTAATGCCTTCCAAGATGTATATACTTATCAGACATAGATATAACAGTTTTTTATGCTTAGAGCTACCGTGAGGACCCTTATAATTGATCAGGTTGTCATAATGTTCTGAAATTGCATTACCACACTCGGCAATTGCTGGTATAGATGTGATCTCATCAAAGACCTTTGACGGATTAGGATATACGTTTCTGATAACATGAGTATAAGATCTTGAGTGTATAGTCTCAAAGAATGCCCATGTCTCAATCAATAACTCTAATTCAGGATTACTTGCAAGTGGCAATAGTGCCAAGTCAGGTGATCTACCCTGTACAGAGTCTAATAATATTTGTCTCTTTAAATTTGCTGTGAAGATATGTTTTTCGTTCTTTGTTAAATTACTAAAATCAATCTTGTCTTTTGTGACATCGATCTCATCAGGAGTCCAATAGAATGATAACATCTTCTCATATAGTTTTTGCAATTGTGGATATTTAACCACGTCATATCTTGCTACGTCCACACCTTCGTCAAAGAATAGATCCTTTTCCATGTGGCCTTTTGTGTTAATTTTAAATACTGATTTTTTCATACGGTATACCAAGTTGGTACGACTGTTTTCCATGCTGCGATATGAGTCTTATACTTCATATAATAATTTCTATAGGCAGTAATGCTATCAATGTCTTTGACATCGTCAGGCATGGCTTGAGTCGGTTGTGTAAACGGCTTATCACCACAATTACGTGGTGGGTTCTTTAATACTTCTTTGAGTTTTACATACGACATATGATCCTTGCCGTAACGTATAACAAATTCATCATGTAGATGACACCACATCTCATAGAGGAAGGCGTAATTATTTATACTTTCTCGAAGCCACACATTGCTCGGATGATTAACATGTGAAGCTTTATATAAACTATCTTCCTCATGTCTCCAGCGTTTGATCTTAGAACCTATTTTATTCTTGTCATAATATTCTGTACCGTCCAGAACACGATGAGCTGTAGACATAAGCTGTGCATATTCCACAAGCATCTTACTACAGTGTTTGTCAAGGTGCATCTCTGCACTAGTCTTTGCATCTTTATCTAAATAAAATATATTCATTCTTCATCCTCAGTTATAATTATATCACGTTTACAATCAGGAAATATTTCTAATGGTATGTCTTCCATCCAGTATTCTTTGGTAAACTTATATTTTTGGTAATTTTCCCAAGTGGTAACTTTGGCTGTGCCGTCACCTAAGGGTTGTTTCATTAAACTCATGTGTATATTATATCATAGTTTGTACACAATGTACATCTATATTGTGAACGATTCTCCACAACCACATCTTGCTTTTTCTTTAGGATTATAGAATTCAAAACCTTCATTTAAACCTTCATGCTTATAATCTATTTCACATCCATCTACATAGACATATGATTTAGGATCTACAAAAACACGAAAGCCATCAAACTGTTGTATATGATCTTCGCCATTTGCATAATATGCATACTCTAAATTATATGCTAAGCCAGAACAACCTGTAGTTTTTACTAATACACGTAATGCACGTGGTGTCATTGAGGTTTCATCTTTTAGAAGAACCTGTAATTTTTCAGTGGCGTGATCTGTTATGCTTATCATAGGGGTATGTATATAAAAGAGAGACCGGAGTATTGGGTGATAAGGAACTCCGGAGAAAACCTCAACTAACCTATGCGGCTAGTAAATAATCTGACTGATTGCCGATTAAATTTTCATTTTTAAGCCTTTGTTGGCTGACGAGTCTCAAGCGGATCTGCTACCTAATCGATGCCTTGTCTCCCCCATTTAATAATACTATTTTAATATTATTAGGTGGAGGAGGTGGGAATTGAACCCACGTGTTAAGTGCTCCTACTATTACCTTTACGTCGTTTAACTCACTTCATTATTGAATGAATGTTATGCATCATCATGTGATAGTAACTTCCACAATATCGCTGCAGAAATTAGACCTACCAGACCAGCATCTCCTAGCTGTGCTACGATGCCAATAATTGTACCAATGACGTCACCGCCTAAGAATGGTACTGATCCACCAAATACGATTTGCAACATAATTGCCAAACCGATCAGTGACATTGCCACCGCTGTTGCAGCTGAAACGCCGCTTGTGATTTTATCTAACATATATTCTCCTATGTCGTTTTTTAAAAGTAGTTTAGCCTTGTCTCGAAGGTAGATCGTCCTTAAACTTTTCATTTAGCTCATCATTCAGTTCAAGGAATAGTGGGAAGAGTGCGTTGGATAACGCTCCTATGATAGCGAGTGTTAATATGAAACCGATCCCCGCCCATGTAAGTAGTTCAATCATAATTTATTTATCAGATTTTATATCCTGAAACCTCCAGGATACTAACCTTTTCCAATTTAAAGAACCATTATAACATAATTTATAGGTAAAGTACATAGTAAATGCAACTATTTTCGCAAATTAAACGAAAAAATCCATATTATGAAAGTTTTTGCTATAAAACACAGCTTTCACAATAATCATCGTACTCTTGTTGTGTATCAAAGTCTTCTCTTGTATAATCTTCTTGGCTTGACTCATCTTCAGTTGCCATATCATTTGTATTAAAATAATATAATTGTTTACCACCATACTTATAGAATGTAACAAGATCCTTCATCATATCTGACATAGGAACTTTATTATCTTCATACTGAGCAGGATTATAACTGGTGTTAATAGACATACCCTGATCTACATACTTCTGAATAACAGCCATGATCTTTATATAACCATCGGGTCCTTCCTGATCCCATAGTAAATCATATTTGTTTTTCAGGTTATGTATTTGTGGTACAACCTGTGCCATGACTCCGTCCTTCGATTGCTTATAAGATACTAATGCTCTTGGCGGTTCTATACCATTTGTAGCATTACCTATCTGCGCTGATGTTTCAGCTGGCATAATAGCCATTAACGTTGAATTTCTTATACCGTCTTTTAAAAGCTGCGCCCTGAGCGACTTCCAAGGCATTCTTTCCTTATGTTTGACTAATTCATTGACCTCTTGTTTATATGTGTCTATTGGCAAGATACCATGTCCATATTTAGTCTCGTAATTTTTATAACATGTGCCACGCTCTTTTGCTAGGTTTGCACTAGCTTTTATAAGATAATATGACCATGCTTCTGCGTACTCATCAACTGTGGCAAGGGCTTCTTCATTATACTTTAATCCACGCTTCGCTAAGAAGTATGCAAAGTTTATGATCCCTATACCTAATGGTCTTCTAGCCATTGTGGATCTCTCAGCTGCAAGAATAGGATAGTCTTGATAATCAAGTAAAGCATCAAGAGAGCGTACAGCTAATTCACAATACTTCTCGAAGTCCTTCGGATCATTAATTAAACCCCAGTTAATTGCAGATAATGTGCATAAACTGATCTCACCTTTATTTGAATCATCATAAGATTCTAATCCGTGACTCGGTAAATTAATTTCACAACAAAGATTAGACTGGTGTATCGGGGCCTGCTTCTCGATGAATGCACCATGTGTATTTGCGTGATCTACATTTTGTAGGTATATCCTACCTGTCTCTTTACGTTCAGTTAGGAATTGAGAGAATACTTCTAAAGCAGGTAAAGACTTCTTGCGGATCTTACGAGATCTTTCATATTTCTCATATAACTCTTTAAATAAATCTTGATCCTCAAAGAATGCATCATATAACCCAGGCACATCATGAGGAGAGAAGAATGTAATGTTACCACCAGTTAATAGTCTCTCATACATAAGCTTATTAAATTGAAATGCATAATCCATGTTACGTACACGTGTCTCATCCGTACCACGATTATTCTTTAAGACAACTAAGTCTTCGAATTCATAATGCCATACGGGTAGATAAACAGTTGCTGCACCACCACGTACTCCACCTTGAGAACATGACTTAACTGATGCTTGAAACAATTTAAGGAATGGAATTAATCCAGTATGTACAATAGATCCATCACCAATATGTGAACCTACTGCTCTGAGTTTACCAGCATTGATACCTAGGCCAGCTTTCTTTGAAATGTATTTAACGATTGAGGTGGATGTTGCATTGATTGAGTCTAGTGAATCATTAGTCTCGAGTACTACACATGACGAAAACTGTCGTGTCGGTGTTCGTACACCAGCCATAATAGGTGTAGGTAATGAGATATAGAAGTTTGATATAGCATCATAGAATTCACGTACATATTTCATACGTCTTCCATTATATCTTCCAAACAATGTCATAGCAATCATAATATAAAGCACTTGAGGTGTTTCATATATTGTACCATCACTTCTATTTTGCACAAGGTACTTAGATCTCATTTGCTCCATACCAGCATAGGTAAAGTTATCATCTCTACTATGATCTAATATGTGCTCATTAATATAATCTATTTCACCATCAGAATACATGTTCAATATATCTTTGTCATAGACTCCAGCCTCAATGTTATGGTCAATAATATCTTTTAGTGGCCATGGATCCTTGTCACCATATACAATCTTCTTAAGTTTATAATTGATTAATCGAGCAGCAACAGTTTGATAGTTAGGTGTAGCTTCTGTAATAAGCTCTGATGAGGATTTGATTAAGAGATCATGAATCGATGTAGATTGCATCGCATCATATAATTGTACATTAGCACGGATCTCGATCTCTGATACCGATACTCCTACTAAATCATTACACGCCCATTCCAGAACACGGTGAATTTTATTAATGTTAAATGGCTCAGTTTCACCACTGCGCTTGGTTACGTAAATAGACGTCATGTCACTCCAATTAATTAATATATTATATCACACAATGTGTGAAAGTACATACTTATAATATATTGTTTACCGATATAAAAATGTTTTCTTTTGTTTTATATATAGGAACACCAGCGAAGTACCCAACTGGATTTGTTGAATCTAAATTCACAATTGTTCCTTTGTATCCTTCGTGATTTAGAATGTGTTGACCTTCACGAAGATCTTTAAACTCTTCGTTTAAATCAATTGAAGTACTGTGACCTAAATCCTCAAGCACCTTGAGGATATCTTCTTCTGCCATATTAGTTTCTTCTTTCAGTAGAAATAATGCTGCAGCATAAGAAGCAATCTGAGATTTTCCGAATGGTACTTTCTCTAAGATTCTTTTTAAATTAAAGACTAATTTATCAAATACAGTATAAGCTTTCTTTTGTGCTGATGTTTGATCTGCACCTTTAACTAAAAGCTTTCCTTTAGCGTCAATAACACCTTCCTTATAGGCATCGGTCTTATTCCACTTAGTTGTAAGCAAGCGAATAAACTTATACGTAATGAATAAATCTACAGCTCCTTCTTTTAAATACTGGCTCATAACTTCCTTAACACGTCTATAACAGTTGCGTCCAATGGGACTTCAACATAATCTTCTTCTGGTAAATAGTTTAAATATACCAAGAAGGTTTTAATAATACTTCGCAAAGTCATATCCGTCTTTGACATTAATATCTCTGCGCAGATTGCTGGACCTAACACATTACCTAAAATAATAATATGATTTAGTATCAATCGTTCCTTTAAATCATCGTCACGATAGTACCTATTGACTAGCCTGTTAATATACTTAAACCTAGATATATCTTCTTTGAAGTCTTCATCAGTCGCCCACTTATCTTTTTGATAATGTGCAGCAGCATATAACTCAAAGTTATTCTTAGTCAATTCCATAATATATATTTATTAGGTTTTACTTCATTGCCTTCTTTAATTGACTCCATAAAGTCTTTTTAGACTTACGTCTATCTAGCTCAATACCCATTTCACGGCCTGCTATCTCCATCTCTTCTTTTGTGGATTTAGCTGTTACCTTAGATACTTCTGGACTAGCGCTACTGGTAGCCGAAGCGCCAGTCTCTGGTAAGTCCGAGCTTGTACCATTGAAGTTATCTACTTCTTCTTGAGTGAATTCAACACCCAATAATACTTCACCGTGTGGTCCTTTAAAACCTTCTAATGTTGCTACAGTTCCCTCGGGGTACATGTCTTTTGTTACACCTAACATATTTGACATAATTTATCTCCTAATTATTTAAACATATATCTTGGAGCCAAAAAGTTTTAAAGTTTCCATCTCCATTCAACTTTACTTTAACATGATTAGCTCCTAATGTATCTATAATACCTTCTTGGCCATCATTAGATTTCACTTTATCTTTCACATTAAATAACTTACCAGCTACAAACTTCTCACGAAGATTTGAAGCTTTCTTTAATTTTACATCTTGTCTAAAAGATTTCTCTTCTCTTAAACCCATGCCTTTACGCACATCATTCATAAGTGCTTCAGCATCTCTATATCTTGGTGGCAGACCTCTTGAAAATGCAACAAGATCATTATTGGCTGCAGCAGCTCTCATCTTTGAGGCTGACATACCTTCTGCGCCTTCTGCATCTGGATCACGATCACCAGCACTAAGTATTTTAACGGATACAAAGTCATAGAAACCGTGCCTACCCTTTACACCATTATATTTGTTGACTAATGTTTCGAATTCTTTTAATCGATCTTGACCGACAAACAACTCGACATTCTTAAAGCCATCATCATGTGCAATGGTAAGAACATCGAATATTGTTTTTGCTCTCTTATCCATAAGTATATGTCTTGCGTGCTTAGGAAATACCTTACGCATATACTTAATTTTGGTTTTCCAATCAAGAGGATTCTTTTTGTTATCTTGTGATTGAGTTGCATATACTCTATGCACACCTGATCCTTTAGACATTGATATATCTAAAAGTTTTTCATGACCAATAGTAGGGGGATTAAATCGACCCCAATTTAAGGTTACAGTTTCGGCTGCAGCCTCCTCAAGATAGTGTTCTTTAAAGCTATGCAGTGACATTATACTATATACGGCCTGTCGTGTTGACCTATATCATCTACATTAGATGGATTTGATACAACCTCTACAAACCAACCATTAACTGAATTAACATCTCTTTGATGCCCTGGTTGACCTGATACTACATCCGCTAGTAATGCTTCTTCGCTCGGGTATGTTTTTGTAATACGATATCCGCTCTTATCATCTAATAAAGCATATGTCTCAGTAAAATCTTGAGTATCAACCCATGCTTTATACACAGCAACAGACTCGAATGCTGGTACATCAGAAGCATGGTGTTCCATTGCTTCTTCTACTGTAGAATATACTCTTGTAGATTTATTTTTTTTAGCCTGTATTGTTTGTACATTTGACATGCTATCTCCTATTTAATTTTTGCTACCTTCTTTAATGCATCCTGCATTATTTTGCCATCGTCAAAGTCAAGGTATACAGCAACATGATCTTTACGTTTCATCATACGGAACTTAGCACCTTTACCTTTCACAACACGTTGAATTTCTTTTGCGCTGTCTACATCTGTTTTAATGATTGCACGTGGGTTTTCAAGTTTGGTTGCTTTGTTACCAAGTACTCCACCTAATTCTGTAGGTAATTTAACATTGAATCTACCCATCTTAGTTTCACCAGCAGCGGGCTTAGCATTTTTTGCAACCCAGCTTTGTACCGCTTTTTTCATATCAGCTACTGATGTATTGTCTTTAACATTAAGTACAGTCTCATCGCCTACTACTAATGCGTCATCATCCATATATGGTTTACCTGGATCTCTACCTAATTCCTTTTTAAAGTCTTTATAAATGAAATTCATAGTAGCTAATTCATCGTTGGCATTCCACCTGTGATTATCTTTTACTCTTGCTTCATCTATGCGTGTGTATGATTGTACTAATCTGTCTATTAATTTCATGTCTTTTCCTAAAATGGTTTATAATTATCGAAATCTAGTCTTTTACCTTTTCTATCAACATAAGCACCGCCAGATCGTTGAGGATATCTACCTGCTTTATCGTCCCATTTAAATCCTTGTTTGGCCATTGTTTTATCTAAGTCTCTTACTTGTTTAGGGCTCATACTATTTGTGTAACCTTTTTGTCTCATCATATAATCCTGCTCTGAATCTACCCAAAATTCGCCTTCCTCTGAGGCATTAACATCATTTGATATTAAAGTGTTTGGGAATTTTTTGTTTTTTCTCAATGTCTCTCTGTATGACTCAACTCCCAATTTATCTTTAAATAATTTCTCGGGTTTTCTATTGTCCTTTGCCCAGTCATTACCAAGGAAAAAATCATATATATCTTGGTTTGTACCAGATATAAAAACTTTATGCTTACTATCTTTAAACTCCTTGTAATTCACAGACACGCCACTGAGCTTACTTTTGAAGAGTTCAGTATCTCGCGTAATACCACCCCTATTATATAATAATGGAACAACTGCTCCTTTTCCGTTTTTTGCTAGAGCATCAAAGTGTTGACCGGTAATTTCAATATCATATCTTCTTTTCCAAAAAGCATGCTGTTTTGCGTTTTGATCGCCAAAAGTTTTTTTATCACCATCAATTGCTTTCGTATCTTGAAACTTTTTGACTGGGAATGGTCCTCTTCCCCATATGTCAGTAATATCATATTTTCCTTCACCGTCATTAGCAGCTTTTCCCGTGATATTCTTAGACCAAAATTTATCAGCATCTGTCCATTTTTTCGCACGAGCTTCATTTAGTGGCTGTGTATATTCCTTAACTATTCTGTCTATTAATTTCATTTTATTCTTGCTCCTGTATCTATACCAATTTGTGCCATGGCATAATCGAATTCCCAATCCTTGTTTTTTTTATTTTTAATATAAGCTTTTTTCTGAGCAGGTGTCATACGTTTCATTAAAAGTTTCTCATTACCTGCCTGAGTTTGTTTACGTATCTTATCCCATTCAGCTTTAGTCTTTGCTACCGCTTGATGTGCTTTTGATACTGGTCCACTTTTAATTTTGGGTTGGGAATCTCTTTTAGCTTTATCGATTTTTCTATTATGAGCATCAGTTTTCTTTTGATCTGCTCTAGTATAAGCTTCTCTTAATTCTTTTATTGTAATCATCGTGATTCAGACTCCCATCCTTTTATTATGTCTTTGCTAAAGTTATTATAGGAAAATTCCATCCTATCTACAATTTTAACTGCGCCATTTGTTAAATGATCTATAGCAACATATCCTTCCGCACCAGTTACTCTAAAACCGTCTTTAGTCTTTATAAATGTATTTATACTATCCATACTATCCAAGTGAGTTAATAGCTTTTTCTTAGCCATAACCAATTCATTTTGCATATCAAACATATTTATGAGGCCATCTTGGTTATCATCTGAGAAGAATTCTAAGGCTGCCAGTTTTGCTTGTTCCTTCCTATCCTTCCCAGCATCGCTCTTAAGCCTTTCTTTTTCGGTGTCGTAACGTAATGATATCCATGAGATGAGCTCACTAACGT
>Ga0228674_1001308_pt1 | contig 14968 bp, 13 predicted proteins | sample 1D_rmetaG_FD_189054 | JGI IMG/M metagenome (GOLD analysis project Ga0228674, IMG submission 189054) | Seawater microbial communities from Monterey Bay, California, United States - 1D_r | ecosystem: Environmental > Aquatic > Marine > Coastal | place: USA: California | collected 2016-09-26
CCAGCGAGAACACCACGTGGCGCCCATCCTCGAAGCCGAACGAGATCAGCGTGTGGGCGATTGCCGGGCCCATCCAGTACGACAGCACCAGATCGGCCGAACGCAGCTGGTCCAGGTCGTACTCGCGGCGCACCCAGCGCGCGTCATAGTCGGTTTCGCTGCGCCAGGTGAAATCACGGACGTTGTCGAGCACCACATGGCGCCCATCGAACGACACCACGTGCAGGCGCTGGGCCACGTCATCGGCCCACACGCGGTCCTGGCGCGGCGTCAGCAGCAGCCACCACAGCGCGGCCAGCGCCAGCGATGCGCCGAACGCCAGGCCCAGCCGGCGATTGCCTCGGCCGCGTGCGACCCGCCACGATGCCCACAGCGCAACCAGTAGCCACAGCAGGGCCACACTGGTCGCCAACCAACCCGGCCCCGGCAACTGGTAGGCCAGCAGGCCGGTCACCCACAGCGCCGCCAGCGCCATGGCACTTCCTGTCATCCAACGTCCTGCGGTGTTCACTGGCATCCTGTGGCGGTATTCAAGCCGCATAGTTAGCCACAAGCCGCATCAGCGTGGCATCTACGGTCCGTTCAGGCGGGTCGCCGCAGGGCCGCTGGCGGCCCATGCAGCCGCGTTCCACCACACAGGAGCAACAATGGGCATCACCTCCGTGGCCGGCGTTCCGGTCCAACCCCAGCACCGCGCAACCTGCCACTGCGGCACGGTCGAACTGCTGCTGGATCTGCCGGACGGCATCGTCGACCCACGCCGCTGCGACTGCTCGATGTGCCGGCGCCGTGGCGCCATCGCCGCCAGCGTGACCCGCGAGGGCCTGCAGGTCGTGCGCGGGCAGAACCACCTGCGGCTGTACCAGTTCAACACGCATGTGGCCGAGCACTACTTCTGCGGTGTGTGTGGCATCTACACCCACCACCGCCGTCGCTCCAACCCCGAGCAGTACGGCTACAACGTGGCCTGCCTGGAGGGCATCGACCCGTTCGCGCTGGGCGTGATCCCGGTCAACGATGGGGTCAACCACCCGGCCGACCGCATCGCCTAGTGCCGCGTACGTCGCAGCGGTGCCGCCACTTTCTGCCAGGGCGCCATGCCGCTGCGGCCGGCCCGCGCCGGGCGCTTCAGCCAGGGCCGGCGGGGTGCGGCCTGCGGCTCGACAGCGACCGGGGGAGGAAGGGGTCTACGGCCGGGCCAGAGATGATCGAGCAGCCACATGGCGGATCTCCGTGGGGGACGGGGACGATCGAGACTAGGCGCTGGCCGGCATAGGGGGCGTGAGGCGACGAAGTCTCGGCGATGACACGTTATTGCGAATCATCTGCAACAATCGGGTGAAGTCCCGATAATCCGCGGAGATCTTCGGTGGACCGACCGCCATGCCCGCCCGCCGCACCCTGCTCTCGCTTGCCCTCGCCCTGCCCGGCAGCCTCGTCGCGCACGCCGCATTGGCCGACGCAGGCTACCCACGGGGGGCACCGGCACCATCACCTATCGGTTCTGATCACAGCCAACGCTGGCCGCCGCAGCAGTCCGTGCAGCAGCACGGCGCAGGCAGCGGTCAGCAGCGCCAGCACCCGCAGCAGTATCGCCAGCGCTTCGGCACTGGCCTGCTGCAGGTGTTCGCCGCGCATCGCCGGAAGCAGCGCCTGCGCCTGTGCATGCGCACCGGTCGCCAGATAGGCCCCGGCCCTGGCCAGCGACGCAGGTGACGCGCCCTGCAGCCGCTGGCCGATCAGCAGCGCAAGCAAGGCGGTCACTGCGGCCAAGGCGATGCCTTCACCGGCCACCCGCACCGTTCCGAAGATGCCGGCGGCCATCCCCGCACGCTGCACCGGCACCACGCTGACCGACAGCCCATCCATCAAGCCCCACGGCAACGCCGTTCCGGCACCGATCAGCATCAGCAACGGCACCCACTGCGAGGGCGACGGGTGCGACGCATGGCGCGACAACAGGTACAGGCCGAGGGCACAGACCAGCAGGCCCAGCGTGCACAGTCGCGCACTTCCGATGCGCTCGGCCCAGCGCGCGGCCAGCATCGGAAGTACCAGCATCGGCGTGGACAGGGCCAGCATCTGCAATCCGACCGCGGTCGCGCTTTGCCCGTGCACCCCCAGCAACTGCAGCGGCAGCACCACCAGCAGCACCACGTAGCCGAAGCAGGTGGCCACCGGCAGCAGCTGGACACCGAGGAACGCCGGCTGCGAGAACAATGAGAGGTCCAGCAGCGGTGCGTGGTGCAACCGTTCGATGCAGACGAACACCCCGCCCAACAACAGCGTCGCCAGCAGCGCCAGCTGCACGCGCAGGGCATGCAGGCCGGATTCTCCCAGCCATAGCAGGGACAGGGTCAGCGCTGCCAGCATCAGGCTGAAGCCGAGCATGCCGCCGAGGTCCAGGTGTCCGCGCTCGCCGTGACTTTCAGGCAACACGCGCGCGCCCAGTACGAAGGCCGCCAACGCCAGCACACCCCCGGCGGCGAACACGCTGCGCCACCCCAGTGCCTGCAGCAGAAGGCCGGCAAGCAGCGGCCCCAGTGCCAACCCTGCACCGAAGGTCGTGCCCAGCAGAGCAAAGATGCGGGCGCGTGCTGGTCCCTGCCAGGCCTGCGCCAATGCGGCGGTGCCGGACGCCAGCGCTGCTGCAGCGGCAACGCCCTGCAGCCCGCGCGCCAGGTCCAGCCACAGCAGCGTGGGAGCCACGCAGACGACGGCTGTGGTGGCGGTGAACCCGACCGTGCCCAGCAGGAACAGCCGCCGCCGGCCATAGCGGTCGGCCAGGCCACCGGCAGCAAGCAACAGGCTGCCGAAGGTGAGCATGAACGCATTGGTCACCCACGCCAGCGCGGTGGGTGACGCCGCCGCCGAACGGGCCAGCACCGGCACCGCGACCGCACCGGCCGAGAAGGACAACGGTAATGCCAGCGCGGCCAGGCAGACGGCAAGCAGCATCCAGCGCTGCTGCGCACGGACAGGCAAGGGGAGCATCGAAACCGGGGCCATGCGGGCCTCCATCCATCAGGGGCATTGATGATGGACAGGCCGTTATTGATGAAAAACTGGCTCGATGGACGTTGATTGCGGCCTGATGCTCCGCAATCATGCCGGCATGGACTCCATCTCTGCCCTGCTCGCCTTCGTCCGCACTGCGGAGGCGGGCAGCATCGTCGGTGCAGCCCGCGTTCTCGGCCTGTCAGCGTCGGCGGTCGGCAAGCGCATCGCCCGCCTCGAGCAGGACCTGGGTACGCGCCTGTTCCATCGCACCACCCGCCGCGTACACCTCACCGATGAGGGCGATCTGCTCCTGCAACGCTGCCGGCGCGCCCTGGACGAGCTGTCCGAAGCGCAGGCGGACCTGGCGCAGCGACAGCACGCGCCCAGTGGGCTGCTGCGCATCGGGCTGCCGACCATCGGCTATCGCTTCCTGCTGCCGGTGCTGCCGGGGTTCCAGCAGCGCTATCCACAGGTGCAGCTGGAACTGGATTTCAATGACCGCATCGTCGATGTGGTCAGCGAAGGCCTCGACGCGGTGATACGCAGCGGTGAGCTGGCCGATTCCAGCTTGACCGCGCGGCGGCTGGGCGGGTTTCGTTTCATGCTCTGTGCGGCGCCGGGTTATCTGCAGGCGCGCGGCACGCCCGGTGATGTCAGCGAGCTGCGCATGCATACCGCGCTGCGCTTCCGCTACCCGACCACCGGGAAGCTGCATCCGTGGCAGCTGCCAGGCGTCGAAGGCGATGCCGGAGCGGGCCTGCCGACGGCGATGACCTGCAACAACATGGAAGCGCTGCTGGCCGCCGCCATCGGGCGCATGGGCCTGGCCTGGATGCCGGACTTCCTTGCCGCCGACGCGCTGGCCGATGGCCGCCTGCAACGGGTACTGCCTGCACTGCCCACACACCAGGGGCAGTTCTCGCTGCTATGGCCGGGTGGACGCCACCCCAGCGCGCGGCTGCGGGTATTCATCGACTACGCCGTGGCGCATCTGTTCCAGGGCGAACACGCCTAAGCGGCCAGCAGGATCAGCTCGCGTTCGCGGCGTCCAGGAAATTGCACAGCACCGGCGAAGGTTGCTCAGGGCGCACGCACAGCTGCAGGGTGAAGCGCGCTGCTTCGCCGGCCACCGTCCGGTAGACGATCTCCTCCGGACGGAAACTGCTCATGCTGGCCGGCACGATTGCCACGCCCGCATCCACCGCCACCAGCGACAGCACTGCATGCATGCCCTGCGCTTCCTGCACCACGCGCGGGGTGAATCCCGCCGCGGTGCACAGGCCCAGCACCTGTGCGTGGAAGCCGATGCCCTCGCCCGCTGGCCACGACACGAAGGGTTCATCGGCCAGCATCGCCACGCTCACTTCGGGCAACGCGGCCAATGCATGCGCACGCGGCAACGCAATCGCCAGATGGTCATGATCAAAGTCGCGCAGCTGTAGTTCGGCGGCAGGAATCGGTGGAATCAACACACCCACATCGATGCGCTGCTCTCTCAACCACAGCTGCTGCTGGCGGGAGGTCGCCTCCTGCAGATGCAGCCGCACCCGCGGATACTGCTGGCGGAAGCGGCGGATCAAACCGGGCAGCCGACCGTACAGGGCGCTGCCGACATAGCCCACCTGCAGGCTGCCGCTCTGCCCTGCGGCGGCTTCACGGGTGCGCTGCAGCGCCTGTTAGGCCTGCTGCAGCGTCGCGCGCGCTTCCACCAGCAAGGTCTGCCCGGCGACGGTCAGGCCCAGGGTACGGTTGCCACGCACGATCAGTTCGCTGCCCAGCTCGTCTTCCAGCCGCCGTATCGCCGCCGTCAGCGGTGGCTGCGACATGTGCAGCCGGGCGGCGGCGCGGTGGAAGTGCAGCTCTTCGGCCACGGCCACGAACTGGCGGAGCAGGCGCAGGTCGATCATCTCGATGCAGGTGGTGGGAATCCGGCTAGGGTACGCCCTCAGCTGCGCACGTCCACACTGGCGCGGGCGATGGCCGGCCACTGCAGGGCCACCGACTCGATGCTGTCGGCGCTGACCGCGCGCAGATCGCGCGGATATGCAACGTGTTCCGCTTCCTGCAGGCGCAGCGCATGGAACTGGCCATTGCTTGCACGCAGCACCCATCCGCCGCCCTGGCAGCGCGTCGATGCCAGAAAGGCCACGCCCTGCGCGACTGCCTCCGGATGCAGCTCATCCGGCTCGCCGTCGATGCCCCACATCCGCGTCTTGGCTACTGGCGAAACCGCGTTGACCACGATGCCCTGCGCTGCACCTTCCAGTGCCAGCACATTGGCCAGGCCGAGCGCGGCCAGCTTGCCCATCGCATAGGCGGAAAGGCCGCGTTGCGCATACTGCGGATACAGCGCGCGATCGGACGTGGTGATGACGATGCGGCCACCGCCCGCCGCGCGCATCGCCGGCCACGCCGCCTGCGCCAACCACAGAGGTGTCTTCGCGGCCAGGCACAGCATCCGCTCCAGCGCATCGTCTTCGACTGCTTCCAGCGCCTGGTACTCCACCCAGCCAGCATTGTGGATCAGGAAATCGATGCGGCCATGCTGCTGCAGCATCTCCTGTACCAGGGCGTGGCAACCGGCACGATGATCGATGGGATCACTGACGGCCTGCACCGACAGCCCACGCGCCTGCAACGCGTCGGCACTGTGCTGGATGCGCAGCGGATTGGTGCCACAACCATTGGTGTCGGCACCGACGTCGTGCATCACCACGTGCGCACCACGTTCGGCCAGCAGGCGACTGTAGGCCAGGCCCAGTCCACCGGCGGCACCGGTCACCAGCCCCACTTGGCCTTCAAAGGAAATTCGGGAAACAGGTTGCATCCGCACAGCTTCAACCACGGGCGAGGGCACCGGCCAATACCGTTGACCACTCCCCACGATACGCCCGCGCTATCACCCGAAAAGGGGACGGAGGGGATTAAGTCGCTTCCGGCACACAAGGGGCAATAGCGACCTAATCCCCTCCGTCCCCTTTTTCCTAGCGGCTGAAGCGGCGCGCGCCGGCCACGCAGACCACCGCGCCCAGTGTTACCAGCACCATGCCAGCGCTGACCGCTTCGTGCAGCAGCAGCGCTGCCAGGGCCAGGCCGAAGAACGGTTGCAGCAGCTGCAGCTGGCCGACCGCGGCGATACCGCCCTGGGCCAACCCGCGGTACCAGAACAGAAAGCCGACCAGCATGCTGAACACCGCCACGTAGCCCAGCGCCCACCACGCAGGCGCGCCCACCGCGGCGAACGAGGCCGGCCGCATCACCACGCTCAGCGGCAGCATCACCGGCAAGGCCAGCAGCAGTGCCCAGCTGATCACCTGCCAGCCGCCGAGATGGCGGGCCAGCCGGCCGCCTTCGGCATAGCCGAGCCCGCAGGCAAGGATCGCGGCCAGCATCAGCAGGTCGGCCTGCAGCGAGGCCTCGATGCCGTTGCGCATTGCGTAGCCGACCACGCAGGCACTGCCCAGCATCGAGAACAGCCAGAACGCCGGGCGCGGCCGCTCGCCGCCGCGCAGCACCCCGAACAGTGCGGTACTTAGTGGCAGCAGGCCGACGAACACGATGGTGTGCGCCGATGACGCATGGCGCAGCGCCAACGCGGTCAGCAGCGGAAAACCGACCACCACGCCAAGACTGACCACCACCAGCCCCGGCAGGTCACTGCGCCGCGGCCAGGGCTGGCGCAACAGCAGCAACAGGCCAAGGCCAAGCACCGCGGCAATGGTAGCGCGTGCAGCGGTGACGAACCCGGCGTCAAGTTCAAGCACCGCCAGGCGGGTGGCCGGCAACGAGCCGGCGAAGATCACCACACCGATGAAGCCATTGATCCAACCGCTCGCTGACCGTTCCACGCCTGCATTCCTGTCATGCCGGGCATTGCCCGGCGGAACCTGCATGGGAACATCCATCGACGGGTGCGCCCCAGCTACAATCCAGTACAGTCGCAAGTAACTGTACTGCCAACACTTCCACTACAGTCCCGCCATGTCGCGTCCGCTCACCCGCATCGAATCAGTCATCCAGACCGTCCGCAGCCGCATCAGCGCGCGCGTGGATGGCCCCGGTTCCCGCCTGCCGTCGGTGCGCGCGCAGGCGGCAGCGATGGGCGTATCGGTCTCCACCGTGGTCGAGGCCTACGAGCGCCTGGCGGCTGAAGGGGTGATCAGCGCGCGTGCGGGTTCGGGCTTCTACGTCAGTGGCCCGGCCGCACCGCTGGCGCTGGCCGCGATGGAGCCGCGGCTGGATCGCGTGGTGGACCCGCTGTGGGTGTCGAGGCAATCGCTGGAGACGCCCGCGGGCCACCTCAAACCGGGCTGCGGCTGGATGCCCAGCGACTGGCTGTACCAGGACGGCATGCGTCGCGGCCTGCGCCGGCTGGCACGTGTCGATGCTGCGCAGCTGGTCGACTATGCCGGCCCGCTCGGTCTGCCCGCATTGCGCCAGCTGTTGCAGCGGCGTGCTGCCGCACTGGGCATCGACGCGCCGATGGAACAGATCCTGCTGACCGAATCGGGCACGCACGCGGTCGACCTGATCTGCCGCTTCCTGCTCAAGCCCGGCGACTGCGTGCTGGTGGATGACCCCAGCTACTTCAACTACCACGCGCTGCTGAAGGCACACCAGGTGCAGGCTGTAGGCGTGCCGTACACCCACACCGGGCCGGACCTTGATGCGTTCGCGCAGGCGCTGCAGGCGCATTCGCCGCGGCTGTACATCACCAATTCGGGCCTGCACAACCCGACCGGCGCCGTGCTTTCCGCCAGCACCGCTCACCGCCTGCTGGGCCTGGCCGAGCGCAGCGAACTGATCATCGTCGAGGACGACATCTTCGCCGATTTCGAGCTGCAGCCTGCGCCGCGGCTGGCCGCGCTGGATGGTCTGTCGCGGGTGATCCACGTCGGCAGTTTTTCCAAGACGCTGTCGGCGGCGTCGCGGTGCGGTTACATCGCGGCGCGCCACGACTGGATCGACGCGCTGACCGACCTGAAGCTGGCAACCAGCTTCGGCGGCGGCCATCTGGCGATGCAGCTGATGCACATCGCGCTGACCGACAGTGGCTATCGTCGCCACATGCAGTCGGTGCGTTCGCGCCTGGCCGATGCACGCCGGCATACGCTACGGAAACTGCACACGCTGGGCATCACACCGTGGCTGCAGCCCGAAGCCGGCCTGTTCCTGTGGTGCCAGCTGCCCGACGGCCGCGATGCCGCCGCACTGGCGCGGCACTGCCTGCGCCAGGGCATCGTGCTGGCACCGGGCAACGCCTTCAGCCAGTCGCAGCGCGCGGCCGACTACCTGCGCTTCAATGTCTCGCAATGCCAGGACCCGCGCATCTGGCAGGTGTTGGCACAGGCCTTGCGCTGAGCACGATGCCGGTGCCCTGCGGCACGGGCACTTGCGTGCCACGGTACAGTGGTAATTCCCCGTTGCAGGAATGCGCGCATGTCTTCGTTTTCCGATCCGCAGGCCGTGGCCCGCTATGCCGAGGGCCCGCTGCGCCAGGTGCCGGGCTACCTCGCCCTGCAGCAGATGAGTCGCCTGCTGCTGGCCGAACGGGTCCCCGTGCAGGGGCGCGTGCTGGTGCTGGGCGCCGGTGGCGGCCTGGAGCTGAAAGCCTTTGCCGAGGCACAACCGGGCTGGCAGCTGCTGGGCGTGGACCCGGCCGCACCGATGCTGGCCCTGGCTGAGCAGACGCTGGGCCCGTTGAACGCACGCGTTGAACTGCTGGAAGGCTACATCGACGATGCTCCGGACGTGCGCTTCGACGGCGCCAGCTGCCTGCTGACCCTGCACTTCCTCGACGCCACGCAACGCCTGCATACGCTGCGCGAACTACACAAGCGACTGCGCACGGGTGCGCCCCTGGTGGTCGCCCACCACAGCGTGCCGCAGGATCCGGACGGCAAGCTGCGCTGGTTGCAGCGCTATGCGGCGTTCGCAGAAGCCTCTGGCGTTGCGCGCGTGGATGCGCAGCGTGCGATCGAGGCCATTGCCGAGCGGCTGCCGTTGCTGTCACCCGAGCAGGAGGTCGCGCTGCTGCAGGAGGCAGGCTTCGACGACGTGGAGCTGTTCTACGCCGGCTTCAGCTTCAAGGGCTGGGTAGCCTACGCAAAGTGATGCGGCCGGACCGTCATCACGGCACCACAGTGATGCCGATCCGCTGCATCAGCAGCGCCACCTGCTGCACGTCCAGCCGTGCGCCACGCAGGTTGGTGCTGCGCAGGTCCAGCTCACCCAACTCGGAATTGGTCAAGTCGCAATCGGTGAAATTGGCGCTGTTCCAGTCGATGCCCTCGAACTGGCCACCGGACAGGTCCGAGCCGGCGAAGCTGGCGCCGCTCACATTGGCGCCGTCCCAGCGGTTCTCCCACAGCTCGCACTTCTCCAGCGTCACCCGCGAGAAATTGGCGTAGCGCAGGTTCGACTTCTTGATGAAGCCGCTGCAGAACCCGCTGCGCGTGGTGATCTGGTTCATGAAGCTGGCGTTGCTGAAATCCGCGCCCTGTGCGCGGCACTCGCTGATCTCCAGGCCCAGCGCCTTGATGAAATTGAAGTGGCACATGCTGATGTCGCAGCCACGGAAGCTGGCCTCCTTCAGCGTGGCACCGTTGAAGCGACACCCGGTGCGGCTGTCGGCGTCGTAGAAGCTGCAGTTGATGAACTCGGTCGCGGTCAGATCCGCGCCGGAGAAATCGCATTGCTGGAACTGCTGGTCGACCACTTTCTGGCCGGTGTACTGGTCGGCGCCGATCCGCAGCTTGTGGTGAACGATGGGGGACATCAGGGATTCCATGCCAAGTGCCCCGCCATGATGCCGGGCCGCAAAGGCGATCCATAGACCCCGGGCGCGGCCGGGTTCACCGGCAGTCCAGCCACCCTGTGTCCACCTCGGCCACATGCATGTTGTTGCACGTTCATGCACGAATGTGCACACTTGCGACATGAGTTCCGATCCCAGCCCCCTTGCCGCCCAGCGCCCCCAGCAGATCCTTGAGGAACTGCGTCAGCAGGGCCGCGTGGTGGCCGCCGACCTGGCGCGTCGCTATGCCGTTTCCGAAGATTCGATCCGCCGCGACCTGCGCGAGCTGGCGGCGCAGGGCCTGTGCCAGCGCGTCTACGGCGGGGCCGTGCTGCCACCGCCGAAGGAACGCCCGCTGCGTGAACGCCTGACCCGCGATCGCGGCGACAAGGCAGAACTGGCCGCGCGCGTCTGCGCCCTGCTGCAGCCCGGCCAGGTGGTACTGCTCGATGCCGGGTCGACCAACCTGGCCATCGCCCAGCAGCTGCCCGCCGCGTTGGGATTGACGCTGATCACCAACGCGCCGCAGATCGCCACCGCCGCCAGCGTGCATGAAGGCACCACCGTACAGCTGATCGGCGGCCGCCTGGCCAGCGGTGGCGGCGCGGTCGGTTCCGAAGCGCTGGCCCAGGTGCAGCGCCTGCGCGCCGATGTGTACCTGCCGGGCCCGTGCGCGGTGGACGGCGACACCGGCGTGTGGGCGATGGATTCGGAAGAAGCCACGCTGAAGCGCGCGATGGTGGCGTGCAGCAGCCGCGTCATCGTCGCTGCCACCACTGAAAAGCTCGGCGCGCGCGGCCACTGGCAGATCGCCAGCCTGGACGAGATCGACGATCTGGTGCTGACAACGTCAGCGCCTCCCGCACTGGCCGCCCGCTTCCGTGCCGCCGGCATCACCGTGCATCCCACCCTGCCCTGACCGAACCGCCCATGCCTCTTGCCACCCGCGCGCGTGCCGAACAGCACGCGACCCGCGCTGCGTTCTTCATTCCCGGCTTCGCTACCGCGTTGTGGGCCACGCTGGTGCCTTTCGCCAAGTCACGCACGGACATCAACGATGCCACGCTGGGCCTGGTGCTGCTCTGCCTGGGTGCCGGTTCGCTGCTGGCGATGCCGCTGTCCGGCGTGCTAGCCGCGCGCCTGGGCTGCCGTCGGGTGATGGTGGCCAGCACGCTGCTGATCTGCCTCAGCGTGCCCGGGCTGGTCCTGGCCGACACGGCCTGGCTGCTGGGACTGGTGTTGTTCGTGTTCGGTGCCGCGGTGGGGGCGATGGACTGCACGATGAACGTGCAGGCAGTGATCGTCGAGCGCGAAGCCCGGCGCGTGATGATGTCCGGCTTCCATGCCTTCTTCAGCATCGGCGGGTTCCTTGGTGCGGCCGCCATGACCGTACTGCTTTCGGCACGGCTGCCACCGTTGGCGTCTGTGCTGATCGGCGTAGGCGCCATGCTGCTGGTGATGCTGTTGTCGGCGTCGCACTGGCACCGCGAGCGCATGCCGCATGACACGCCGATGCTGGCGATGCCGCACGGCGTGGTGCTGTTCATCGGCGTTCTGGCATTCATCGCCTTCCTCGGCGAAGGCGCGATGCTGGACTGGAGTGCGGTGTTCCTCAGCGACGTACGTCGTGTGGACGCCAGCCTGGCCGGCATCGGCTATGTGACCTTCACCCTGACCATGACCGTCGCGCGCCTGTTCGGCGATGCGCTGGTGGCACGCGTCGGTCGCCAGCGCGCGATCGTGTTCGGCGCCCTGCTCGCCGCCAGCGGCGTGCTGGTGCTGACCCTGGTTACGCCCTGGCAGGCATCTCTGGCCGGCTACGTGCTGGTGGGCCTGGGCTGCGCCAACATCGCACCGGCGCTGTTCTCGCTGGCCGGCCACCAGACCCGGATGCCCGGTGCGCTGGCGATCACGGCGGTGTCCACGCTGGGCTTCGCCGGCATCCTCGCGGGCCCGGCGCTGATCGGCTTCGCCGCCAATCACTTCGGTCTGATCGCCGCGTTCATCGGCGTGGCGACCGCCCTGTTGCTGGTGGCGGTGTCCACGCGCTGGCTGCGGGTGTGACCCGCCGCATCAGCGCCGTCGACGCCGCACCTTCATCCGCACACGCCGATAGCCGATCACGGTAGCGGTCGCACATAGCGCAGTACCCGCCACGCTCAGCAGCAGCAACACGCCCAGTCGCGCGATGTCCTGCCGCAGCATCGCCGGCAGGTCCCAGCTGTGCAGGAAGTAGAACAGCCAGCGCCCCACCCGCTCGCGGTGCCCCATCGTCAACAGCGGGTCACCGCTTCCCAGGTCGAGGTAGACACGCGTCGCCTCGGCATCACCGAAGTCCGCAACCGCCACCGGAAAGCGACGCACGGCCGCACCGTTCATGGCCTCGGGCGCGCGCGGATAGAAGTAGGCATCAGGCGACTGCAGCAGCGAGAAACCCTGCATCGGTGCATGCGAGATCGCCCGCGCCTTCAGCTGCAACCACGCCACCGGCAGGTGGCGCGATACCTGAAGCCGCCCTTCAGCCATGGACACGATGCGGGTATCGCCCTGCCCATCCAGCAGCAGCGCGAACAGCTCGCCGCCGATGCGCCGCCACTGGATTTCCACCGGCCGGAAACGCGCATCGCCGGCCACCGCCAGCAACGCCGACGGTTCGGCCAGCGTCCCGTCCACCGCCACCCTGCCGCCACGATAGCGCCCGGGGTCGATCGCATCGCGGGTACTGCTGAACACACCCAGCGGATTCATCGACATCAAGCCGCTGAAGATCCAGGTGAACACGAATGCAGCAGCGACCAGGCCGATCAGGTGGTGCCAGCGCATCCAGGGTTCGACATACGGCGTCTTCGCGCCCGACCGGTAATGACCACGGAAGCGCCAGCGCCACACACCGACCACGATGCCGCTGACGGACGCCACCGTGCACAGCCCCGACAGCACGATCACCACCCACGTCCATACTGGATCCACCGATTGCATGCGCAGGAAATACAGCCAGTGCAGCCACGCACCCACATAGTTCCAGCGCTGCTGCACATGCGGCGCATCCAGCATCACCTCGCCCGTGTGCGAGGACACGTACAGGTCCCCAGGCTGGGGACCACCCACCTCGACCCGGTACAGCGGCCGATGTGCATCCAGCGCGCGTGAGTGTGTCCATCGATCCTCATCCACGCGCATTGCGCCGACGAAGGCCTGCCCGCCGGCAAACTGCGCGGCCGACGCTTCAGCTTGCTGTGCCGACACCGGCAGCAGCGCCTGGCCTGTCCGCGCCGACCACGCACCGATGTTGCTGCCGCCACGCACCACATAGGTGGGTTCGCCACGCAGCGTGGTCAGCGCCACGGCTTCCGGCTCAGCCTGGACAGCGCCTGGCAGCGCCGACAACCCTCGCCAATCGACGGCATCACCCAGCACCGGCAGCGCCGCCAGGCGCTCACCGGGTGTCAACTTCGGATAGCCGATGAACAGCATCACCATGCCGCTGACGAACCACAGCAACATCAACAGGCATCCGCCGATGCCCAGCCAGCGATGCACCAGGTAGGTCCAGCGCTTGGCGGTGGATCGCAGCGACATGGTTGGCACCCTCAGAAGCGATGGTCGAGCGTGAATTCAACGCGCCGGTCCGCACCCAACAACCACTGTGTGCTGGTGTAGTACGCGGTGGCGTAGTACGCCTTGTCGAACACATTGAACAGGCGTGCAGTCACCCGCGTCCGCGGCGCGGACTGCCAGGACAACGCCAGGTCGGTGGTGCTGTAGCCCGGCAGCTCCAGCGTGTTGGCGTTGTCGGCGTAGCGCTTGCCGACGTAGCGCGCGCCGCCGGCCAGGGTCCACTCGGGCAGGAACTGCCAGCTCAACCACACGTTGGCCAGGCGTTCGGCCACGTTCGGCGGCACATTGCCGTCGCGCGAGATCAGCACCGGTGGCGTCCCCGTGGTTTCCAGGAAGTCCTCGAACTCGGCCTTCAGCACCGTCGCGTTGGCATCGAGCGACCAGTGCGGCGCGAAGTCCCAGTTCAACGAAGCCTCGATGCCACGCGAGGTCTGCGCGCCCACCTGCACCCGGCGGTCGGGCTGCAGCGGGTCGCGGCTGAGCAGACCGGTCTTGCGGATGCGGTACGCAGCCAGCGTCCACTCGCCGCCGTCGAAGGCCTGCTTCAAGCCCACCTCCACCTGCCGGCCCTTGGCCAGGTCGAACGCCCCGTTGGCCGGGCTGATCATCAACAGGCCACTGACCGGGTCCGCCGCCTGCGAGTACTGCGCATACAGGCTCAGCGTCGGGCGCAGCGCAAACACCGTGCCCGCGCGCCACCCGGTGCTGCTGTAGGTCTTCGAGAACGCACGCTGGCCGCTTATCAGATCGGTGCGATCAATGTCGGCACGATCGTGGCGCAGCCCACCCAGCACCGACCAGCGCTCACTCAGTGCCAGCCGGTCCTCCACGAACAGCGCGTACTGCTCGGCGCGGTTGCGGTAACGCGGCAGATTCGGCGCATCGCTGACGAACGTGCCGGGCACCGGATGGAACGGATCGACCGGGCCCGAACTGCCGGCATAGGTGTTGTTGGTGTGCTTGAAGTGCGCACGGTTGGCATCCAGCCCCACCGCGAAACTGTTCGCCAGGCCGCCCACCTCACCCTGCACCCGCAGCGTCGAGGTCAGCCCGGTCTGGTCCTGGTTGTGGGTGATCTGGGTATTGCCGGACCGATCGATCAGGCCGCTACGCGGGTTGTAGACATAGGCCTCGGCGTTGCGCCAGTCGCGCTGGCTGTCGATCTGGTAGACGCGGGTGCGCCACTCCACGTTCGCAGTGGGCGTCCACAGCGCGTCGAGCTGAGTCCAGCGGTCACGGAAACGGATCTGGCTGTCTTCCACGTTGTAGTTGCGGTGGCGCAGCGCGTCCAGCTGGCGACCGTCGACCAGCGGCGTGCCGAAGTAGCGCATCGGCTGCTGCTGGCCCTGCGCATGAGTAAGGGTCAGCTGCAGGTCATCACGCGGCTGCCACAGCAGCGCACCGGAGAAGGTGGCGTCGCTGTTGCGCCCGCGATCGACCCACCCGGCGCTGTAATTGCCACTCATGTCCAGCCGGTACGCCAGCGCCGGGGTCAGCGCGCCGCCGCTGCCGAAACCGAGGCGTGCGGTGTCCTCACTGCCGACGGTCACGCTG
>Ga0228674_1001314_pt1 | contig 14933 bp, 22 predicted proteins | sample 1D_rmetaG_FD_189054 | JGI IMG/M metagenome (GOLD analysis project Ga0228674, IMG submission 189054) | Seawater microbial communities from Monterey Bay, California, United States - 1D_r | ecosystem: Environmental > Aquatic > Marine > Coastal | place: USA: California | collected 2016-09-26
GATAAAAGGTGATCCTAACTTTATAACGCCGCAACCCCGCCCGGACCCTGACAAGGATGATTTCTATGCGTTCAAGAGTACTCTTCGAGATCCGGGGGACATGGGTCGTTATATAGCTCCGGGCGAGGAGATGAGTTATGAGGATTTTGTAAAGTTTGGTCGTCCTGCTAATTTAGTCGCTGCGGAATCTGCGGGGTATGGCGGCGGGGCACTTTTATCGGATGCTTTTGGAAATAAAGTTTCTCTCGGCTCTTTAGAGGGCACTGCGGAAGCGGGGGGTATTTTGGGTGGCACTGCGGCAGCGGGCGGTATTTTGTCAGAAGTTTTTGGCCCTGCGATTGCGGGCGGTGGTTTGGTGCCGGGTTCTGGAGTAGTTGGCGGTATTCTGCCACATACCCCCGACGGACCTATTGATCCATATGCTCGTCCTCAGCCGGGAATGTTTCCACAACCTGTAGAAACTAATCCTGATGCGATTAATAATCCAACTAACGTTCCTCTGCCTAGTAATAAAAAACTTGTAGACGGTAACATTGTTGATAATGGGAACCCCCTTGTTGCCCCTGATATGACGCAACGTCCTATGCCGTTTAGCGGATTAGCGAGTTTAACTAAGCTGCCGATGTTTCAGGAGTTTGCAACGAAGTTGGAATCGGAGCATCCGGAGGCGAGTCAGTTATTCAGTCAGATGTTTATGGGGTCTTCTCAGCGTCCTATGCCGTTCCAGAATCCGTTTATGGGAATGGGCATGGGCTCGTTCCATCCTATGATGGGCGGCATGGGAATGGGCGGCTACAACCCGATGATGGGCATGGGTGGCGGCTTTAATCCTATGATGGGCGGTATGGGCATGGGTGGTTACAGTCCGTTTATGGGAATGAATCCTATGATGGGCATGGGCGGTGGTTTTAATCCTATGATGGGCATGAGTGGTGGTGGACTAGGTTCCTTTTATCCGCAGCCTTCGACATATGGTCCGCCGCAATCGATGCCGTCGATGGGTGGTTATCCGACGCCTCCGCAGAGCAGTCCGTTTGGTGGCGCGATGCGCGGTTATTATGCTTAGAGTTGAAGGAGAACTCGAATGAAGAAGTTTCAAGGTGGTGGCGGAGTTCCCCGTCAGACGACGATTGGTGGTCAGCGTCATGATTTGGCGTATATAAACCCGTTTGAGGCGGATTTATTGCGGGCTTATGGTGGGAGTGGTGAGCCGGGTCCGGGCGGAGTTCCTGCGTATCGTGTTTATAATTCCAATTATAACCCTAGTACGATTTCTCGGGATCGAACTCAAAACACGGCATCAAGGCAGCAAGCGGCGATGGATCGAGAGATTCAACGCGATGATTCTCCTTCCCGACCGTCTTCTGGTCAAGACAACAATCCGAATCGTCCTTCTCCTGCGGAGCAGGTAGCGCGGGCCAACGCGCAGGCTAATGCGGAACGAGCTCGACAGCAGGGTCAAGCGGCTCAAGCTCGACAGCAGGGTCAAGCGGACAGACAGCGCGAGCAACAGATGCGGGCTCGTGAGGCTGCGGCTGCGGCTGCGGCTGCGGCTGCGGAAGCTCGAAAGGCCAAGGTCATTGCTTCGGCACCAGACAGCGGAAATGTTACGAGTGTTTATCAGGGTCCTCGGCCCTCGGGCAGACCCTCTGGCGCTGGTCCGGATCCATTTGATCGTCCTGTCCCGCGAGGTGGTCTTGGCGATCTTACTAATTTATTGGGCATGATTCCGGGCGTACCTATGTTGATTGACGCGGCTAAGGGTGCTGCGGGGGACATACAGATGTCGTATTACGCGGGTGGTCCTTTGCGTTCTCGTGAAGAGCAACGTAGGAATCTCCAAGAGGCGCGTAACCCGGACGGTTCTAGGATGTACTCTGATTTTGAGATCGATGAATATTTCTTAGTAACGGACGAGACAGCCGAGCGAGCAAGACAGCAGGGTGGTGGCGCTCGCCCCGCTGGGGATGACTCGATGCCGTACACGTTGCCTGCTGCTGCGGATCCTTGCCCGGAGGGGTATCGGATGGATACGGTGACGAATGCGTGTGTTCCAGCGGATGATGTTACTGGCGGAACTCCTCCTCCTGTGGTTCCGGGGTTTCCGGATTTAACACGCCCTGAACCGGTTGCGGTTCCGACGGTTGTGGGCTCTTCGGACTATACGCAGATGCCTGTTACGGGTGGGGTTCCACCGTTGTTGCCGGGAACTGGTGCGTTACCGATGCCTGATTTTAGTCGGGGGTTCATGCCGACAACTTATGGTGGTATGCCAACGGACATAGATCCGTTTAGGTAATGAATTTACAGGCATTACCTGAAGAAGCGTTAAAAGAGATCTTAGCCTTAACTGAGGCTAAGAAAACCTTGGATTTGAGGGAAAAGGCGCATGATCAGTTCATGCCTTTTGCTCATCATGTGTATGAAAACTTCATTGAGGGTCGTCATCATCGGGTTATTGCGGAAAAGTTGGAGCAGGTAGCGAGGGGCGAGTTAAAGCGGTTAATTATTAATATGCCGCCTCGTCATTCGAAGTCTGAGTTTGCCAGTTATTTGATGCCTGCGTGGTTTTTGGGGCGGAATCCGAAGTTAAAGATCATTCAGGCTACGCACAACACTGAGTTGGCGGTACGATTTGGACGTAAGGTTCGTGATTTAATTGACGATCCTGCGTATAAGTCTATTTTTCCGGACACGAATTTGAAGGAAGACAACAAGGGTGCGGGTCGTTGGCAGACGGACCGTGGCGGCGAGTACTTTGCGGCGGGTGTTGGTGCTGCGGTAACGGGTCGTGGTGCGGATTTGTTTGTGATTGACGATCCGCATTCGGAGCAGGACGCTATGAGCGACAGTGCGTTCGACAATGCGTATGAGTGGTACACTTCTGGTCCTCGTCAGCGTCTTCAACCGGGTGGTTCGATCATAATTGTTATGACTCGGTGGGGAAAAAAGGACTTGACAGGTCGTTTGATTGCCGCGCAGGGCGGCGATGTGATGGCGGACAAGTGGGAGGTTGTGGAATTTCCTGCGATTATGCCTTCTGACAAGCCTTTATGGCCTGAATTCTGGGAAAAAGACGCATTATTGGGGATTAAGGCGTCACTTCCTGTAGGAAAGTGGAATGCGCAGTGGCAGCAGCAGCCTACGGCGTCGGAATCTGCGATTATCAAGCGTGAGTGGTGGAAGGATTGGGATAAAGAGAAGATTCCACGGCTGGATTACATTTTGCAGGCGTATGACACGGCGTTTTCGAAGAAAGAGACTGCGGATTACAGTGCGATTACGACTTGGGGGGTATTTAAGCCCGAGGAGGGTGGTCCTGAGCACATTATTTTGTTGGATGCCCGTCGAGGGCGGTGGAATTTTCCGGAACTCAAGGAGATTGCGTATGAAGAGCACGAATACTGGGAGCCAGACATGGTGTTGGTCGAAGCGAAAGCGACGGGTACACCACTTATTGACGAGTTGCGGCTTCGTGGTATTCCGGCATTGGGCTTCTCACCGGGCAAAGGGAATGATAAGATAACGAGAATGCACATGGTTGCGCCTTTGTTTGAGGCTGAAATGGTTTGGGCCCCGATGCACGAAAAGTTTGCTGACGAGGTCGTTGAGGAGGTAGTTTCATTTCCTAATGGCGATCATGATGACTTTTGTGATAGTATGACCTTGGCACTGATGCGTTTTCGTCAAGGCGGGTTTATTTCGTTGAGTGGCGAAGACGAGGATAGTTTAGAATGGAGGCCCCGTAAGCGGGAGTATTATTAAAATGGCAAACAAAGTTACAAGAGAAGAAGCGCAGAAGGTTTTAAGAGAAGCCAAAGCAAAACGTAACCAAAAAATAAAAGACGCGGGTAGCAGAGTAAAGAAGACCGCCCAAAGGGTTGGGAGCTATACCATTGCTCCGTATCTTTTAAAGTCATTAGGGTTTGAAAAAGCATCAGATGCAGTGGGTTATCCTTTTGACGACGAAGGACAACTGCGAGAAGGTTTTAAAAACGGTGGTCAGGTTCAAGGAACCAAGTTTAAAGGAACGTTCTAATGGCTTTGCCACCTAACATGGTTGCACCGGGGTTGGACCTCGATGACACAGCGGGACTTCCAGACGTAGAAATTCCTATTGATGTACCGATGGAGTTTCCGGATGGTGCGGAGATTATTGAGGATGGCGAGGGCGGCGCGATTGTGCAGGCTATTCGTGATGGGGAGATGGAGATCCCTGACGAGGCTATACCTTTTGACGCTAACTTAGCGGAGGTTTTGGACGAGGGCACGTTGGGGGAGTTATCTTCTGAGTTGCGGGCTTCGTATAACGAGGATTTGGATTCTCGTGACGAGTGGGAAGAGACGTATGTTAAGGGTCTTGATCTGCTTGGTTTGAAGACTGAGGAGCGCACGACTCCGTTTGAGGGTGCGAGTGGTATTACGCATCCGATGATTAGCGAGAGTGTTACGCAGTTTCAGGCTCAGGCGTATAAGGAGTTGTTGCCAGCGGGTGGTCCGGTTCGCACGAATGTTTTGGGATTGCAGAACGCGGAGCGAGAAGAGCAGGCCAATCGTGTAAAAGACTTCATGAACTATCAGATTACTGAGGTTATGGAAGAATATGATCCGGACATGGATCAGATGTTGTTTTATTTACCCTTGAGCGGTTCGACATTTAAGAAGGTGTATTTTGATCAGACGCGGCAGCGGGCTGTTGCGAAGTTTATTCCTGCGCAGGATTTGGTTGTTCCGTATTCTGCTTCTGATTTAGCGACATCGACGCGAGTTACGCATGTATTGCGGATGGATGAGAATGACGTTCGTAAGATGCAGGTTGCTCAGGTTTACCGTGATGTAGATTTGCAAACGTCTTCGGATACGGAAGAGGACCCTGTTAAGCAGAAGGTTAATGAGCTTGAGGGGATATCTAAGAACTACAGCGATGATGTTCTGACGATTTTGGAGATGCACGTTGAGTTAGATCTTGAGCGGTTTGAGGATTTAGATCCGGAGACTGGTGAGCCTACGGGTATTCGTCTTCCTTATGTTGTGACGATTGACGAGTCTTCAGGGAAGGTTTTAGCGATTCGTCGTAACTACGACATGACGGATCCGGTGAAGCGCAAGCGCCAGTATTTTGTGCATTATAAGTTTATGCCCGGTTTGGGGTTCTACGGCTTTGGTTTGGTGCACATGATTGGCGGTTTGGGCCGCGCTGCGACGAGCTTGTTGCGTCAGTTGATAGACGCTGGGACGTTAGCCAACCTCCCTGCTGGGTTTAAGGCCCGTGGAGTGCGTGTACGCAACTCTGATGAGCCGTTACAGCCCGGAGAGTTTAGGGACATTGACGCGCCCGGAGGCAGCATCAGGGACGCTATTGTTCCGTTGCCGTACAAAGAGCCGTCTGCGACATTGGCTCAGTTGTTGGGTGGTTTGGTTAACGACGGACGTAGGTTTGTTGCTTTAGCTGATCAGCAGATGTCGGACATGAATCAGGAAACGCCAGTGGGGACTACGGTTGCCATGTTGGAGCGTGGCATGAAGGTTATGTCTGCGATTCACAAACGTATGCACTACGCCCAGAAGACGGAGTTCCGTTTGTTGGCGCGTATCTTTGCGGAAAACCTTCCTCCGATGTACCCCTACGAAGTAGCGGGTGCGCCACAACAGGTTAAGATGCAAGACTTTGATGCTAGGATCGACGTTCTCCCCGTTTCTGATCCGAACATTTTCTCTATGTCTCAGAGGGTAACGCTGGCTCAAACCCAACTTCAGCTAGCGCAATCTAACCCCCAGATGCACAACCTTCATGCGGCGTATAGAAGGATGTATCAAGCATTAGAGGTGCAGAACATAGATGAGATCTTGCCACCGCCACCGCCACCTCCGCAGCCACAAGACCCTGCGATAGAAAATGGGTTGTTGATTGGTGGGCAGACTCCGCAGGCGTTTGCGCAGCAGGATCATGACGCGCATTTGACGGCGCATATTGCATTGCTGGAGATACCGATGTTGCAGAATGCGCCACCTGTATTGTCCGCATTGTTTACCCATACGTTGCAGCACGTTAGCTTTAAGGCTCGTGAACAGGTGGATAAAGAATTGGCACAGATTACGGCACAGCCACAGCAGCAAATGCAGCAGTTGCAGTTGATGGCGCAAGCGGGAGCGGTGGATCCTATGGTTGCCCAGCAACAGATGGCGGCGTTACAACAGCAAGGTCCTACGCAGTTTACGCCTGAGCAGATCGAGTCTCGTGTGGCTCAGGTTGAAGAAGAAATGATTAAGGATCTGATGCTTAAACTTTCGTATTCTCCAGAGGGGGATCAAGAAGATCCGCTGGTTAAGATACGGATGCAGGAGCTTTCGATTAAGCAGATGGAAGCTCAACACAAGGCCGCGATGGATCAAGCGAATCTTGAACTTGAAGGGGCTCGATTGGAGCAACGTGCTGTTACGGATGCTGCTCGATTGGATTTACAGGAAGAGGTTGCGGACAATCGCAATGCTGTGAACCAAGAGCGGATCGATGTGCAGCGAGAAGCTATGTTACGGAGGACCTGATGCCTCTTAAAGAAGGCACATCAAAAGGTGTTATCAGCCAGAACATCAAGACAGAAATGGCTGCTGGAAAACCGCAAAATCAAGCGGTTGCTATTGCGTTAAGCAAAGCGGGTAAAAGTAAATATTCTTCTGGCGGTATGGTGAACAGGCGGTTTAGTCCGATAGCCCGACCACAGAGGTTTGTTGGAGAGTTCTAGTGTTGTGCGCTCTCACCGCTGTGCTGGTGGGGATGCATGGCGGCGACATGTACAAGGCGTGTGTGTATCGTTGTCCTAGAGACGTTTCTTATTTTTACTATCATTACCCGAGAATAATACGGATACCGTATGACTTCCGGTGTCCTCCTGTAGCCAAGGTGGGTGAACGTGTATGATGGACCCCTTTACAGCACTGGCGGCGGTTAAGTCTGCTGTTTCTGCGGGCAAAGAGCTCGTTAATGTCACCAAGCAGATTGGTGAGTTTTTTGATGGGGTGGATGATTTACGCGCCGCCCATGAGAAAAAGAAGAACAGTTTGTTCTCAGGATCGGATGAAAATGCGATGGAGACGTTTGTGAATTTGCAAAGGGCAAAGGACGCCGAGGAGGAACTTAGGCAGATTGTGATAGCCACTAGGGGTTTTTCTGCTTGGGGCGAACTTCAGGCTATACGGGTACAGGCTCGGAAGGACCGCAAGGCTAAGATTGCAGCGGAGAAGAAGCGCAAGGCTAAGTTGGTTGAGCGTATAGTTATTTATGGCGGGGCGGTCATAATTGTTTCTATAATGCTGGGTATTACGATTGTGATAATTTTAGCGAAACAGGGGCGTCTCTGATGGCAGACGGGGTTTCAGGAATAGGCTCTGCTCCTTTTAACGTAGGAAGCGACATACACGCCCAAACGCGGGCCCGTGAGCGCATAGAAACGCATCTTGTGGAGCAGCGGGTAGAAAAAGAACACCGGGCCAACCACAGCCATTTAGAGGCTCTTGTAAAGCAACGATTGGACTTACAGGAAAGTTATGATAGGTTTGGGCGCAAGACTAATGCGGATCGTCCGCAGGGAACGAAGTTAAACATAGAGGTTTGACATGGAAAAAATACTGGCTTGGAAAATTATGCCCCGGCTTATGATGGCCGTTATGACGGTAATGTACATTCGCGTTTTGGAGTGGGGGATGAGTCTTGACGACTTGTCAACGCAACAATCTGCAATGATTAGCGTCTGTTCTGGAGCCATGACAGGCGCGTTCGCCGTGTGGCTGGGTTCTGAGAAATGAGTATCTTTACCGCTGCACTGGGGCCGATAGCCAATCTTGCTGGATCGTGGCTACAAGGTAAGGCCGATAAGAACGCAGCCGCTGCGGAGTTGAAGCTTACTGAGGCGAAGGCGAAAGCCCAGATACTGTTGTCTGAAAAGACAAGTGTTGCCGACTGGGAACGCATTATGGCAGAGGGTGCAAAATCCAGTTGGAAGGACGAATGGTTTGTTGTAATACTGTCTATCCCTTTGATTTTATGTTGGATTCCGGGCGCTGAAGGTTGGGTAGATCGTGGGTTTGCGCAGCTTTCAAAAGCTCCGGACTGGTATTTTTACAGCCTTGGAATTGCAATTTCAGCGAGTTTCGGTGTGCGTGGGGCGCAAGCCTTTTTTAAGAGGAAATGATATGAGTAATTTTAAATTAAGCCAGCGTAGTCTGGACCGCATCGAAGGTATTGATGAAGAGTTATACACTTTGGTTCGCACTGCTATACACAATACGCCGTATGACTTTGGCATTCCCCACCTTGGCGGGTTGAGAACGATAGAGGAGCAGCGTTCCCTTGTGGATTCTGGGGCTTCGAAAACTATGAAAAGCAAGCATTTGGATGGAATGGCTTTTGATTTCATGGTGTTTTTGGGTCCGAAAGTTTGTTGGGAGTTAAAGTTTTATGATGATGTTGGCGATGCTATTGTAAAAACGGCTAAGGATATGGGCATTAAGCAGCTTAAATGGGGAGGTGCTTGGCACATTGACAACATCCTAGAGTGGGATGGTACAATGCTGGACGCATACAACGATTATGTAGACCTTCGGCGTAGTCAAAAACGGACGCCCTTTGTCGATATGCCCCACTTTCAAAAAGGATAACAGATTATTATGCCGAGTTTTACACGCGAACAACTGGACCGATTTTTAAAGGGGTCCACAGGAGACGAAGCGATGGGCGGTTCGAAGAGCCCCGGCGCGGGAGGACAGACTGCGGTAGCGCAAGAGGTGGAAAAACTTCTTCGTAAAAACCCTGAGATGTTCGAAGAGATGTTAGATAAGAAACCCAAGAAGTTTTTTCTCGGTGGTCGAGCGGGTGATGTTCGAGACAATTCTAAACGTGGGAAGACATTTTAATGCCTAGTATTATGATTAGCATTATACCGGATGGTATTCCGGTAGATAAAATGCAGGACGGCGACGATGGAGGTCCAAGCTGTCCTATAGCCACCAAAGATGCTGAAGCAAACATGGAAGCCAAAGAGGTTGCGGTAGAAGAAGCAAACTACCGAGATCCCTCTGTGGACGGGGGCTTTAAGCTGACCGAGGTTTGTGGAAACTGCGGAGCGTACAATCAAACGGAAGACATGTTGGAATGTATTGGCGATGATTCTGGTGATCTAGGATACTGCCAGATGTACAAATTCATGTGTTCGTCCGACCACGTTTGCAATGACTGGGTAAAGGGTGGTCCAATTAAATCTATAGCCGAGGGTTCGGAGAGGGACATTCTTTAATGGACGCTGTTGCTTTCGCTACATATATGTATAAGATCCTGAAGGAACGAGAGCAGGACATTGCGTCTGCTCTTGCACATGATGCTGCTAAAGACTGGGAGCAGTATAAGCTCATGGTAGGTGAAGTACGGGGCATTGCCTACGCTCGTGAGGAAATCAAAGCCCTGCTGGAGAACCACGCTGACGATGTCGAAGACCTTATATCTTCCTGATCATGTCGCGCAGAAAATTAACAAAGAGAAAGCAGGGAACACCGCTGCTTCTTCTGACGTTGGTAGCGCGTATGTTGATACCACCGAGAAGGTTTTAGATCCTTCTCTTTTAGAAAAACCCCTTCTTGAAAGACTACCGCAGCCTACGGGCTGGCGTGTTTTAGTTATGCCTTATCAAGGTGCTAGCAAAACACAGGGCGGTTTACACATCCCTGACGAGGTTCGGGATCGTGAAGCTGTAGCAACGGTTGTTGCGTATGTTTTAAAGGTTGGTCCTATTGCTTACAAAGACCCTGATAAGTTTGGTCCAGACGCTGCGCCTTGGTGTGCGGAGGGACAATGGGTTTGTATCGGTCGATACTCGGGATCGAGATTTAAGATCGATGGGGGCGAAGTTCGTATAATCAATGACGATGAGGTTATTGCTACGATCTTAGAGCCCGATGACATTAAGCAGGTTTAGGAGATACCAATGGCTGAAGAACAAGAAGTCCTCGAAGATGAGGGTGTAGAAGTAGAGGTTGAGGCGACTGAAGAACCGGCGGGTCAAGAGGTTGTTGAAGAACCGGAATCGCAAGAGCAAGAATCTGCTGCGGAATCTGGCGATGATGAGCTAGATAGCTACAGTAACAAGGTTCAAGCTCGGATAAAAAAGTTAACCGAGAGATACCGCAAGGAAGAACGGGACCGTGAAGAGGCCGTTCGTCTAGCGCAGCAGTTGTTGCAGGAGAATGAGAATCTAAAAAGCCGGGTTCAAAACTTGGATAAAGGATATTTATCTGAGTACGGCACCCGAATAGATGCTCAGGTAGAAACCGCGAAACGGTTGTACAAAGAAGCGTATGACGCTGGTGATACGGACAAGATGTTTGAGGCGCAGGAAGCGTTATCAAAGATGTCTATTGAGCAAGAACGTTTGCGAATTGCCAAGCAGCGGTCTGAGCAAGTTTCCGATCAAGCGCCTGTTGCACAGCAGCAGGCTCCGGTACAGCAGCCCGTTGCTCCTCCTGCTCCAAAGCCTGATCCAAAGGCGCAGTCGTGGGCGGAGAAAAACGATTGGTTTGGGTCTGACGAAGTCATGACTTATGCGGCGTTTGGGATACATAGGAAGCTCGTTGAGGAAGAGGGGTTTGACCCAGCCAGCGAAGAATACTATACTGAAGTTGATCGTCGAATGCGTTCGGAGTTTCCGAACAAGTTTCAGGCGAAGAAATCGAGTGGAGCACAGGTCGCCTCGGCTGGCGCTTCAGCATCTCGCAGCACGGCAAAAACGGGGCGCAGGTCGGTTAAACTATCACCGTCACAAATAGCGATGGCGAAACGTCTAAATGTACCGCTTGAAGAATATGCAAAATTTGTGAAGGATTAAGATTATGGCTGATAGAAAACCTCGCGCAAGCGAAACACGCGAATCAGAAACGCGCAGAAAACCATGGGCTCCGCCCAGTCACCTTGCAGCACCTGACGCCCCAGAGGGCTTTGTGCATCGTTGGATACGAGTTGCAATGCGTGGTGAGGAAGACAAAATGAATGTCAACGCCAAGCTACGCGAAGGATGGGAACCTGTCCGGAAAGACGAATATCCAAACTATGAAGCACCTGTTATCGACGATGGTCGGTATGAGGGTGTGATTGGTCAAGGCGGACTGATGCTGTGCCGAATACCTGTTGAAACAGTAGCAGAAAGAACTGCATATTACGGGGGCAGAACCCGCGAACAGATGACTGCTGTAGATCAGGACCTTATGAAGGAACAACATCCTTCGATGCCGATAAGTAATAGTCGGCAAAGTCGTGTATCATTCGGGGGATCTCGTAGAGACTCCGATTAATTGAAAGAGGATTGCTAAAATGGCAAACAGTAACGGTGCTTTCGGACTTCGTCCGATTGGTGTAGTCGGTCAGGCTGCAAACACCACTGGTGCGACCGAGTATCGTATCGCCTCTGGAAACACTAACGCGATTTACCAAGGTTCACCCGTAATTCCGCTGTCAACAGGCTTTATTGATATTGTTGGCGCGGCTGCTGGTGGGTCGGTAGGTCTTTTAGGTGTGTTCTGGGGATGCGAATATGTATCGTCTACCACTGGTGAAACTATTTTCTCAAATAGCTGGCCCGGTTCTGGCGCGGATTCTAATCATCCCGTCAAAGCCTTCGTGTATGACAACCCAATGCAGACATTTGTCATCTGCTCAGACGCTTCACTGACTAGCGAAGCAACTGCGCGGGGCCATGTGTTTGCAAACGCAAACTTTGCGACTGGTGCTTCTGGTTCTTCGACCACAGGTATTTCGTCTGCTAAGTTGGGTGTTAGCACAATCGCCACCACTGCGGCATTGCAACTGCGTATTATGGGCATTCAAGATGACCCAGAAAATGCAGACTTTACTGCGGCTGGTATCCCATTAATTGTTCGATTGAATAACAGCTTCAACTCCGCCAATGGCGCGATTGTTGCTGGTACTCCATCGACTACTGGCGTTTAAGGAGGTCTAAAGAATGGCTATTTCTCGCGCACAACTAGCGAAAGAGCTAGAACCGGGCCTCAACGCGCTGTTTGGTATGGAGTACAATCGGTACGAAAACCAACACGCGGAGATCTACACAACAGAATCTTCTGATCGAGCATTCGAAGAGGAAGTTATGTTGAGTGGGTTCGGAGCGGCACCTACCAAATCGGAAGGTTCCTCTGTTAACTTTGACGACGCTAACGAAGCCTACACTGCTCGTTACAACCACGAAACTATTGCGTTGGCTTTCTCAATCACTGAGGAAGCTATCGAAGACAATCTGTATGATCGTCTTGGTTCGCGGTATACTCGTGCGTTGGCTCGTTCAATGGCACACACAAAGCAAGTTAAGGCCGCTGCGGTTCTTAACAACGCATTTACTGCTGGCGCGTCTGCTGGTGGTGACGGTGTTGCGCTTTGTGCGACAAACCACCCGTTAACCAACGGTGGAACGTTTGCCAACGAACCCGCAGTAGCTGCTGATTTGAACGAGACATCTCTTGAAGATGCCCTTATCAACATCGCAGGTTTTGTGGACGAGCGTGGTTTGAAGGTTGCTCTTCGTGGCACGAAGTTACTTATCCCGCGTCAACTGCAATTTATTGCAGAACGCTTGATGGTTTCAAACCTTCGTGTTGGAACAGCAGACAATGATACGAACGCGATTCGTTCAATGGGAATGTTGCCTGATGGTTATGCCGTCAATGACTTCCTGACGGACCCTGATGCGTTCTTCATCATGACGGATGCGCCTCGTGGAATGATCCACTTTGAGCGTACTCCTCTGTCTACCAACATGGAAGCAGACTTCGACACAGGCAACATGCGCTTTAAAGCTCGTGAGCGTTACAGCTTTGGCTTTAGCGACCCACGTTGCGTATTCGGTTCACCCGGAGCGTAATTTGTGCTATAGTTTGGGAGGGTTTCATTACCTCCTCCCAAACTGGGGGCTACTTCGGTAGCCCCTTTCTTTTTGTCTATTTCTCCTGTATGGTTTTTTTATCCCTGACAGTTGCATGGTGCGGCTGACTAACCCAGACAGGAGATCGACATGGGTACGACAACTTTTTCAGGTCCTATTAAAGCAGGGACCATTAAAGAAACCACGGGTACAACCCTTGGATCAAATATTAAAAACACTGGTCAAGTCGTTATGGCGCAGACTTTTGCCGCAGATTTATCTGGTGGCGCACTGGCTGCTCAAGTAACGGACGTTGTTATTCCTGCTAATTCACAGATCATAGATTGTGTGATTGATGTGATTACAGCGGCGAACGCGACTACTAACTTGAGCGTTGGTGATACAGTGGGCGGTGCGTCTACAATTTTAAACACTTTTGCGAGTGGTACAACAGCAGGTCGTAAGTATCCGACCACAGAAGCTGGCGCTGCACTGGCTTGGGAAGACACGGGCACAGCGGACATTCGTTTGACGGTCACTGCGTCAGCGGCAACAAATGCTGGAGAAGTACGGTTTACTATTTTGTATCAGCAAAACAATAACCTCGCTTAATAGGAGGCTTTTATGGCTGGTCCAGTAACAGCATATAATTGGGTTCAAGGAACCTCGGCAGCGATTGTTGGTCCGACTCGATCACGTTTACGGCAGGTTGTAATTTACGCGGCGGCTGCGGGTGCTTTTACGTTGAAAAACGGTAGCGCAAGCGGGGATACTTTGCTTACGCAAAAGTTTCCTACAGGTCATCATGTGATGAACATTCCTGATGATGGGATTATCGCAAGCAGCGGTGTTTATGTCTCAGCGTTTACAGGATCGGCTAACGAACTTACCATTATCTTGTCGTAGGTGGCGAGATGGTTGGTAGTGAGGTAACATCGTTTTACTCACAAACTTCGGCAGCGTTGGTAGCTCGACGCTGCCGCCTACAAGGTGTGCTTTTGACCTATGAATCAGGTGCCACAGGGCATGTCGTACTTTACGACAACGCTTCAGAAGCGTCAGGAAAGGTATTACTTAGAGTCGATGAGACATCTCAAGGTATGGATGAAATATTTCTTCCCGGGGACGGTATACTAGCTAAAAAAGGTGTGTACGCTTCGATTCCCGCCAACACCACCATATCAGTGATAGTGGAGTAGTTATGGCTAAGATCGACAAGTCCAAGATGAAGTGCAACAAACCCAAACGTCAGGTTTCTGGCGGAAAGAAGTCTGTTGTAAAAGCCTGTGATAAGGGCAAAGAAAAAATAATTCGATTTGGCGATGCCAAGATGACCATTAAGAAATCAAACCCTAAGCGTAGGAAATCGTTCCGGGCTAGGCATGGTTGTGACACAAAGAAGTTGGACAAACTTACGGCCCGTTACTGGTCGTGCAAGATGTGGTAACGTGATGAAAGTGAACTTTTCGGATATAACATCGGTTATCGTGGTTGGACTTTTGGGCTGGGGCTCAACTCAACTCTATGCGATGAAGTCTGATTTAGCTGTTGTGTCTTATCGGGTTGAGGAAAACTATAAGATGATAAAGCCCATGTGGCAGGATTTTTTAGTGAGGCAGGCTAACTATGATAAGTCGTGGACAAATGTCGTTCCAAATATCCACACCACCGGAGGGACGGAGTAATGGCAAAGAAAAAGAAAAAGCTCGACGCTTGCGCAAAAAAGGTCAAGGCGAGATACAAGGTTTGGCCCTCGGCTTACGCAAGCGGAGCAGTAGCCAAGTGCCGAAAAGTGGGAGCCGCCAACTGGGGAAACTCTACTAAGAAAGCAGCTACTGGTGGTTTGATGACGGCGGTTGATAATCCAAAACGTCCTGCTCGTAATAGGTATCGCGGCGGTGGAATCATTGCTTCTGGTTGTGGTTGCGTCGAGGAGAGCAGGCGAAAAAGTACGAGGACGTACTGATGGCGGAAAAGAACTCTTTGCGAAAATGGTTCTCCCAAAACAAAGGGAAGGGC